>CEVF01062470.1_pt1 | contig 16265 bp, 9 predicted proteins | sample 356441 | NCBI WGS metagenome assembly CEVF01 (sample SAMEA2622765, study PRJEB7988) | marine metagenome | biome: marine biome (ENVO:00000447); feature: surface water layer (ENVO:00002042); material: "saline water (ENVO:00002010), including plankton (ENVO:xxxxxxxx)" | depth 5 m
TAGCGCCCGGGCGGAAAGGCTTCCCCGTCGAGGATGACGGGTTCGGCCACATCGACAGCCAGCCCTTCGGCATCGAGCTGGTGCAATCCTGCGCGGGACAGCCATTTCGGCCGCCACCCCATGAGCACTGCAGGCAATATCGCCAGCACCGAGCGGCGCGGACGATCGAGTACGGCCAGCTTGAAGCCGGGCCGTTCGGGCCCGTAAAGCTGGATGCCCATCGGCATGCGCTTGAGCGTCGAGACCAGCAACACGTGGCGCCGCGCGGGATCGCCCGAGGCGGAGCGCGGCACCGGCTCGCCCGAGGGCAGGAAATCGAGTTGCATTGGCGTCCCTCGCCGCCACTTGTTGCGGTCGGTCCCGAACAGGGCCTGCAGGATTCCCCACGCGCTGGTCGCCCCCACGGCAAGGCTGTTGAAGAAGCCCAGCGAATGCGCGTCCTGGCCGGCCTCGATACCCAGCGTGAACGCGCCCGCGCCGAAGATAAACCCGAGCATGGTCGGATCGTCATGGCCTTCGCGGCTCACGGCCAACGGGCGGCGGACCAGCCGCCGGCCGGAACCATAGGCCTCGATGGCCCCTTCAAGCGACCAGTCGGCCGGGGCGCCGAGATCGACGTTGAGCGCATTGGTCTTGCCCTTGGGCAGCACGGCAATTGCCGGCCAGCGGTCGGCAAACACCGCCTGTCCCATGGTCAGCACGTCGCGCACCGTGCCATCGCCGCCGTTGATGATCAGGAAATCGATCCCGTCCCGCGCAAACCCCGCCAGCGCATGCGCGATCTCCTCGCGCGTGCGCGGCTGCGCGACCATGACGGTGTCGGCGCCGGCACAGGCCAGGTCCTGCCCCTGGTTGCGGTGGCTGCGCGGATTATAGATGATGCCGATGCGCGGCTCGCGCGTCTGCGGTGCACGGTAGACCGACCGGCGCTGGGGCGCTGCCGGGGGAGTGCTGCGCATGGGCAGGCTGTCGAAATTGTAGATTTGCCGGTCCATCAACCTTGTGCCTTAATTCGCCCCGCGGGCGCATACCTAGGGCATTTTCGTCATATTGTAATGGTGGGGCACAGGTTTCTTGGCTTGAGGATATCTGTCAGTAGCGGTTCCGCAGCCCACCATCGGCGGCGCGTGTCTACCCTCACCATGTCAGATGCTTGCGGGTGCTCGGATACCATAGTCATGTTCCCATGAGATTCGAAACCGGCGGGCTCCAGGCGAGTGCCGAGATCGTGGATCGGTTGAAATATACTGAGTATGATGCAGCGCAGCTGCGAGTTGAGATGCACCGAAGCTTTGTGTGCAGGAAGCCTGCAAGAGCCGCCGATTGCCGTTCCTTCCGACATCGCAATGTCGCAACGGCAATTCGTTTCGTGATACTTCCCAAGCTGACGCGTGGTGCACCCGACAGGATTCGAACCTGTGGCCTCTGCCTTCGGAGCCGGTACAGAACGGGTACGCCAGACTACGAAATACTACTCTAAACTACTGTTTTATATAGATTTAGATTGAGCTCGGATTTCGCTGGCGTACCCAAATCTACGCCCCGGTTTTCCTCCGAGTGATGACACCACAGTTACTCAAAAACGGGGCTCTGGAAACGGAGATCGCCGTGGTCAAATTAACGAAGCGCACCGTCGAGGCAGCCAAGTCTCAGATGAAAGACTACATCATTTGGGATGAAGAGCTACCCGGTTTTGGGCTCCGAGTATACCGGTCGGGCAAGCGCAGCTACGTAATTCAGTATCGCCAAAGAGGGCGGGCTAGACGGCTTACGCTTGGGCTGCACGGCGTGTGGACAGCGGAACTGGCCCGCCGCGAAGCGAAGGCTCAGTTGGGACGTGTCGCGGGAGGCGACGATCCGGCGGAGGAGCGCCTCGAAGATCATCGTGCGATAACGATGAAAGAACTCTGCAAGCGCTACATTCAGGACCTTGATGATGGCCTGATTCTCGGCAAGGGAGGGCGACCGAAGAAGCAATCGACCATCGATACCGATATCGGGCGGATCAAGAGACACATCATTCCATTGATCGGAACCCGGCGCGTCAAAGACCTCACCAGAGCCGATATGGTCAAGATAATGCGCGACATCATGGCAGGTCGATCGCGGATCATTGTCAAAACCAAGAAGCTGCGGGGAAAGTCCATCGTGAGGGGCGGTCCTGGCACTGCCACCCGGACTCTTGGCCTCATTGGAGGAATACTCTCATACGCCATTGATCTGGGGATCATCGAACACAATCCCGCGCACGGCATCAAGAAGCCGAAATACAAAGTGCGCGAGCGGCGGTTGACCGAAGCTGAGTACGGCATTCTCGGAAACATGCTGCGAGACGCGCAGGCGCAAGGAAAGTTCTGCCCCACAACGGACATCATCCGTCAGATTGCGCTAACAGGGTGCCGACGCGGCGAGATCATCAATCTCAAATGGTCCGACGTGGACCTGGATGGCAGTTGCCTGCGGCTTTCTGAAAGCAAGGAAGGCAGATCGATCCGGCCCATCGGCCTGCCTGTTGTCGAATTTCTTGAGGCACAGAGTCAGACAGCCACGGGTAGCTACGTGTTCCCAGGGTATGGCGAAGACAATGCTTTCGGCGGCTTCCCGAATCATTGGGACGCATTGTTTAAGGGCTCTCCACTAGATGGAGTCACGGCCCACGTCCTGCGTCACAGCTTTGCGAGCATCGGCAATGATCTTGGATTTACCGAGATCACCATTGCTGCGCTTTTGGGGCACGCAAAAGGATCGATCACCAGCAGGTATATCCACGTCTTGGACGCTACGCTCGTCACTGCTGCCGATATGATTGCTGGATATGTCAGCGCTTTGCTCAATGGCACGAATTTCCAACGAGGCAGCTTTGCGCTGGACCGCGCTGCGCGAAAGAGCGCCATGAGCGAATTCATCGCCGAGCGCGCAGCCGGATCATGAAGCAGGTTCAGATGCAAACCTTCCAGCACTTTCCTACTGCAATCGCGATTCAAGCCCCCTCCCCAGAAATGGGGATGGCTAACCCTGTGGATAAAGCTGTGGACCCTTCGGACTATCGGGAACCGCTGGACTCGGACGATCAGGAACCGAAAATTCGGACTATCGGGAACCGAAACAGCCCCCAAACCCGCAGAAACGCTGGGATAGCGAGCCCCTTAACTATGCTAACAAACAATCCTGTTGGATTGTTGCTAACGCGAACCGCCAGCGCGCGGCTCCTCAGCGCTTTGGGGTGCGCCGTCGCAGCGCGCCTCGCGACTTGGCAGGTGCAAGAATCTCAAGTGCTTGCTAGAGATTGAGCGATGAAGACCGACCTCGATCATCTGCCCCCGCAAAAGCAGCGCGAGCTTGAGCGCGTGGTGCAACTGATCTTCGAGGAGTTCGATGATGCCTTCGCGCTCGCCAAGCACGATTGGAAGAAGGCCGGACGCATACTGAAAGTAATCCTCTACGGCAGCTATGCGCGTGGCACCTGGGTAGATGAGCCGCACACGGCCAAAGGCTATCAGTCAGATTACGACCTTCTGGTGATCGTCAACGACAGCAGACTGACGGACCGAGTGAAATACTGGGCCAAACTCGATGAGCGGCTGATGCGCGAATACGGCGCGACCAAGACGCTCAACACGCCAGTGAATTTCATCGTTCACACGCTGCAAGAGGTGAACGACGGCCTCGCGCATGGGCGCTACTTCTTCATGGACGTGAAACAGGATGGGGTCGCGCTTTACCAGTCCGACGACACCGAACTACACACACCGAAGCCCAAAACGCCCGAACAGGCGCTGGCGATGGCGCAAGAGTATTTCGACGAATGGTATCCGAGTGCCGGTGAGTTTTTCGACGACTACCGATCAAATCTAGAGCGCGGTCGGAACAAGAAAGCGGCGTTCGAGCTGCATCAAGGCTGTGAACGCCTCTATCACTGTGTTCTGTTGGTGACGACGTTCTACACACCGCACGTGCACAATCTCGGCTTTCTGCGCACCCAGGCCGAGCGCATTGATGCGCGCCTTACCTATGTCTGGCCGCGCGACACGCGGGCCGACCGAGCGCGCTTCGAGAAGCTCAAAGAAGCCTACGTCAAGGCACGCTATTCGAAGCACTACCGCATCACCAAAGAAGAGCTCGAATGGCTCGGTGAGCAAGTCGAGGAGCTAGGCCGCGTCGTGCACAAGATATGTTCAGAGCGGAATGAAGAACTGAAGAAGTTGGCTGCAAGGTAGAAACGATCAACACCGAGACTTGGAAATCGGAGGGTTCGGGCCCAAGTCCAATGCATGACAACGAACATTTATCTCGATGAGTCTGGGTTCACCGGTGACGATCTCTACAATCCCGACCAACGTTTTTTTACCATCGCCTCGACGGTGATCCAGAACGACGAGGCAAAGGATATCTTAGCGCGTTGTTTTCCCCACTATCAGGGCTCAGAGTACAAGTTCACAAATATATGGAAGCGCAAACGGTCGCGAGAAGGTCTGCTGGCCTTAGCGGCTGAAATACCCACCATTGCCGATCGCGCATTTGTATGGGTCATCGACAAGCGTTTTTGCCTGCTCACCAAGATGGTCGATTATCTGGTGGAGCCAGGTGCGTACGAAGCTGGCTACGATTGGTACGCAAACGGTTGGGGCATGCGCTATCTGAACACGATCCATCGCGATCTTGTGCGTCATGGAACTGACAAACTCTACGATAATATCGTTCGGGGCTGGGACGACTTTGCTCGTGCCCCAAGCGAAGAGAAGTTGGAGAAACTGAAGCAGCAGCTTGAATACGGGAAGGCATCAACGAATACCCCGCTTCCTGGTCTGTTTGAGCTCGTCCTGCGTGGACTAGAGCATTTTCGTGCGCGAAATCCCAATTTGGAGAATTTCCAAGACACGAACGAAATCCAGGTCACTTCTGTTTTCTCTACCATGACATGGTGGCGACAGCACAGGAGCGAGGATTTTGCACTCGTTCATGACGAGTCGAGCGCGTTCATGAAGCAGCGGGACCTCTGGGAAACGATGCTACGCGACGATTTCGTCGCACCACCCATGCCGATCTCCAACGGAACTGAAGTTGAGTTTCCGCTGCGGGTGCGCTCCACTACTGCCGTGCGCTCACATGACTCCTACTCAGTCCAACTTTGTGACCTCCTCGCAGGTCTTCTCGCAAAGGCAGGGTCAGGCCTGATCGGCGGTCCACGCGATCCGTTCATTGTTGAACTGGTCCAGGCTGGCGCGGGCGAACTCAGCTATAGTGGGGTGATGCCCCACGCACTCTATGTTGAGGGTCCTCCCCAACAGAGGGATGGGCCGGACATGGTGGATAGGATGGTCGAGTTGCTCCAGCCCCATCTCGAAAAGAAGATGGCTGAACGAGACGATCCGCCCAAAACGTAGATTCTAGAGTAGAAGCCAGCGACGTATTTGGTTCGCTAATCAGCTGGGCTCAGTTTCTCTTTCGAATTCGCAGACATCAGGCTCCGATTTTGGGGTAAGTTGCGATTGACCGCGTAATTGGGCCAGCGTCGGGCGATCTCGCCATGGTGCACGGGAAGGCGCAAGGTCGGGGTGTTGTTACACCCCGCAAGAGAGGACGCCCCCCGATGCAATACCATGCCGCACTCGACACTTCCGCCACCACAACTGCGATCTGCGTCGTCAAAGCCAAGGACGGCGAGATCGCGCTGGAGACCAGTGTGACCACCGACCCCGAAGCGATCTGGCAGGCGCTTGAGCCGTATGCGAACCGGCTGCTGCTCGTCGGCCACGAGGCGACCAGTTGGTCGGCCTGGCTGCACCGCGAGCTGGAGAAGCACGGCATCCCGATGGTGCTGCTGGAGACCCATCACGCAGCCCGCATGCTGGACGCCCAGCGCAACAAGACCGACAAGAACGATGCACGCGGGCTTGCTCAACTGGTGCGATCGGGCTGGTTCAAACAGGTTCATGCGAAGAGCGAACGCGCCAACCGGATGAAGCTGCTGCTGGCACACCGACGGACTCTCAAGCGCAAGCTGCTCGACATCGAGAACGAGGTTCGCCAGTCCTTGAAGATGTTCGGTCTGATGGTCGGACCGCGTGTGCAGCGCAGCACCTTCTGCAATCGCGTTCGCGAGCTCGTCGCAGGCGATCCGCTGCTCCAAGTGCTCAGCGAGAGCATGCTGACCTGCTGGCAGGTATTGTGGGACCAGTACCGCGAGCTGCACAAGATGCTCGTTCAGCTGGTCGGCCAGGAGGAGCTGTGCCGCCGCTGGTGCGAGATCCCCGGCGTCGGGCCGGTCACCGCGATGACGTTCATGGCGGCGGTCGACGACCCGCACCGCTTCGCCAAGTCGAAGACGCTGGGCGCGCACTTCGGGCTGACGCCCAAGCGCGAGCAGTCGGGCACCTCGGTCGACCGCGACGGACATATCTCGCGGCGCGGCGACGGCGAGGTTCGAACCGCGCTCTACGAGGCGGCGAGCGGCATGCTCACGCGCTCGAAGCAGCACAGCACGCTTAAAGCTTGGGGCATGAAGATCGCGACTAAGCGCGGTCACAAGCGTGCGGTCGTTGCGGTCGCGCGCAAGCTCGCAGTGATCATGCACCGCATGTGGATCGACGGATCGCGGTTCCGGTTCTCGGCGGCGAACGACCAGCCCGAGAGCAGCGGCAACGCAGTTGCGGTGCAGGCATGACGCACGCGCGCTGCACCACGAGAACGGTTTAACAACGAGGCGATAGCACGAGTTCCGCCGTGATGGCGGTTGGTTGAGGTGGATCGAAGCGGATGCGAAGAGCACGATATCTTGCCGGCGACAGCGCTCCCAGAGAGCGGTCAATCGCGCGTGATTGGATGTGTGGCCTCGCGATCCCGACGCGGACATGTGCGCCTGCATGGCATGCAGGGCGGAGCACGAACGATTGCGGGGACCACCCCACACCAGAGCGCCAATACTGGCGTGCTCTATCGACTACTAGCACACTTGAATGTATGACTTGGAAAGGAGAGCGAAGATGCAGAAACGGGCCAAGAATAAGGGCCCAATTACGATGGCAAGATAAAAGCACCGCCGTCGGTCGTGCGGTATGTGGTTGGTTTTGCTCACAGATATGCGACGGCTGCAAAATCGACCGTCGCCGGTCATGCCAAATTGATGTTTATTTTCAATACAAAGAGCGATGGCTTATGCGTTGAACGCATATTTTGACCGTGCATCGCGCACCAACCCTCAAGTCCACCAGCACGCAACCGCATGCCTTTCCGTTCGAGTTCTGCCTCAATCGTAGCGAACGACTCAGCATCGCAGAAACGGCGGCAACAGCGCACCAACGTCATGTGGCGACGAGCGTCATGTTCCGGCGATAATCGATATCGATGGCGGGCCTGTCCTGCTCCCCCTCCAAGCCCCAGGTCGGTCCGTCATCACCCGACAGATGAATGGATTGATCGCCATGCCGTCGCATCCTCATGGTGATCTTTTGAGGCGGCTAGCGGTTGAATCTAACTTGACCGCTGCATGACGACATTGGAGCGCACCCTGTTCACTCATTTGCGCTCAAGCACTTGTCCAAAGAGGCCTTAAAAGAAGCTCGTCATCGATCTTTGCGATGACTGCCAGGCCATCCGAGAGAACGCCTACAAGTCTACTAAAAGCAACGATTTCGTCGTAGCTCAGCTTTCGGTCGGCGCGCTCCTTCAGCCATTGAAAGCACACTTGGTAGCGACCGATCTGATGTTTCCAGACTGCGGAGGGCACATTTTCAAAATATTGATCTTCGTTAATCCGAATCTGGCCTTTTTTTGAGCCGGAATGTGGCAATGTGAACTTTATCTTCCGTACGATATTGTCTCCCGCTTTTGGGAAAGAAGCGGCCTCGCTTGGGGTTATTTGATCAGTGTGGAGATTAACAAGCATTGTTCCCAAGCGAGAGAGTTTCGCGAAAGATTTTTTGCTTGGTGCAAGGGGCACCCGTGGAAATCCAGTTTTGAGCTGCACGCTAAAATCAGCGCGAAACACCGATGCATGAAGTATGGCATAAACGTAGCCGAAAATATCTTCCGGACCAAAGGTCTTGCGAAGATCGCCCAATCCAGCTGGAAGGAAGGTTAGGCCAAGGCCATCCGCTAAGTTCTTGACCACCTCTAAGGAGAGATTGTGCTCTTTCTTCGCACCAAGGCTAAGCACTTCTTCGGACTTACCCTCTATTGATCCGTAGTGGGTGTAGAGTGGAAAAAGGGGTCCTGCGCCATGTCTGCCTGCATTGTCCAACACGTTGAACGTAGCGACAGTGCGACTTGCGAAAACGTGGCGAAAAGGCGCGATTGTCTGTCGTGACACCAACAACGCCAAATTATCGCCATGAAGCATGTGCTGCTGCACTTTTCGTACAGAACGGATCAGGAAGTAGTCTTTGTAGAGAACATTGCGAAGATCGAACGGTCGCGCCAAATAGGGCACGACGCTATCCTGCCAATCGGGGTCACTGCGCAGTTTGGCTCTAGCCTCTGCAACTGTCCACTTTTCCCGATCTGCGAGTCCGAACTGCGCCTTGACATCTTCCGAGCTCAGTCGCGCCTCAGGAAATATGAATTGGCGGAACTTCTCCAGCACGGCCGCAGCCGAGTAGTCGACCGCAATCTCCTTGTAACCAGCCACAAAGCCCGAAGAGCCAAATTTGAAAAGCTCATCTACGCCGACGAAAATTTTTCGATATACCCGACGCGCAGCTTCGTTTTCCGGCCTAAAAAGATAGTAGGGGGCCTCCGGTTTTACCTTCCGCCATTTAATTGTACCGACGCTATTCGTGCGCAGCCAGCCATCCTTACCAGCACCCTTTAAAATTTTGCCGTTCAATTCAACCCGCTCACCACCGCGGGGCCCTCTCAGGCTTGCATAGGCGACCTTCGGGGTCTCCTTGCGCTTACCTTTGCTGCGGACAAATATCGTGATCGCCACGCCTTTCGTAATGTCAAAAACGTTCTCATCCGCCAAGCCGCTGGCGGCTGCATCGCCTCCAAGTGCATCCCCGTGGAGATCCAAAACATAGATGCTGTCGAACGCTGTAGTCAGGGCCTGGCGCATGCCCCGAAAGGTGATGTTGTCTATGTAATTTCGGTTCGTAATGAAGGCGAGAACGCCGTGTCCGGTGCTCTCAATTTTCCATTGTGCGAAGCGGATGAATTTCACGTAGTCATCGTTCAGCCACTTTGATTGGCGCTCCCCTAGCGGTTCGCCGTCGCAGCTAAAATAATCGCTCGCCAGCCTGTTGGATAATGTATCTTTACCCCTCATCAACTCTCGGAGCCATGCACCGGAGTGTTGCGAATTACCTGAATAGGGGGGGTTACCAAGAATGACCATGACGGGGCTGTCTTTCTTGATATCTCCGGCGACATTGGCTTCTTCGGCGAGCCAGCGCGCGAAGAGCGGAAGTCCTGCGCCGACGTGCGGCTCGTCGAGAGTGTTGGTCAGATAAACCCGCAGTCGTTCATCGCGCGCGAGATCATAACCAGTCGACTGAAGTTTGAGTGCTAGCTTGAGGTGTGCGACCGTATAAGGTGCCATCAATAGCTCGAAGCCGATTAGGCGCGGCAAAAGATGCTCTGCAACGTAACCCGGCCAAGCTCCCTCGCCCGCCGAAAAACTCTCACGAATCTTGTCAATAACTGAGTACAGAAACGTTCCAGTTCCTGTCGCTGGATCGAGCACAGTCAATCGATGCTGAGCTTCCTTATCGCCGACCGCAGGAAGCCTGGCGCTGTCTGCAAGTCCGTCACGGACCTTGAGCTCAGTCTTTAAGACATGATCAACGCTTTCAACAATGAAGCGGACAACGGGCTCAGGAGTGTAATAGACCCCTCGAAGCTCACGAACTTCTGGGTCGTAGGCTGCAAGGAAAGTCTCGTAAAAGTGCACAACCGCGTCTTCGCCTCGCTTAGCCTTTCCAAAACGTGCGAGAATCCTTTCTATGTCGGTCTTAGCCAAGACCTCCGCGAGCTCATCGACAACCCATGTGACCCGTTCATCTAGTTCAGGTCCGGCTATTGAGTTGAACAGCTTGCGAAGAAACGGGTTTGTACGAGGCAGGTCGTGCCCTGCACGCTCGCGAGTGAACCCGGAGCTCGGATGATTGCAACGCGCCGCGAATAGGCCATAGGCGATAGTCTGCGCATACATGTCGGCAAACTCGGCTACAGTGAGTTCGGCGATTAGCATCTGCCTGAACGCTTCATACTGGTCGTGCAGATCGCCCGCCGCGTCCTCAGAGTGGAATACATCACCGATCATGTCTCGTAGCAATCGAGCGGCGCCCGCAATTCGCTCAGCGAGCTCCTGAGGTGAGGAAATTGTTGGCAGTTGTGAGTCGAAGAACGCCTGCAGCATCGAATTGAGCTCGCGCTCAGCGCCATCAGCAAGGCTGAGCGAACCACTCTTCGAAGCAGTCGCCAATGTTACCGAACGAACGAACTCTCCCTCTCGGTAGAGTCGAAAATCCAGATAGTTTGTGAGTATAAGATTTCCGAGACTTTCCCGGTATCGCGTGAGCTGGTCGCTCTTCTCCGCTGCATCAAGATCGATCTTAACATCCTTAGCTTCCACGTAGCCAAGCGGGGTTTGACGCTGCGAAATGACAAAATCCGGCGATCCGCATTGGATGCGTCGAGGCTCATTTGTGGCGACAACGTCTTTGCGGAATGCCTCCAAGAGTGCTTTTAAAGCTGGGCGATGTGTATGTTCGGTAGCGTCTCCACGCTTAAGCGCTTTCTCCACCGCCCGCACGTAAACGCTTATAGCCTTAGTTTCCGCTTTCGACACTCCGCACCCTCCAATCGCCGATCTCTAACGTCCGCCGACCCCGGTCGCTAGGAAGGTGTGACTAGTCAACGTTTTCTGTGTCCCAAGGCTCTTCTCTGCAACGGGGAATAGCGTTCCAGTTATTCGCATTCCATTCTTACTGATTGGCAGGACGCGAGATGCATCCTTGTGTTTGCTATAAAGGTCAAATGCAATTGGCCTGAGGACTGAGCTGCGAGACAGAGTGAATTACGATGGCGAGATAAAAGCAGCGCCGTCGGTCGTCTTGCAAGTGGTTGGTATTGCCGCGCAATTTGCGACGGCGCTGAAACGGGCCTGCTGGCTCTCATGTCAAGTTGTCTTTTGTTTTCAATGCATGGGACGACGGCGCGTAGCTCAATCACTCGCTTGTCTGGCCAGAAGTGTGTTGTTTGATAGGTTCATGTCTGTCCGCACAGATGGGACGAGGCGGAGACTGGTCTCATCTGTTGCTGAGCGTCGTCAACATGTCGAGGATGTTATCGCCGCCAGTATCGTGGTGGCGCTTGCACAGCGATACTGAGCCCCAATTCAGATCTGATAGAGGTCAGCTATACCCCCGCATTTCGGTCTCTCGGCGATCCCGCAGATTACGCGAAAATTGGATGATCGAGGGGAAATTTGAGTGGCATCACCGCCTGCCGCTTGGCCCGGCGCAGGACCAAGCGAAGTAGTGACGCAGGGTGTATGTCGCTTGGAACATGGAGCTCCTTAGGACCAGTCAGGCATAAATGCCCACTGGTCTTACATCTCGACCCAAAGATGACACACGGCGATGTCGCTTAGTCCATTGGCGCGGCTATGATTTGAACGAAAAGTTGCATGGCGACTGCCTGCGTCATGATGCTCCAGTTCAAGGCGATCTTTTGCACTCCAGAGTGGAGCTGCTGTGGCCGACAGCTCATCAATCCACTTGCCAAGCTCCCTCTGCCAATGAGGGATATCTTGCTCTTGAACGTATCCGATCATCGCGGCAAACGCATGATTGGGTGCGTGTGCGCCGTCTTTGAAGCGTTGGATTCCTCCGCTCGAACTGTTGCTGCTGAAGAGATACTCGCGCGAGTCACGCTTGCTACCGACCGGTGTGGGAAGCCGCTTGCATTCAATGGGCAGGAATATGTCGTAAGGCGAATAATGCCGGTCACCAATCCAAATTGAGCAACAACTTGGCTTTGCCGTGATGTCGATATTGCGCCCTCGGTTGCGGTCGTCGCGGGTCTCGCGTTGAAACTTAAATGCATCGAACCCTGGAACAGATCGTGCCGCGTCGTTGAGGTAATCGCAGAGTTGGTCGGAGAGCGCATCTTCAGCCGTCTCCGGCGTTCGGAGATCATCATCCCGCCAGAAAGGGAGTGCGGCACCGACAAAGGCAAAGAGTTTTCGAAATTGGGTGGCGGGTAGGTGGAGTCCGGCCCTGAGTCCCTCCGCTACAGGCCCTTTCGCTCCGCGATCAGCCAGCATAGACTAAAAGCCTTGGGCCCGCAGGTCGGCTAGTATCTCGTCAGCGTCGCGTAGGGCGATTGATCGCATCCAAAAGCGGAGCCGGTCAGGTTTGATCAGGAAGAGCAGATTATCGTCATAGATCCGCGCAATTCGGGTTACCGATATTGTTTCGCTTCGTTGTTCCCAGATAAGGGCATCAAGCCTCCCCCGGAGCTGCTCAGTATTTGACCAGTCGATATCTGCGGGACCGAACGAGTAGGGCTGGCAAATAATGCCAGGCCAGCATTGGCTGGGGTGCGCAACGAGTGGGTTGTCGGAATAGAAGCCGTTGATCGATGTAAGGATCGTTTCATTAAAATCCGGAATTGCGCCGTGACCGGTGTTCGCTAGCGCGGGCGACTTGTCCCCCTTCCTGATAAGATCTCGCTGGTAGTCGACGATGTCTTGCACGAGGATGGTTTCGCTGGTGCTAAGTTCGAGCTCCGCCCCTTCTGGAAATGGAAGGTCGAGGACGTCGCCAGTGCTCGTCACTGTGGCCTTCTTGTTGTACAATCGGAAGCTCGTAGCAGCGACGTAGGCCGATAGCGCAACCCTATTTCTCGACAGGTATGCCGAAACTTCGCTCAGAGTTTTGTAGTGTTCACCAGCGGCCGAAAAGCCGACGATTTCGTCTGCAAATGTAACGTAGCCCTCGTTCCAAACCCCATGGTCGAGATCCTGATGTTTCCTAACAAGGAGTAACGGAGCACGAAAGGCCTCTGTGGATCTCACATCTGAGATGGGAACGCGCGGGGCATCGATTATCTTGTTCTTGTCAATTCCAGTTTGCCCGATCGCTGCCGGAGGGACCATTCGTTTCCCCCAGATATGATCTAGAGAATGTTGGTGTTTTCGATGCCCCCGCATGAACCCTTGGCCGCACTCCCAATCGTTTGCCTTTGCAAAAGCGCCAAGCGTCCGCATCTTAGCTAGCCTTTGAACCAAGTCGGCAACGCGCTGACTGCCAAGCAGCCCAGATCGCCATGTGCGATGATCAGCGAGATCATTGCGCCGTGAAATCCAATTCATGTCATAATAGTCAATGTCGAAACTCTGTTCCGCATCCGCCTTACCACTCCGGCGGAATATGGCGTGCAGGACTTTACGAGCCGGATCAGGCTCGCCCGCAAGCGCTACGAGCACAATGATCTTCGTATCCGCATCGCCTTTCGAGAAGAGGCCTCGCACAGAAACGAAGTCCAGAACTTCGCGAACATCCCATTTCTTGAATATCTGCCGGCGTACCGCTTCCGGCTTCAGATTGTAGATGAAGCCGGCAGGTTGTATCATACTGATAACGCCGCCTTCCTCTAGAAGCGCCTTTGCATTTGCGAGGAAGAGATAAGCGAGCTGGTCGTCCGGCAGCTTGTTCCCTAGCATATTTTTGAATTCGGCTGCAGCGCGTGATGCTGCCTCAGTAGTAAGTTTTGATTTGAACGGCGGGTTGCCGATGACGACGCCTACGCGTTTATTGATCAACCCCAGCTCAATCGCTTTGAAGAAGCAACTAGCGTGCAGGGTTTCGCCCTCCAGTTCAGGAAACAGCTGGACGCTTTTGCGGATGTGCTCGGGCTCGAGCGCTTCACACAGTGCTAGGCATAAACTGAAGGCCGCGAGCTTAATCGCGCCTGGTTCTAGGTCTACACCATGAACGCGCGTAAGGAGGGCCTTTAAATCGGCGGTCTTTGGTTTTTTCCAGTCGTTGCGCATTCGCCAATGCAGGACGAGGCGCTTATAAGACTCTACAAGGTAAACTGCCGATCCGCAGGCAGGATCAAGAATGATTTCGTCGCGCTCAGTTAGTCGATCTATTCGCTCCCAGCTCAGGGCTTCACTGAGCATGAGGCGGACAAGCGCTGGTGGCGTATAGATCGAGCTCTGTTTGTCCTCTACGAAAAGCTGGTAGATGTTACTGATCAGCTCCACTGGTAGGTCGCGGAAAGAATAGAGCCGCCAAAAACTTCCCTGACCATGAGCATCTTGCTGGCCTTCGATAAGGTCTGCAAATGCTCCCAGTTGAGTGCTATTAGCTAACTCATCTCGCAGATCATCATCAAGCTCGAACACGTGCCCGTTGAAGCGCTTTTCGAGTGCGGCCAGGAGCTTCACCAAGGCAGCACCGTTACGGATCACGTCGGCGAATGTCGCTGCTGCGGGCTGAAACTGTGCGAAGTAGTCGTTTCCAAGCGCGTGGCGCTCGTCGAGATAAGCGATCAAAAGGGAGAGGATTAGCAACCTACGCTGCAATCCTTCACTGAGTAGCGCATCCGCTTTGATCTTCTTGTACAGACTGAAAATATTGTCGACGAGGTGCCTGTGAGCCGATGCTGTGTCTGAGAGAAGACGATCGCAAATGGCCGGGTCGTCCCACAGCGTACCGTTGCGGAGTCGGTTGAAATCCCACCACGCTTCAGACCTGAGTTCCGCGTTCGCGATGTCTGCAGATATGGCTAACGTGTCATACGCTCGGTATTTTGGAGTTTCAGTGTTCTGATCGAAGTCCGCTTTGCTGGCGCAGCGGAACAGTTCTATCTTCCCCGGTGTCTTTCGATAAACCAGAGGGACGCCACCCCAGCTCCACAACCTCTTGTGCAAAAGAGCGAATTCATCGCTCGCGCCGGGGGTATCGCTGACATAAATGAAGGCTTGCGCGACCGGCGAGCGATTATTTCGGCTCGCCTCAAAGAAAACTGAATGCGCTTCGTAGCTCTCCGCCTTTTCCATCATGGAGTATTGCTCGGGCGGGAGATCGAGCTTGCGGAATCCGTTTACCAGAACCAACCCATCGACACTGCTTTTGATGTCCTCGCCAGAAAGTCCGATCATCCAGCTCGCGGGGTTTTCGGCCCTCACTGTTACTATCTCCGTTTGTGCAGAATTCCCGAACTTCTGCGAATTCCCGGCCGCATTTTTGCCCCGAATGGGCAATGACATAAGCGCAGAGTCAGCGCAACTAAGCCTTTCGTGGCGTCGAGATCTATATTTCTAGGTGAGAGACTTACTGCGAGATATTTGCTCAACTAGGGCCACCTCCTGTCCTAAGCTTGTGGGGCTGCCCTTGTGGGCAACCTGCTCTATCCGCTGCGAGGACCGGGCCCGTAGTCCCGGCACATTCGGGTGACGATCAGGAGCAGTTTGAATTTGAACGGAAGTTTTGAGATAACGCGCTCTCTCCCGCGCTTCGCGCTCCTAATGGCGCGGCGTTCTTGAATTGACCCGCAGGCACTCATGCCTCCCTTACTGTACGACGCCCGCTGTCGCACTATCAGCGCCCACAGGACGTCCGGCGGCTTCGCACCGTTGCAAGGGTACCGTTGTTTGTGCGGATCGCTGGCGCGATCCTTGCGTGGGAACACCAAGGGCTTCGCCCTCTCGTTCCCGAAACCGCAAATAGACGCCCCCGGGTGGCGGGCTGACACCCGCTGGCCCACGCCAGGGCATCGATTTGCGGTTTTCCCTCCCCCTCCCATCCTCGCCGGAAGGCAAGCGGCATGGCAAAGCCATGCGCGCAGGACGAAAGTGCGGCAGTGGATTCGGATGATCTAGCGTGTGAAGGACGTAGCGTGTTGCACATCTTGGAATAAGCGCCACGCTACTCATCGCCGAATGGCGCGAGACCGGCGGTCCCGAGCTCACCAATACACAGCTCTGAATTAAAGGACTGAGACGTTTGCTTGGCGTCGATACGCCGCGCGGGGCGAAAGCCGATAAGACGACTTAGGATTATAAAAGTGGTGCACCCGACTGGATTCGAACCAGTGGCCTTCGCCTTCGGAGGGCGACGCTCTATCCAGCTGAGCTACGGGTGCTTTGTGCTTACGCGATGCTTACGCGGATTAAATTGCAATGTGAACCCAATCCTGCGCAGTCACTTAAGCAACTGAAACTCTGAACTTTTCCTTCAAAACAATTCGCTAAAACCGGCTTGACACCTGCCTTCGGAGGGCAGCGCTCTATCCAGCTGAGCTACGGGTGCTGG
>CEVF01154630.1_pt1 | contig 16260 bp, 12 predicted proteins | sample 356441 | NCBI WGS metagenome assembly CEVF01 (sample SAMEA2622765, study PRJEB7988) | marine metagenome | biome: marine biome (ENVO:00000447); feature: surface water layer (ENVO:00002042); material: "saline water (ENVO:00002010), including plankton (ENVO:xxxxxxxx)" | depth 5 m
AAACTTCCCCTAACCTACCGGCTTCAGCCGGTAGTGGTTCAGTTGAGGTGATTATATGTATGTCCTGAAGTCTATTTTCTGCGTCGAAAACGATATGCGTATCTTGCTGTCAAGATGGTTTGTTATTGAGAATGATTTGCATGAATTTAACAGGTTTGCGTGATAAGAAATGATTGATTTTTATTTGGTGGCTGTGTATAGTTTTTAATGGCATTGGTTCTTGATGCCAGTTCAAGTTTTCGGAGGGTATCCTACTCACATTTCAACATTTTCCGGAGGATTGTCTTATGCGCGTTTGCCGTAATGGGAGAGTATCTCACTGCCTTGAAGTGTCAGTTCGTCAGCATTTAACCTGTCGTGGTTTCACACTTATTGAATTGCTGGTTGTGATTAGTATTATCGCCTTGCTTATTGGGATTCTTGTCCCGGCTCTGTCGTCGGCGCGAGGTGCTGCACGACGGATCAAATGCCAGACACAAGTCCGATCGATTGGAACCGGGGTGGCCAATTACAGCCTCAGCTATAAGGATTTGGTGCCACACATGAGTGATTTACGTTCTACATCACTCAATACTGTGGGGACGGGGCAGTTTTACGTTTGGTATGGTGATAAAAATGGTGCGATTGGCGCATTACTTGATAATGAATATGTACAATGGGATAGTTTGGATTGTACGGACCCTGCAGATTTAGATGGTATTCCGTTTAATACACATTTTGCCGATGGCGGGATATCAGTCATTGGACGTAATGGGCATCATCAGCATGATAAATATGTATATAACAGTTATCACTTTCCTTTAACTGCTTTTGGAACAAACTCTCCTACTGTAAACAAATGGGATCCTTTGTATAACTATTCTCTGAATAGCGGGGATATTCCTTTTGTGACCGAAATGAATTTTTTCCAAGGGCATCTGGCGGACCCATCCGCAATCTCTTTGCCACATAATAATTTGGGTTTTTCAGTTGGCTATATCGACAATAGTGTTAAGTGGTATCAAACCGAAATCATTGATGCCTCGACGGCTCCCACATCAGTGGATGATGATTTCTGGAAAACTGTCTACGAAAATTAGTATTGTTTACGATTGATCTAGCAATGCGGTAGCTATGTTGTTATGCGATGTAGGGTGAGTGGTTATTCACTTTGAGTCTTCAGTGCATACAAAAAAACCACGAATAGTTGTTCGCGGTTTTTTTGATTGATTAATTGTCGTTTTCGATGCAGGTTAACCGGCTTCGATTTTGGCTAACTCTTCGTCATCAATGTCGAAGTTGGCGTATGCCTTTTGCACGTCGTCATGGTCTTCGAGAGTGTCCATGAGGTTGTAGACTTTTTCAGCAGCTTTGCCAGTACAGGCGACGGTGTTGTCGGGAACTTTGGTCAGTTGCGCTGAGTCGATTTCGATGCCTGCTTTTTCGATGGCTTCACGGACAGGTAAGAAGTTGGTGGGTTCGGTGATGACCAGCCATGCTTCTTCTTCGTCGGCAACATCATCGGCGCCGGCTTCCAGGGCGATGTCCATGAGCTTTTCTTCTTCGACTTTGTCTTTGGCGATGAAGAGGTGTCCCTGTGATGTGAAGATGTAGGCGACGCATCCTGAGGTGCCCAGGTTTCCGCCGGCACGTTCGAAGATTTTGCGAATCTCGCTGGCGGTGCGGTTTCGGTTGTCGGTGAGGATTTCGAGCATCACGGCGACACCGTTGGGGCCGTAGCCTTCGTAGACGATTTCTTCGTAAGTCTCGGTTTGCCCTTCACCGGAGCCTTTTTTGACAGCATTGGTGATGGTGTCCTTGGGCATGTTCTCAGCCTTGGCCTCATCAATGGCGTAGCGCAACGTGAGGTTGGCAGCAGGATCACCGCCACCGTTCTTGGCAGCGACGATGATGGCGCGGGCACACTTGCTCCAGATTTTCGAACGCTTGGCGTCCTGGCGTGCCTTGCGGTGTTTGATGTTTGCCCATTTACTGTGACCGGCCATGTATTTTCTCCAAAAAATTCGTGCGACACATTTTACGGAAATTTCAGACTTCTGCCCGATGTAAGTTAAAGAAATGTTTTGAAACGGTTACCAAATTGTTATGATGCTTCAAATAAAGTTAGGAAATATTCGGGGCCTGCTCGTTGGCATGAGTATCCCGTCACAGTGAGACGATTTTTTTAATTGTTGTTATTGATCAATTAATGTGAGTGGTGCGATTTTTTTCTACCCCGGATTCTATCAGGGACGCATCATTCATGCGGTGTATCGTTGCATACAGGATTTGTGGCGTGAATGAAGGGCCATTAGCAGCATTTCTATACCAACCTGTATTCAAACTTATCAGAAAACGTTCGGGCATTAGGAGGCCCGCGTGTTAGAGAATTGGGCAGATTTTCACTTTTTCAGGAGAACGGCAAATGTTAAAAACGCTATTAGCCGGTGCACTGGTTGCCAGCATGACTGTTGGTGCAATGGCCAGTGACACTTCGGTGAACGAACAACTCAAGGCCATGCGTGCAGAATTGGATGCTGTGCGTGCGACCAACACCCAACTGCAAGGCGAAGTGGCCAAGCTTCGCAGTGCAACAGACGAAAACTGGCTCACCGAGCGACGTGCTCAGGAAGTCAAAACCCTCGTCGCCGAAGTCCTTAACGATGCGGACACCCGTGCAAGCCTGCTCGAAGGTGGCATGTCCGCTGGACACAACGGCAAGAACTTCTTCCTGGCATCCGAAGACGGCAGCTTCCTGCTGAAAATCGGCGGGCAATTCCAATTCCGTCACATCTGGGCACATCAGGACAGCTCATCATCATCCGCTGATGAAGATGACACCGGTTTCCAGATTCGTCGCATGAAGCTCAAATTTGGTGGCCACATCGGTGACCCCAAGCTTTTCTATGCAATCAATCTTGAAGGCAATCGTGATGGCGGCAACGTCGCTATCAATACCACCTACGTCGGCTACGATTTTGGCAACGGATTTAAAGTTTCCTTCGGCAAAGACAAAGTCCCCTTCCTGCGTCAGGAACTCATCAGTTCCTCAAAGCAGTTGGCAGTCGACCGCAGTCTGGTCAACGAATACTTCACACTCAACTATTCCGATCAAGTCAAGATCGACTACAAGGCTGACAACTACAAGCTCGCTTTGAGTCTCAATGATGGTTCAAACGGTGGCCTTGATGATATCGGTGCTGACCCTGTGGACTTCGCCATTGCTTTGCGTGGTGAATGGCTCCTGGCCGGCAGCTGGTCACAGTTTGCAGACGTGACTGCATGGTCCGGTGATGACACCGGCTTATTGCTTGGTGCAGCCGTGTTCTTCTCAGAAGGTGACGCCCAAAACGGTGGTGTTGCCGACTACACCGCATGGACTGTTGACGGCTCCTTTGAAACTGGCGGCGTTGGCTTGCTGGTGGCTTACATGGGGGCGGATATCAATCCCGACTCCGGAACCAGCGTTAGCCCATGGGGTCTGTTGGTCGAAGCCGGCTTCCAGATCGTCCCTGACAAGCTCGAACCGTTTGTTCGTTGGGAATTCATCGATCACGATTCGGCTAGCCTCGAAGAACTTCAGTTGCTGACCTTTGGTTTGAACTGGTACCTCAAAAAGCACAATGCCAAATTCACCACCGACGTGATGTGGGTGTATGACGGCAACTTCGGCTCCAATCCCTTTGGTGCAAGCACCTATTCAGACGGACTGGGCTTCTCGGAAAGTTACTCCAGTTCCAGTGGCGCGGTTAATGACGACATCTTCGTCTGGCGTGCTCAGTTCCAGTTACTGTTCTAATCAGTTCACTGCCTCAATTTCAAATCTGCCCAAAAAACAAAAGGCGGCCTGGTCGATACCAGGTCGTCTTTTTTCATAGCTCAGGGCAAACGCATGTACGTTTTTTTGCCTTAGCGAGCCGGCTCGTGTCGAGCCGGGATTGAGCGAAGCTCAAATTCAGGACACAAACAAATGTTTGATACCCAAACTTTCTTCAGCCACGGATTTCGTCGCGACACGTAACGGCTCGCTTAGGCTCAAACGTCTACATGCGTTCATCCTGTTTCATGGCTGCTTGTTGTGGACTTCTTCAAAGTGTCTGTTAGACTCGAATATTCAAGCTTCATCATCTGTTTGCATGTCGATCGGTTAAGGCCGATTCACTGCATTTGGCATCCCAATTAGAACTGCATTGATCGTGATTGAAAGGATCAAACATGAAAACTAACGCATTGAAAACATTACTGACAAGTTGCGCTGTTCTGACACTGCTTATGACCATGCCTGTACAGGCTCAGGAGTCCGTGGTTACCATCAAGCCCGACGCCAAGGGTGGCCACAATGTCGAACTGGCTGAACATGAAATGGGAATTGAAATCAAGAACAAGGATAAAGGTGATGGTCTGATCGTCACCGAACTCAAAGAGCCCATCTCCTCGGGTGTTGTCACCTTCAAACTCTCTTACCAGTCCACCATGACCCAGCCCAAGGGATATCGCAATGGCATGATACTTATGGGGTCCAAACGTGGAGCAGGCAACCTCGTTGCAGTTGGCACACTCATTGGTGGCCGTGCGCATGTGATTAATGTCCGTGACAAAAAATTGCTTAAAAACGTCAAAGCCGAGATGAAAAACGACACCAAGTTCGATGCGGTGATCACCGTTGATATCGATGCCAAGACCATCAAGCTTGACGTCAACGGCACAACGGTTGAAAACCAACTGCCCAGCAAATTCCTGCCCATCAAGTTCGTCGGATACAGCGTTGCCAACACCTCAACAGCTTTTTCGCCGATCACCATCAGCAAGTGATTCAGCTCTGAGCGACACCTGCTGATGCAATTGACCCACACAGTTCAATGACCCACGGCTATGTGCGTGGGTTTTTTATGCATTCTTGACCTTGCTCAATAATCCATCATCTTCAGGCGATAGAATAGAGTTCGTAAAACAGTGTCATCGCGACCCAATGGACCGCCCCATGAGTATTCGTTACGAACAGAAGATGATCCGCGCCATGATCCGCTTGTACTGTCGCAAGCATCACGACACCGATGGGCAGACAGTCTGCGCCGACTGTGCCCAGTTGCAGGATTATGCCAACAGTCGCCTGGCCAACTGTCCATTTGGCGATGACAAATCGTCCTGTCGCCAGTGTGCGATTCACTGCTACAAGCCTGCCATCCGCGAGGAGATGACTAAGGTCATGCGCTATGCCGGCCCGCGAATGCTCTACCGCCATCCGATCATGGCAATGAACCATCTCCGCAAGGAAATCTTTGGCAAACGCCCGGTACTCAAGTCTCAGCAATAGACTCAATACCGAGCCTGAATCTCGCAGCTATTAACCGAACGTTTCAATAGCTGTGGGTATACTTGCCCATGCGAGCAAGCCATTTTAGTCAGCTGGATTTTCAAATGGATCAAGCCTGGCATACTGCCGATTTAGCATCAAACACATGCCCTTGTTACCATATCTGGCTTAACTGACTTTAAACCCCTGTTCTTTGAGGAATCGCTGCCATGGCTGCAACCAAAGACCCCAAGAAAATCGTCCTCGCCTACTCCGGCGGGTTGGATACCTCCATCATTCTCCCCTGGCTTAAAGAACGCTATCCGGGCGTGAAGCTCGTGGCATTTGCCTGCGAACTGGGCCAAGGCGATGAACTCAAAGGTATCGAGAAAAAAGCCTACGAGTCCGGCGCTGATGAAGTCATCGTCAAGGATCTGCGTAAGGAGTTCGCTGAGCAGTACTGCTACCCGATGCTTCGTGCGCATGCGACCTATGAAACCGACTATCTGCTGGGTACGTCCATCGCTCGCCCGCTCATTGCCAAGTATCAGGTCATCTGTGCCAAGCAGACCAAAGCCGATGCGGTGGGGCACGGTGCTACCGGTAAAGGCAATGACCAGGTTCGATTTGAACTGACTTACAAGGCGCTGAATCCCAAGTTGCAGATCATCGCTCCCTGGAAGGATCAACGGTTTATTGATGATGGACTCACCAGCCGTGAGACAGCCATCGACTATGCCAAGAAGCATGGCATCCATATCGATCAATCCAAGAAGAAAATCTATTCACGCGACCGTAACCTTTGGCACATCTCTCACGAAGGTGCAGAGATCGAAGATCCTGCCAACGAGCCAGACTGGAAGAAGTGTCTGGTCATGAGTGTCCCCGTTGAAAAGGCACCCAACAAAGCACAGGTCGTCGAAGTCGAATTCAAGCAGGGCAACCCCGTTGCAGTCGATGGCAAGAAACTTGCAGGCCACGACCTCATCGCACTGCTCAATGAAATCGGTGGCAAGCACGCAGTGGGCACCACCGTCCTCACCGAAAACCGACTGGTCGGCATGAAGTCCCGCGGTGTCTATGAAACTCCTGGGGGCACCATCCTCTACGAAGCACATAAAGCCCTCGAACAACTCTGCATCGAACGTGACATGTATCACTACAAATTGCAGGTCGCTCACAAATACGCGGAACTCACCTATTATGGTCAGTGGTTCCACCCGCTGCGTGAAGCACTCCAATGCTTCATGGATGAAGCCAATAAGGTCGTCACCGGCAAGGTCAAGGTCAAGCTCTACAAGGGTCGTGCTTTGGCCATTGCTGCCGATAGCCCCAAGAGTCTGTATGACACGGAGCTTGCGAGCTTTGCCATGGACGCCTATGACATCACCGCCGCCCGTGGGTTCATTGACTTGTTTGGTTTACCCATGCAAGTCCGTGGCTTGAAGCATAAACCGAAGATTTAATCGAAAAATAGAGTCTTTCCAAGCCGCAGGCCACAAACCTGCGGCTTTTTTTCTATCATGACTGTTCCCGCAATACAGCAGATAAACTTGACCTAAGGATCAATAAAATGGAACCGGTTCGCATTGCTATCGTCGGTTGTGGCGTGATTGGAAATATCCACGCACAATGGTGTGTTAAAGACGAGAATATCACGCTCCAGGCAGTCTGTGATGTCAACAAAGAACAAGCCGATAAAGTTGGCAAGGAGCACAAAGCGCTCAAGATATGCAATGACCTCAATGACGTGCTAAACGACGATCAAATCGAAGGCGTGATCCTTGCATTACCTGCGAACCTCCGCGCCAAGTTTGCAGTGTCTGTCCTCAAAGCAGGCAAGCATTTACTCACCGAAAAACCCGTCGCTCGCAATCAAGCCGAAGTCCAGGAACTTATTGATAACCGCGGTGACTTGACGGTGGCCGTGTGTTCCAGTCGCTATAGCAGCTTCCCGTTTTTGCAGAAAATCCGCGACTTCATTGCAGCAGGAAACCTCGGTGAAATCCGAGTGGTCCATGTCCGGGGCATCGGTGAAGATGCAGGTCCCAAAGACAGCGAGCCACCGATCTGGCGCGTCAGTCACGAGTTTAATGGCGGTGGGATTTTCGTGAACTGGGGCTGTTACGATTTGAATTATGTGATGAGTTTGTGCAACTGGACGCTCAAGCCCAAGACGGTTTTGGCCCAGACCTGGCAGTGTGCCGATCACCTGCCGATGCGTGTGCATGAAACCTCCGATGCCGAGACGCACGCCATTGCGATGATTCAATGTGAAGGTGGCCCAGTCATCAATATTGAGCGCGCCGAATTTGCAGCACTCAAAGCCGAAACCTCATGGCAGATCATCGGCTCCAAGGGTTCACTCCGTCTGCAACTGACCCATTGGCAAGAGGGGCCCACCGAAATCTTCTTCGACAAGGCTGACCCCAAAGGCAAGCTCATCACCGAAACGTTATTCAGTGAACAAGTCGACGACGGTATCAATCACGGCGGCCCGGTCAAGGACTTCGCCAAGTGCATCCGTACCGGCGACACGCCCTTAACCAGCCTCGAAAACGGTATGCTCATGCAGAAACTCACCGACGCGGTGTATCGTTCGGCCAAGGAGCAATGTGCGGTGGTGATTGACTGACCTGATTTAATACCAATTCAAACGATTCAATGGACGTTCGTTATCCCGAACGTCCATTTTTTGTATCAAAGTCGCAAGTTCAACGAGTTTTGGTAATGGGTGTTACTTTGAAGGTGAAATTTAAATATATTTTATCTGATTAATTTTAAATAAGTTACAGAATGTTCATTGGTGTTCATCTTGACTGTTCAGCTCATTACGCCTAGAGTTGTGTAACTGTTGCGCAAATATGCGTAACAAAATTCCAGATATGGAATCACAAGGTCGAAAATATGGCAATCCAATCCTGTAAAAGCATTTATGACCTTGCACAGCAGACCGGTGTCTCAGTCGGGACGGTCAGTCGTGTACTCAACCAGCGTGGGCGTGTCGCTGAATCAACTCGCCAGCGGGTCTTGGAGGCAGCTCGTGCAGCCAATTTTAAACCACGAATGTCAGCCCGGAACTTTACTGTGGCAGTGGTCACCGACCGTGTGGGTGCAATGCCCTACGGCGGCTATGTCTCGCATTTGATGTCGCCTATGATTGAAGCGCTGGCTGAACATGACGTGTCAGTCGAACTCTACACCGAACACAATGCAGCGAACCTGGGCAACCGTTTTGTCGACGGCGTGCTGGCAATGGCATGGTCGGATCAAACCATCGACAAGCTTCACGAACAATTGGGCAAGGTGCCGGTGGTGTTCATCAACCGACTGGACCTTACCGAATTTTCCGTTGTGGGTACAGACCAAAAGGCAGGTGCAGTATCCATCGGTGAACACCTTCTGTCACATGGCCATCGTGATATCTGCATCGTCGCTGAGTCACAAACATGGGGCTTTACGCAACGTGTCCAAGGCTTGGAGTCGGCGATGAGCAAAGCAGGATTGGATCCTGATAAACATCTGACCGTGAATCTGCCTAGCGATCAACATGAAACATTGGCTGACCAGTTAAGTCGTGCCGTCAGTCACAAGCCTTCAGCATTGTTCTTGGCCAGCGAAGATTTGGTTTTCCAGGCAACGCATCACATACAAAACACATTGGGTATCCAGATCGGCAAAGACATTTCCGTGGTGGGCATGGAACTACCGGAAATTTCAGCCTACATGACACCCCCGCAAACCACGCTCCGTCAACCTTTACGGCAAATTGCGACAAACGCGGTGAATCTATTGATGCAACATATTTCTGATGGACAATTCAAACCCCAACAAGTGCTTCTGGAAAGCCATCTCATTCAACGACAGTCAGTCTGTGAATTGTAAATTTCAATAAGGAATTAAATTATGTATCCGGACATCAATGATACAAAACATAGTGCTGGACAAAGGGCATTTACGCTTATCGAATTACTTGTGGTGATTTCAATTGTCTCCTTACTCATATCAATTCTTCTGCCAGCATTAGCCGGTGCAAGAAAAACGGCTCAGGCGTTACAGTGTGCGACCATACTTAAGAACTTTGGTACTGCTAACGCCATCTATGCAGGTGATAACAAAGGGTGGCAAGTGCCCAATCGTGCGTGGGGGCCGGGCAACGGATTAATTACCAATGGTCAAACCGGTAGTGGTGCACAGGTCGAATGGTTTAATGTCATCGGTTTTCGGCAGGCAATGAATTTTAGCATGGATATACCCGGTGATAAGTGGTACTCCACACCAACGTCAAGCGTTTGTCCTAACGCGATGTATGCTTGGGGAGCTGTGAATACTTCTGGTTTTTCACGTATGAACTACACCTACGGTCAAACCATCATGACTGAGTCGGGTAAGGCGGCCAGTAAAGCTGCACAAACTCATTACCCGGGTATCAATATGCGTGGGTTGCATGATAGTTTAATCATTAAACCTTCTGAAAAACTGTTCTTCTCTGATGCTGTATCTGGAAATCTGACCCAATTGGCATCAACCGATTACATTGATGAGTCAACCCTTCTTAACAATGCAATGGCATACCGGCACCCCGGTGAGTCGACTAACGTTTCTTTTTTTGATGGCCATGTTCAACGAATGCCTTATGACGAAATATCAGTGGTAGGCTTTGGTACCTATCACAAAAACTGGGGGCCATACGATCATTAATGTCTACACACAATATGTGTGATGTCTGTTCAAGATGAAAGAATAATATGTGTAAAATGATGTTCAAGAAGTTTATTCAGATCAATCTGATCTGGACACTTGTCCTGCTTTTAATGAGTTCAGGTCTTCATGCAAATGAATCACTGTTGAGGTTTGACGACTCATTTGATATGGATTTGATCAAGACCAATCATGCCTCAGTTGTTCTAAAGGCTACGGATGATCAAAATGTTCTGCAATTAACCACAGGTCATGGCAAACGTCCGGGAATGACATTGCGTCCAGCAGGCGGGGTCTGGGATGTCAAAGATGCGGCTGGCTTAGCAATAGAGTTGAAAAATAGTTCAAGTCAACGTGCAAATATTCATGCCCGTGTAGATAATCCAGGCCCATGGAAAACATCCGCACACAATTCTAACCGATTGGTACTTCAGCCCGGTAAGTCAGGTATTCTTGAAATTGAGTTTGATAAAAACTATGGGCAGCAAGCAAAGCAAGTTGTTGATGGTCATAATATCAGTCAAGTGTTGATATTTATACCGAATGCCAATGAGGGGCAAACAATTGAAGTTAAAAGTATAAAAACCATTACAAGTCCAACTGCATCTAAAGCCAGTAAAGCTACTCAGACAGAATCCAAAGTGCAATCATTGAACGCATACCGTCCTGGAATTGAAGGTATTCTTTTTGATTTCGATGAGCATTCAGATGTCTCGCTGCTCAAAACAGAACGCACCGAATACAGCATTGTTAGTGGAAAAGATGGAAAGGCTTTGAAGTTGGATATCCCCGCGGGTACTAATTATCCAGGTATCCGTTTTAAAGCTCATAAAGGTGCATGGGACCTTACGGATTTTGGAGGTATACGGGCAGATATCACAAACAATGGTGATAAGTCTATTCGGGTGTCTCTGCGCTTGGACAATAAGAGCAATAAGAAAAACCCATGGAATACATCATATGTACATATTAAACCAGGGATGACTGTTGAACTTCAAACGTACTTTGGGAAAAATGGGATGGCCCCCGGATTTCCGCTGGATGCTAAACGCGTGGTCGGGGCTTTAATATTTACAACCAAACAAAGGCAAAGTGCCAGTATCACAATCGACAATGTGTGTGCGTTTGGTTCGCCTGCTCCCAAGGCAACAGATAGCATCGCATTGTCCGGCGAAATGGAATTGTTTGATGATTTCGATACGTCGCGCATAAAATGTCACGGCGGGAAAGTCACTTTAAAAGACAGTCAACTATATATCGATTTTGATGGGACTCAAAACTGGCCGAGTATGAGTTTATTGCCTAAAGGTAAAGCATGGGATCTGTCAAATTTTAATTCAGTCCAATTGGACATGACCAACACAGGTGATACAAAAGCTGTGTTTGGGCTGCGTGTTGATAACCCTGGCGCTAACGGCAAAGAACATTGCAATAGTGAAAATGTCACCCTAAACCCTGGGCAAACTCAAACGGTGACTGTCACCTTTGGTAAATCATGGGGCAAAAAAGGTTTTGATATTGATTCAGCAAATGTTACAAACATCATGATCGTCGGCCCTAAAACCAAGGCATCACTGTGCGTTGATAATCTCAAAGCCAATGCTAAAAAGTATGCAGTCCTCCCGAATTGGCTTGGTAAACGCCCTCCCGTTGAAGGTGAGTGGATAGTGACACTTGATGAAGATTTCAACGAGTCGTCACTCAATACCCAAATTTGGAACACACGAATGCGCTACGATGGCCCGCTTAAGGGTGAACTTCAGGTGTACTCGGAAAAGAATTTGTCGATTAAGGATGGGAACCTGGAATTTTTGTGTGAAAAGAAACACGGGCATCAATACGATGATCCGACTCTGCCCACGCGAGATTATACCACTGCGGTGATTCAAAGCTTTGATAAGTTTACGCAGAAGTATGGCTACTTTGAATCTCGCTTCAAAGCTCCAACCGCTCGCGGACTCTGGCCTGCTTTTTGGTTAATGCCTGATCGAGGTCCAGATGCAGGAAATATCTGGAAACGCGGATCCACCAATGATGATGGCATGGAAATAGATATCTATGAATACCTTTGTGAATGGGGGCCAGGTCGCTATAACGTGGCAGTACATTGGGATGGTTACGGTGAAAAACACCAGTCATGGGGAACCAGTCATCTCTATCATTTACCTACAGAGGATGGCTATCACACCTTCGGATGCTTGTGGGAACCAGGACGTCTGGTCTTTTATGTTGATGGCAAGCTGATGGCGGAATTTAAAAGTGAACGAGTCGGTTCGACTCCGATGCATATGATTTTAAATGTTCAGACCGGCCGTTGGGCTACCAAGGATATTGATGATTCGGCATTGCCTGATAAATGGCTTGTTGATTATATTCGCGTTTGGCAGTCTAAAGAACGAATGTAAAATATCTTCAATAATTCAAATTTTGCGTTTGTCACGAGACTGTTGTGTGTCTGTTTAGTCTTGTTTTTATTTAATTAATCTCTGAAATATCAGACCCGTTTGGCGTTGTGCCAAATGTGTCATATACAAATTGTTTTATTGATTGATGAATCACTTAAACAAAGGAGGCTGTCTTATGGACTTAAACAAGAGGGTGCGTCGCATATTGCTGAGAGTACTTGAAATGCGGTGCTGGTATCTGGCAGTTATATTATTGCTGCCACAAACACTATTGGCTTCGGTCGTTTTGTTTGATGACGCGCCTCAGAATGGCGCTTCCTTGTGGCCGGTGAATGGCACAACATCAGTGCTTTCCTCGGGGAATGATCCTGTGGCTTCGGGGACTCATAGTATTGCTTTGACAATTGGCACATGGAGTCAGGCTGGTTTGAAAATTGATCAGGTCGCGCCAGCATGGCAGACTCTTTTACGAGCCATGGTTTACCGTGTTGCAGGTGATATACCAACCTTTACGATTCGACATGGCACGACTTGGGCTGGTTTGGTCATGTCGAATGATAACAACACGCATTGGACCATTGATGGCCAGCCTGGGAATTATACTTTCAGTAATAACCAATGGCATGTCTTAGAAATTGATCTGGATGGTTTAGGGATTTCGACAGCGAATATTGTGACACTTGCGATTCGTGGTGGGAGTGGTACCGGTGAGTTTTTTATTGATGATGTTGAGTTTGTTTCACCAGTTCCGATGCCTCCTGTTGCAGGGCAGTGGACATTAACATTTGAAGATAATTTTTCAGGTACAGAACTTGATCCTGCTAAATGGCGTGTAGGCGCTCAATACCTTGGTGGTCTTGGCAAAGCCGGGAATTCAACGGATAATATCTACGTGGATAACGGCAATTTGTATATGTATGCAGAAAAAAGATCGGTTACTGCAGACGGCAATACGTTTGGGTATGCCAGTGGTGAAATAAGTACCTTCAAGAATTTTAGGCAGAAGTATGGTTACTTTGAAGCTCGGGTTAAATACGATGTCAATCATGGCACATGGCCTGCTTTTTGGCTGATGCCTGATCGTGGTTTATATGGCGCAAATGACAACGTTCGCCGTGAAGCATTTATCAAGTTTGATCTTGATTCGGTTCCTGCAACTGTGAATTCTGCAATTTTACGTGTAAAAGTTTCCACCGGGAATGCTGCAGGTAATCTAACGGTTCATCCTGTTATTGAAGATTGGGATGAAAGTACAGTGACATGGAATACCAAGCCAACATATGCGGTGAAATGGCTTAAACAGATTACCGGTGCTGTTGCTGGGCAGACATTGGATATTGATGTTACAAGCTATATTCAGAATCAAAAGAATATGGGGCTTGATGCAAATCTTGCTTTTGTGGATATCTATATGAAACACAAGCGTATTGATATTTACAGTAGAGACCATGCGACAGCCGAAAACAGGCCGGTTTTAATTGTGAATGGCACTTCGATGGATGCATCAGAAGATGCTTATGTTCGTGGTGGTGCTTATGCAGATAATAATTATGGTACAGCAACATTGATCAAGCTTGTGGACCCATGGCAGAATACTGCTTCAACCTATGATGGCGGGATGGAGTTTGACATCATGGAAACATTGGGGGTTTGGGGTGATGATGTCAATTCTCATGCATTGCATTGGGACGGTTATGCTGCGGATCATCAATCAAACAGCTCGGGTAAAGTTTACTTTGCTCCTACTGCTGATGATTATCACACCTATGGAATGTATTGGGAAGAAGGACATTTAGAGATGTATATTGATGGTGTTCAGACATGGTCCTATACCAATTCGCGTATTGGTAGTGTGACTTCATACATTTTATTGTCCTTGCAACTGGGTGGCTGGGATGGAAATCAGGTACTTGACGATAATGTGCTGCCAACGGGAATGTATGTCGATTACGTTCGCGTTTGGCAAAGTGATGATTGAATAAGTTTAAGTCTGATAATTAAAACCAATTCGTTTACACCTAAGTCGTGATCATTAATGGTCACGGCTTTTTTATTAGGCGCCATTTGCCGGTACACTGGTGCAATTGATTTTGTCCCAAACCCGAAAGGTTATTGATATGTCGCAGATGGTTTCTGAGTTTGTACCTGCTGATTTGGATTGCTCGGACTTTGCCCAGCTTGAGCCGTTGTATCAACAATTGTTGGATCGACCATTGGCTTCGGCTGACGATGTGAAACAATGGCTTCAGGACTACGCGGACTTTGCGTCGGTGGTCAGCGAGTATGGTTCGCGGCGGAGCATTGATATGTCCTGCCACACGGACGATGAAGCGATTGAAAAACGTTACATGCAATTTGTCGAGGAGATTCAGCCCAAGATCAAACCACTTGGGTTTGCGATGGTGCGTAAGCTCCTTGACTGCGGTTTTGCAGATCAGCTTACGGATTCCAAGTACGTGCAGTTGGTCAAGGAATGGCAAGCTGATGCAGAGCTTTACCGTGATGAAAATATCCCGTTGCAAACCGACGTGACCAAACTCACCGCTGAGTATGGCAAGCTCACCGGCAAGCAACTTGTCGAGTTTCAGGGCAAGCAACTCACGCTCCAACAACTGGCTCGATTCCTCGAAGAGACCGACCGAGCTGTCCGCGAAGAAGCGTGGAAACTTTCAACCAACCGTCGCCTTGAAGACCGGGCAGCAATGGATGACATATTCGACAAGCTGCTGGGTAAACGCAATGAAATAGCCAAGAACTCCGGCAAAGCCAATTACCGCGATTATGTCTGGCAGTCCAACTGTCGTTTTGATTACACGCCTGAGGATTGTTTGACCTTTGGGGATGCGATTGAAAAAGTCTGCATGCCCATCGTCAAAGAACTCGATGAAAAACGCAAAGCAGAATTAGGCGTCGATGTCCTTAAGCCATGGGACGGTGCGGTGGACCCTCAAGGCCGTCAACCGCTTCGCCCGTTTGATGCGGATAAACCCATGGACATGGTGAAAGGTGTCCGCGAGATTTTTAACCGTGTGTCCCCTGCATTAGCTGAGTTGTATGACGAACTTAAACCGGGCAAAAACTATGACCTTGAAAGTCGTCCCGGTAAGCGTCCGGGCGGATTCCAAAGTTCACTGGAACATTGCAAAGAACCGTTTATTTTCATGAATGCTGCAGGCACGCATCGTGATGTCGAAACAATGCTTCATGAAGCTGGGCATGCGTTTCACTACATGGACTCACGTCACGAGCCGTTGATGTTTGTGCGTCATGCTCCCATTGAGTTCTGCGAAGTGGCAAGCATGTCCATGGAACTCATTGGCTGCGATCACTTCAGTGCTTTTTATGACACGGAGAATGCCCGTCGCGCCAAGGCTGCACAGCTTGAAGGCATCCTGCGATTCTTCCCATGGATGGCCACGATTGATGGCTTTCAACAATGGCTATATACCCATGATGACAATCTCACCGAACCACGCACCAAAGCATGGACGGAGATTTTTAATCGCTTTTCCACGGATGTAGCAGATTGGTCGGACATCCCTGAAATCCGACTCGCCCGCTGGCAGGCGCAACTGCATCTGTTCCATTACCCGTTTTACTATGTCGAATACGGCATCGCTCAACTGGGTGCATTGCAGGTTTGGCAGAACTTCAAAGAGGATGCCGACGGTGCATTGAAGAACCTGCGCAAGGCCTTTGCGTTGGGCGGTTCGGTGCCGTTGCCGGAGTTGTTTGAAACAGCGGGGATTCGTTTTGACTTTTCGGCGGACACGCTTGGGCCGCTACTTGAGATGGTTAAGACGGAGTTGGATGCGCTGGGTTGATCGTTTTGTTTTGGCTTTTACCACAGAGCGGCTGTGTTGTTTGTCAAGGCATTTGCCT
>CEVF01006760.1_pt1 | contig 16232 bp, 12 predicted proteins | sample 356441 | NCBI WGS metagenome assembly CEVF01 (sample SAMEA2622765, study PRJEB7988) | marine metagenome | biome: marine biome (ENVO:00000447); feature: surface water layer (ENVO:00002042); material: "saline water (ENVO:00002010), including plankton (ENVO:xxxxxxxx)" | depth 5 m
GGCGATGTCGGCCAGGGCCGCCGCGTGATCGAGCTGCTGGAACGCGATCTCGACACCGCGGCCCAGGTCCTCCTGCCCGTAGCCGAGCTCGATGCCGGGTGAGACCCGGTCGAAGAGCTGGGGCGCGAGCGCCAGGTACCCGTCCCGGGCGTAGCCGTCCGCCACGTCACGGATGTGCGAGTTGACCCCGAAAATCTCCTGCAGCACCACCACGGCGCCGCGCGGCTCACCCGCCGGGGCCGCCTGGTAGGCGCCGAGCTCGAAGCCATCCGCGCTGCGCAGACTGATCCGTTCACCCATGGGTACCCTCCTCCCTGTTCGTCCAATATGCCGCTGACAAAGAATGCCGCTCACAAAGAATGACGCTGAAATGCGTCCGCAATCCGCCGGCGCCCGCCCCGTGGCGGCATCCCCCGAACCGGCATGGCGCTGGCCCGCAAGATGCTAGTGTCCGCCGATCGGGGGCCGCCGGCAAACCGATGGCGTACGGATCCGCCGCTGTCACATCGGCGGGCTCAGGCGCTTCACAATGTCACGAAACTGTAATATTCGCGCACCACAATGCGCCGCCGTCGCCAGAGCGCCGTCGGCGCGCCCAAGCCACCACCCAGGAATCCGCAACGCCATGTCCAACACCATTCCGCACACCCTGCGCGCCGCCCTGCTGCTCAACGTGCTTCTGATGCCCCTGGCCGCCGCCGCGGCCACCATCGGCGACGGCGAACCGTACAGTCTCGACATCGGCGGCCGGCTGATGTGGGACCTGGACAACTACGAGGGCGCCCTGAACGCCGACGGCGACGGGGACTGGCGCTTCAACACCCAGCTCCGGCGGGCCCGCCTCGAGATGTCCGGCACCCTGCCGGGGGACTTCGACTGGGTGCTCGACGTCAACTACCTGGAGTCGACCAACGACACCGAGCTGCACGCCGCCGGCCTGCGCTATTCCGGCTGGAAGGTGGCCAACGTGTTCTTCGGCCGCACCAAGGAGCCGTTCGGCCTCGAGGAGCTGGCCAGCTCGAAGGCCATCGTCACCATGCGCCGCAACGTCTTCACCGACGCGACCGACACCGACAGCCAGCCCAACTACGGCCTGCTGCTAAACGGCTTCGCCGGCCCGGTGGGCTGGGCCGCCGGCATCTTCAACCCCGACGGCAATCCCACCGACGAGGACGGCAGCGACCGGCTGGCCTTCACCGGCCGTGTGTTCGGCGCGCCCCTCAACGACGGCGACCGGGTGCTGCACCTGGGGCTGGCGGCCACCGACCGCAACCTCGACGCCGCGGAGTCCCTGCGCGGTTTCGGCCTGCGCGCTGCGGAAACCGGCGACCGGATCCCGTCCGCCTCGATCCTCGCGGACGCGGACCGGCAGCTCGGCCTCGAAGCGCTCTACATGGACGGGCCCTGGTCCCTGCAGGCCGAGGCGTTCTGGCGCTCCCTGGACGGCGCCGACGGCGGGCCGGACGGCACCGTGGACAGCCAGTACCTGCAGGCCGCCTGGACGGTCACCGGAGAGTCCCGGGGCTATCGGGCCGGCTCCGGCGTGCCCGACATGGTCAAGCCGAGCTCCGGGCGGGGTGCGGTGGAACTGGTCGCCCGGGTCGAGCGGATCGCCTTCGACGTCGACGGCGCGGCCGAGCAGCGCGGCCGCATCCTGGTCGCCGGGGCGAACTACTACCCCAACCGCAACGTCAAGTTCATGTTCAATGTCAGCCACGCCGACACCACCCGCCTGGTGGCCGACGGCGCCGAGGACGACGGCCTGGCCGTCACGGCCCGGATCCAGGTGGCGTTCTGAGCCGGAATGGGACGCATCGGGTGTCATATAATCGCCGCCGGGGTTCATGAAAATGTCAAACTCCTGGGTTGTAATGCGCGCGATTCCATAGCACCCCGAGCCTGCCGTCATGAGCGCCAACACGATCCTGCTGATCGAGGACGAGCCGGAGATCCGCGACATGCTCAGCTTCTCGCTGGGCCGCGCCGGCTTTCAGGTGTGGGAGTCGCCCACCGCGGAGGACGCGGCCACGCGCATGGAAGGCGTGCTGCCGAGCCTGCTCATCGTCGACTGGATGCTGCCGGGCATGAGCGGCGTCGAGTTCGCCCGGCGGGTGCGGCGCGACGACCACACCAGCGACATTCCGATCATCATGCTCACGGCCAAGGGCGAGGAGTCGGACAAGCTCAAGAGCTTCGACTCCGGGGTGGACGACTACGTCACCAAGCCGTTCTCGCCGCGGGAGCTGATCGCCCGGGTCAAGGCGCTGCTGCGCCGGTCCGGCAGCCCGGAGTCCGGCATCATCGAGCACGGCCCGCTGCACCTCGACCTCGCGGCCCACGAGCTGACCATTTCGGGCAAGCCGGTCCGACTCGGCCCCACCGAGTTCCGCCTGCTCGAGCACTTCATGACCAATCCGGGGCGCGCGTTCGACCGGTCCCAGCTCCTCGACCGTGTCTGGGGCCGCAGCGTGTACGTGGAGGAACGCACGGTGGACGTGCACATTCTCAGGCTGCGCAAGGCGCTCAAGCCCTTCGGCCTCCAGCATCTGGTCCAGACGGTCCGGGGAGTCGGCTATCGGTACCTGCAGCCGGATCAGTAGCGCGGTGCCCGCGCCATGAGGCTGTCCTTTCAGGAATGGCTGATCGCCGGCGGCCTGGCGGTCGTCGCGCTGCTGCTCGGCGCCCTCACCGGCTACTGGTCGCTGATGCTGCTGATCGCGCTGATCGTGTGGCTCGCGCTGCAGGTGCGCGAGGCCCGCGCCCTGGCCCGCTGGTCCCGGCGCCCGCTGACCCGGCCGGACAACCGGCTGGAGAGCTGGCAGCTCCTGTCCGACCGGCTCTACCGCGCCCTGCGGCAGTCGCGCCGGCGCACCGGGCGGACGCTCCAGCGGTTCCGCAACCTGCGCGTCATCACCAACGCGCTGCCGGACGCGGCCGTGATCATCGACGCCACCGGCAACATCGAGAATTTCAACCTGGCTGCCCAGGAACGCCTGCGCCTGAAGCCGTCGGACCGGGGCGCCAACCTGGCCGGGCTGGTGCGTCAGCCGGAATTCGTCGCGCTGATCCGCGGCAAGCGCCAGGACGGGCTGGTGGAGTTCGCCTCGCCGTTCGACGACGACCGGCGCCTGGAGGCCCGGCGGATACCGATCGGCGACGACCACGCCCTGATGCTGGTGCGCGACGTCACCCAGCTCAACCGGCTGCTGACCATGCGCCAGGACTTTGTCGCCAACGTGTCCCACGAGCTGCGCACGCCGCTGACCGTGGTGGTCGGCTATCTGGAGACCATGTCCAGCGAGGATCTGGACATGGACACGGTGCGCGAGCTGCTCGCCAAGCTGGAGTCGCCGACGTCGCGCATGCGCGCCCTGGTGGACGACCTGCTGCTGCTGTCGCGCCTGGAAGCGAGCCCCCAGCCGGCGGACGACGAGCTCGACCCCATCGACATGGCGACCGTCATTCGCGGCTGCGTGGCGGAGGCCAAGGTGTTGAGCGAGGGGCGGCACCGGTTCACGGTCACGTGCGACCGGTCGGTGCGGCTGCTCGGGGTGGAGAACGAGATCTACAGCACCACGCTCAACCTGCTCACCAACGCCGTCCGCTACAGCCCGGACGGCGGCGCGATCAGCGTGAGCTGGGCGCGGACGGGCCCGGCGGCCACCCTCTCGGTCACCGACGAGGGCATCGGCATCGCCCCGGAGCACCTGCAGCGCATCACCGAGCGTTTCTACCGGGTGGACCTGGCCAAGTCCCGGGTCCGCGGCGGCACGGGCCTCGGCCTGGCGATCGTCAAACACGTTCTCAAACGGCACCGCAGCGCGCTGCAGGTGCGCAGCGAGCTCGGGCGGGGCAGCACGTTCTTCTGCGAGTTTCCCGCCGCCCAGCTCCAACTCACCGATAAGGACCAACAGGAAGCATCATGATCAGTATCGACCTTCGTGCGTTCCATCGAGTCGTCCCGTCGCTGTCCGGCGCCTCTCGGCGCCGCCTGGCGGCACTCGCCGCGGCGCTGGCCGTGACCCTCGCGCCCGGCGCGCGCGCCGCAGAGGATGCGGTGGACGACGGCCTGCCCGAGTACCAGCGCGTCAGCGGCGTGTCCGGCACCCTGTCGAGCATCGGCTCCGACACCCTGGCGAACCTCATGACGCTGTGGACCGAGGCGTTCAAGCGCGAGTACCCCAACGTCACCATCCAGGTCCAGGCCGCCGGGTCTTCCACGGCGCCGCCGGCCCTGACCGAGGGCACCGCCAGCTTCGGCCCCATGAGCCGGGCCATGAAGGACAAAGAGATCGAGGCCTTCGAGGCCCGCCACGGCTACAAGCCCACGGCGATCCGCGTGGCCATCGACGCCCTGGCCGTGTACGTGCACAAGGACAATCCGATCGAGTCCATGACGATCCCCGAAGTGGATGCGGTGTTCTCCATCACCCGCCGCTGCGGCCACGACGGCGACATCGCCACGTGGGGCGGACTGGGACTGACCGGCGGCTGGGACAGCCGGCCGATCCAGCTCTACGGCCGCAACTCGGTGTCCGGCACCTACGGCTACTTCAAGCAGGTGGCGCTCTGCTCCGGCGACTTCAAGAACACCGTCAACGAGCAGCCGGGCTCCGCGTCCGTGGTCCAGGCCGTGTCGTCGTCGCTGAACGGCATCGGCTACTCCGGCATCGGCTACGTCACCTCCGGCGTGCGCGCCCTGCCGCTGGCGGAGTTCGACGACGTGCCTCCGGTCGAGGCGACGGCGGAAAACGCCCTGTCCGGGGACTATCCGCTGTCCCGCTACCTGTACGTCTACGTCAACAAGCGCCCGGGCACCCCGCTGCCGCCGCTGGAGCAGGAATTCCTCAAGCTGGTGCTGTCGAAGACCGGCCAGGAAGTCGTGGGTAAAGACGGGTATATTCCGCTGTCGGCGCGGCTGGTGAGCCGCGAGCTCCGCAAGATCCAGTAATCCCCGGCCAGGCAGGAGAGAGGCGCAATGACCGGTACCGCCGGGCTATCCCATTTGCCGCGCCGACGGCGCATCGTCAACGCCCTGACGGCGCGCGTGGTGGCGCTCGGCGGCGCGGCGGTAATCGCCGCCATCGCGCTGATCTTCTTCTATCTGCTGTGGGTGGTGGCGCCGATCTTCGCCGGCGCCGACATCGAGCCCGGCGTGCGCTACCAGCTCGACGAGGCCACCCCGCTGCTGGTGGAGGCGAACGACAGCGAGGAAATCGGCCTGCGCATCGACGCCGGCGGCACCGCCACGTTCTTCGAGATCGACGGCGGCGCGGTCCGCAGCCGGGTCGACCTGGGCCGGCCGCTGACCCGGGTGCAGGCGCTCGCCGACCAGACCGGGATCTACGCCCTGGTCGACGACGCCGGCGAGATGACCATCGTCCAGGCCACCTACCCCGTGTCCTTCGACGACGACCGCCGGGTGATCACCCCCAACCTCGACTACGTCTACGAGGACGTCTGGTTCGAGGTCGGCGAGGCCGACGCCTTCGACGTTCACTCCGGCAACTTCGAGGTGCTGGTTGCCTCCATCTCCGGCAGGACGCTCACGGTTCAGCAGTTCCAGGACGCCGAGCCGGGCTTCGCGCTGGAGTTTCCCCGGCGCGGCCGCTACCAGCTCCGGCGCAGCTACGACCGGGTGTTTTTCGGGCCGCGCGGCCGCTGGGCCTATGCGGTCTCCCTGGGCGGCGCGGTCGAGGTCGTCGACCTGGCCCGGCCGAACCGGCCCACCGACATGTTCGCGGGGCGGCTCGTGCCCGAGGGTGAGCGGCTCAACGACGTCGCGCCCCTGCTCGGCCGCTACTCCCTGCTCGCGGCCGACCAGCACGGCCGGATCAGCCAGTGGTTCATGGTGCGCGGCGAGTTCGGGCAGGAGCTGGAGCAGGCGCGCCACTTCGATCTGGAGGCACCCGCCCGGCAGATCATCCCCGAACCCCGGCGCAAGGGCTTCGCGGCGGTGGACGCCGAGCAGCGTCTGCACCTGTTCTACACCACGTCGTCCAGGCACCTGGCGCGCCACCCCATGGCGGTGGACGATGTCGCCGCGGCCAGCATCGCCCCGCGCTCGGACCTGCTGCTGGCGGCCCTGCCGGACGGCAGCGTGCAGAGCTACCACCTGGACAACGAGCACCCCGAGATCTCCTGGTCGACGCTCTGGTCGAAGATCTGGTACGAGGGTTACCAGGAGCCCGTCTACAGCTGGCAGTCGTCCTCCGCGGAGACCGACTTCGAGCCCAAATTCTCGCTCACGCCCCTGCTGTTCGGCACCCTGAAAGGGGCGTTCTACGCCATGGTGGTGGCGGTTCCCGTAGCCATCATGGGCGCGCTGTACACCGCCTACTTCATGGCGCCGGCGATGCGCCGCATCGTCAAGCCCGGCATCGAGATCATGGCGGCGCTGCCGACGGTCATCCTCGGCTTTCTCGCTGGCCTGTGGCTGGCGCCGCTGATCGAGGCCAACCTGACGGCGGTGCTGGCCATCCTGGTGGTGATGCCCATAGGCACCCTGGTGGCGGCCTGGGCCTGGAGCCGGCTGCCGGAGCGCCTGACCCGGCCGTTCCGCGGCTGGTACGGGCTGCTGGTGCTGCCCGTCATTCTGGGCACCATCTGGATCTCCTTCGCCATCGGCCCGGTTCTCGAGCAGGCCCTGTTCGGCGGCAACGTCCAGGCCTGGATCCTCGAGAACCTCGGCCTCAACTACGACCAGCGCAATGCGCTGGTGGTGGGTCTGGCGATGGGCCTGGCGGTGATTCCCACCGTGTTCTCCATCGCCGAGGACGCCATCTACGGCGTGCCCACCCACCTGATCAACGGTTCCCTCGCGCTCGGCGCGACGCCCTGGCAGACCCTGATGCGGGTCGTCATCCTGACCGCCAGCCCGGGCATCTTCTCCGCCGTGATGATCGGGCTCGGCCGCGCCGTCGGCGAGACCATGATCGTGCTCATGGCGACCGGCAACACGCCGGTCATGGACATGAACATCTTCGAGGGCATGCGCACCTTCGCCGCCAATATCGCCGTGGAACTGCCGGAGACCGAGGTCGGCAGCACCCACTACCGCATTCTGTTCCTGGCCGCGATGGTGCTGTTCATGCTGACGTTCCTGTTCAACACCGTGGCCGAGGTGGTCCGCCAGCGCCTGCGGACCCGGTACGGCAATCTGTAAGAGCTCCCATGCAACAGCAAAAGCACAGCAGCCTCGGCAACTGGTTCCGGTCCGGCGAACCGTGGATCTGGTTCAACGCCGCTGCCGTAGGCATCAGCATCTTCGCCGTGGTCGGCATCCTGCTGCTCATCGCCGCCCGGGGCTTCGCCCACTTCTGGCCGTCCTCGGTCGCCCTGCTCGACTATCGGGACAGCTTCGGCGAGCAGCGCGTGGCCCTCGGCGAGATCACCGAGGTCGAGTATCTGCCCGTCGCCCAGTACCTGGAATCCAGCGGCGGCGACCCGGAGGCCCTGCCGGAGGGCGCGCTGCAGGTGGAACGGCAGCTCATCAAGACCGGCAACCGCCGCGTCTCGCCGCCCGACTTCCGCTGGGTGGTCGCCCACAAGATCGACGCCGTCAGCTATCCCGAGGACGCCGTGGTGCTCGAGCGGGTCGAGTGGGGCAACGCCTACGGCTACCTCGACCGGGTGCTGCAGGGCGGCGAAGTGGCGGCATCCGGCGCCGACGCCTGGGCCGCGCTGCAGGAGCGCCTCGACCGGGTCGCCGAGCTGCGCGACCGCATGGACGATCTCGAGCAGGGCCGCCTGTTCAGCATCAACTACCAGCTCGAACGGCTGAGGCTCGAGCGCCGCGCCCTGGAACTCGGCGAGCAGTCCGAAGCTGCCCAGGAAAGCGCCCGCGCGGCGCTGGCGGAAACCGAGCGTGCGCTGCAGGCCGATTACGACGTCGCCGAGGCGGAACTGCGGGAACTGCGCTCGGCGGTGCGACGCGACGCCCTCGTGCTGAACACCGCCGACGGCCAGGCCGTCGAGGTGAACCTCAGCGAGGTGATGCGCGCCTGGCGGCCGAACGCCATGTCCTGGTTCGACCGGTTGGGCCACTATGGCCAGAGCTTCTGGATCTTCCTCACCGAGGACCCGCGGGAAGCCAACACCGAGGGCGGCATCTTCCCGGCCATCTTCGGCACCGTGATGATGGTGCTGCTGATGAGCCTGCTGGTGACGCCGTTCGGCGTGATCGCCGCCGTCTACCTGCGCGAGTACGCGCGGCAGGGTCCGTTCGTGCGCCTGATCCGGATCGCGGTCAACAATCTCGCCGGCGTCCCGTCCATCGTCTACGGGGTGTTCGGCCTGGGCTTCTTCGTCTATTTCCTCGGCGGCAGCCTCGACGCCCTGTTCTTCCCCGAGGCGCTGCCGTCGCCGACCTTCGGCACCCCCGGCCTGCTGTGGGCGTCGCTCACCCTGGCGCTGCTGACGGTTCCCGTGGTCATCGTGTCCACCGAGGAGGGCCTGACGCGGATCCCGCGGTCGCTGCGGGAGGGCAGCCTGGCCCTCGGCGCCACCAAGGCGGAAACCCTGTTCAAGGTGGTGCTGCCGGTGGCCAGCCCGTCCATCCTCACCGGCGTGATCCTCGCCGTGGCCCGCGCGGCCGGCGAAGTCGCGCCCCTGATGCTGGTGGGGGTGGTGAAGCTGGCGCCGGCGCTGCCCGTCGACGGCAACTTCCCGTACATCCACCTGGAGCGGAAGTTCATGCACCTGGGCTTCCACATCTACGACGTCGGCTTCCAGAGCCCCAACGTGGAAGCCGCCCGGCCGCTCGTCTACGCCACGGCGCTGCTGCTGGTCCTCCTCATCATCATCCTGAACCTCACGGCAATCATGCTGCGCAACCGGCTCGAGAACCGGTATCGTGGTGTGGAAGGCTGAGATCATCATGAGCAACGAGCCGCAAACACAGATGTCATCCGATAATCCGCGCCGCGTCGGCGCCAAGCCCTCGGCCGGCGCCATGGCCGCGCCCGCGGACCACGGCAACAGCATCGTCGTCGACGATCTGTGCCTCTACTACGGCGAGAGCCAGGCGCTGAAGAACATCAGCTTGGAGATTCCACGCAAACAGGCGACCGCGTTCATCGGCCCGTCGGGGTGCGGCAAGTCGACACTGCTGCGGTGCTTCAACCGCATGAACGACCTCATAGACGGCGTTCGCGTGACCGGCTCGATCAGCCTCGAGGGCCGCAACATCAGCGACAAGGACGTCGATGTCGCCCAGCTCCGCCGGCGCGTGGGGATGGTGTTCCAGCGTCCCAACCCGTTCCCCAAGTCGATCTACGACAACGTGGCCTACGGACTGCGCCTGGAAGGCAAGCCGCCGAAATCGGAGCTGGACGAGCGCGTGGAATGGGCGCTGCGCAGCGCGGCCCTGTGGGACGAGGTGAAGGATCGCCTGAAGGAATCGGCGCTGGGACTCTCCGGGGGGCAGCAGCAGCGGCTGGTGATCGCCCGGGCGGTAGCCGTGCAGCCTTCCGTGCTGCTGCTCGACGAGCCCGCCTCGGCGCTGGACCCCATCTCGACGCTCAAGATCGAGGAGCTGATCCACCAGCTCAAGTCCGACTATACTATCGTGATCGTGACCCACAACATGCAGCAGGCTGCACGGGTCTCGGACCACACCGCATTTCTGTACCTGGGGGAACTGATAGAGTTCGACAGAACGGACGACATTTTCACGAATCCAAAGCAGCAGAAGACCGAGGACTACATAACCGGCCGCTACGGATAATGACCCGAGGTACTCGTCATGCAGAATCCGCACATCTCTGAGCAGTTCGACGCCGAGCTCGACGCGGCCCGTAATCTCCTGATGGAAATGGGTGGGCTCGTCGAGCAGCAGGTGCACGACGCCTCCCAGGCCCTGATCAACCAGGACGACGAGCTCGCCGGCCGCGTGCGCGAGAACGACGCCCGGATCAACCAGCTCGAGGTCGACATCGACGAGCAGTGCATCCACATCATCGCCCGTCGGCAGCCGGCGGCGACGGATCTGCGCACGCTCATCAGCATCATGAAGGCCAGCACCGATCTCGAGCGGATCGGCGACGAAGCCGGCCGGATCGCCAAGATGGCCCAGGCCCTGGCGGGCATGGAGTATCCGGCGGACCAGTACGGCGACTTCCGCCAGGTCTCGGCGCTGGCCGAGGAGATTCTCGCCAGCAGCCTCGACGCCTTCGCGCGCCTCGACGCCGACGGCGCCCTCAAGGCGATTGCCTCCGACGAGCAGATCGACCAGGGCTACAACGCGATCGTGCGGGAACGCGGCAGCAACATGCGCCAGGACGCGGCCGGCATCGACCGGGCGATGAACGTCATCTGGGCGGCCCGGGCGCTCGAGCGCATCGGCGACCACGCCAAGAACATCAGCGAGTACGTGGTCTACCTGGTCAAGGGCCAGGACGTGCGCCACTCGGAGAAGCTGAAGCGCTCGACGGGCGTTTGAGATTCGCCCTTCCTGTAGGAGCGGTCTCCAGACCGCGAATTCTGGTGCGTTCGATGTCCGCCGCCGCGAAGCGGCGGCCAATCGCGGTCTGGAGACCGCTCCTACAGACTCGCGATCCTACCGCCGCGCCATCGGCATCTGGTTGAGGTGATGCCCGCCGTCGAGCAGCAGCGTCTCGCCGGTGACCGTTTCCGCCCCCGTCAGGAAGTACACGATCACCTCGGCCACGGTGTCCGGGGTGCTGGTCAGCTTCAGCGGCGTGTTCTCCTCCAGGAAGGCCTTGGTGCGGGCGTAGGTGTCGCCGCCCATGCCCTGCTCCAGCCAGTCCCCCTGAATGAACCCCGGACACACCGTGTTCAGGCGGATTTCCGGACCGAGCACCCGGGCGAGTGACAGACCCAGGGTGATCATCGCCCCCTTGGATGCCGCATAGGCGATCGAGCTGCCCACGCCCATCACGCCGGCGATGGAGGCGACGTTGACGATGCTGCCCCGCCCGCCCCGGCGCATGGCCGGCTCGACGGCACGAACCATCTGGTAGGCGCCCACCGTGTTCACGGCGTAAATGCGCTGGAAGTCCTCGGCGGACAAGCCTTCGAGGTCGGCGTGATTGCAGAATTTGGTCGTCCCCGCGTTGTTGACGAGGGCGTCGATGCGACCCCACTTCGCGTCCGCTTCCGCCGCCAGCCGGCGGCAGGCGGCGTCATCGGCGACGTCGGCCTGGAGCACCAGCGTCTCCACCCCGAAGGCCTCGCAGGCCGCCTGGGTTTCACGGGCACCCTGCTCGTTGCTCGCGTAGTTGATCACTACGTGACAGCCCTTCTCCGCGAGCTGTCTCGCCGTCGCTGCCCCGACCCCGGACGACGACCCCGTCACGATCGCCACGCCCCCCTCCAGATCCATACCGGCCTCCGATTCGAGTTTCGAACAGCCGGCAACGCTAGCAGAAAGCGTGTCCCGGTGGGTAGACTGATCGGCTTTGCACGGACCCCGGAACAGCCCATGGCATTCAAACCCTTCGACCTCGGCGGCAAGGTCGCCGTCATCACCGGCGGCAACGGCGGCATCGGACTCGGCATGGCGGAGGGCCTGGCCCAGGCCGGCGCCGAGGTGAGCATCTGGGGCACCAACCCCGACAAGAACGCCGCGGCGCTGGCCCGCCTCGAAGCCCATGGCACCCGGGTCAGCGCCCTGCGCTGCGACGTCGGCGACGAGGACGAGGTCGCCCGCTGCTTCGAGGAGACGCTCGCCTACCACGGCCGGGTCGACGGCTGCTTCGCCAACGCCGGGGTCGGCGGGCGCGGCGTGCGCTTCGACGAGTTCAGCGCCGAGGAATGGCAGCGGGTGCTGAAGATCAACCTCGACGGCGTGTTCCATACCTTCAAATACGCCGCCAAGCACATGCGCGAGCGCGCGGAAGCCGGTGATCCGGGCGGTCGTCTGGTGGGGACCAGCAGCCTGGCCGCCCTGTCCGGACAGGCGCGCGGCGAGCACTACGCCGCCACCAAGGGCGGCCTGGTGGCCATGATCAAGGCGCTGGCGGTGGAATACGCCCGCTACGGCGTCACCGCCCACACCATCCTGCCGGGCTGGATCGAGACCGCCATGACCGAGGGCGCCTTCGACAATCCCAAGTTCGTCGACAACGTGATGAAGCGCATTCCCATGCGCCGCTGGGGCAAGCCCGAGGACTTTGCCGCCATCGCCGTCTACGTCATGAGCGACGCCAGCGCCTATCACACCGCCGACACCTTCCTCATCGACGGCGGCTACTTCGTTTTCTGAGACCGGACGACCCCAGGACCATCGAGATGACCATCGAAGCCATTCTGTGGGATTTCGGCGGCGTGCTGACCACCAGCCCCTTCGAAGCCTTCAACCGTTACGAGGCGGAGCGCGGCCTGCCCCGGGACTTCATCCGCACCATCAACGCCACCAACCCGGAGGACAACGCCTGGGCGCGGTTCGAGTCGAGCCGGATCGATCTCGACGCCTTCGACACCGCCTTTGCCGAGGAGGCCCTCGCAGCGGGACATCACGTCCCGGGCAAGGACGTGATCGCCCTGCTGTCCGGAGACGTCCGGCCGCGCATGGTCCGGGTGCTCGAGCACTGCAAGCGGCACTTCCGGGTCGGCTGCATCACGAACAACGTCAAGGGTGGCCAGGGCCCGGGCATGGCGAGCACCGGCGAGCGCGCAGCCCGGGTGGCCGAGGTCATGGCGCTGTTCGACGTGGTGGTGGAATCCAGCGTCGAGGGCGTGCGCAAGCCCGACCCCCGCATCTACGGCATCGCCTGCGAACGTCTGGGCGTGGATCCGGGCCGCGCCGTATTCCTCGACGACCTGGGCATCAACCTCAAGCCGGCCCGGGCGCTCGGCATGCAGACCATCAAGGTGCTCGACGAGCAGCAGGCCATCGAAGATCTGGCCCGGGTCACCGGGCTCGACCTGCCCTGATCGACGGGGCCGCGCGTTGCCAGGCGGCCCGCCCTGTCGGTAGCCTTGCGGTCCGCCCAAGCCGGAACGACCCATGCTGAGATTCCTTGCCGCCGCGCTGGCCTTCGCCGCCGGCGCGACCTGCGCCGCCGGCGGGACCCGCGCCGGGGCCGCCGACGAAACCGACCAATGGAACGTCAACGCCCCGCCGGGCGAACACCAGGAAATCCCCCTCGACGTCACCGAAGGCACCTGGATGAGCCTGGACGTCAGTCCGGATGGCGAGCGGATCGTATTCGACCTGCTCGGCGATCTCTACCAGATCCCCATCGAAGGCGGCGACGCGGTCAGCCTGACGTCGGGCCTCGCCTGGGACATGCAGCCGCGGTTCTCCCCGGACGGGGCCCACATCGCCTTCACCTCGGACCGGGCCGGCGGCGACAACGTCTGGATCATGAACGCCGACGGCAGCGCGCCGCGACAGGTCACACGGGAGGACTTCAGGCTGCTCAACAACGCGGCCTGGCATCCGGACGGCGACTTTCTGGCCGCGCGCAAGCACTACACCACCCGGCGGTCCCTGGGCACCGGCGAGATCTGGCTCTACAGCACCAGCGGCGGCGACGGCGTCCAGCTCGTCGAGCGCCCGGACCCGGCCTTCCAGAAGGAACTCGGCGAGCCCGCGTTCTCGCCGGACGGACGCCACCTCTACTACACCCGCAACAGCACCCCGGGCAACGTCTTCATCTACCACCAGGACTCCAACCAGGAGGTGTTCCAGATCCGTCGTGTGGCGCTCGCGACCGGCGAGGACGAGGCGCTGGTGACCGGCCCCGGCGGCGCCGTGCGCCCGACGCCCTCACCGGACGGGCGTCTGCTGGCCTTCGTCGGTCGTGACCGCGAGGGTGACAGCTTCGACACGGCGCTGTTCGTGATGGACCTTGAGTCCGGGCGCGAGCGCATCCTCTACCGGGACCTGGACCGGGACATGCAGGAGACCTGGGCCGTGCAGGGCGTGTATCCCAACTTCGCCTGGACGCCGGACAGCGCCTCGATCGTGTTCTGGGCCGGCGGCGGGCTGCATCGCGTGGACGTCGACTCCGGCTCGGTCAGCGCGGTGCCGTTCCGGGTGCAGGACACCCGCGCCGCGGTGAAGCCGCCCCGCTTCAGCGTCGACGTGGCCCCCGATCAGGTGGCATCCCGCATGCCGCGTTTCGCCCGGGTCGCCCCGGACGGTGACTCCGTGGTCTTCGAGGCGTTCGGCCGGCTCTGGGTCCGCGGCCTGCCGGACGGAGAACCGCGCCGGCTGACCCGCGACCGGGAGGATGCCTTCGAGCTGTTTCCCGCCTTCTCCCAGGACGGCGACCGCATCGTGTTCGTGCGCTGGACCGATGCCGGACTCGGCCACCTCCACGTCGTCGATGCGGACGGCGGACGCAGCCGCCGGGTGACCGACCAGCCCGGCCACTACCGGCAGCCGCGCTTCAGCCCCGATGGCGACACGCTGGTGTTCGAGCGCGCCAGCGGCGGCTATCTGACGGCGCTGGAATGGTCACTGGCGCCGGGCGTCTACCGCATGCCCGCGAGCGGCGGCGCCATGGTGCGCCTCACGGACGGCGGCCGGAACCCCCACGTGGCCGCCGACGGCAAGCGAATCTACCTCACCGCCGATGGTCCCGGGGGCGAGCAGCACGCCCACGAGCTGATCAGCATCGATCTGAACGGCGCCGACCGGCGCGTGCATGCCACGTCGAATTACGCCAGCCGTATCGAGGTCGCCCCGGGCGGCCGGTGGATCGCGTTCCGGGAGAACTACCACGTCTACGTGATGCCCATGCCGCCCGGCGGCAAACTCGATCTGACCCGGGATGCCGGATCGGTTCCCCTGGCACGGGCGACCACGGCCGGCGGCGAGTTCCTGAGCTGGGTCGACGGCGACACCCTGGCCTGGACCCTCGGGCCGGAACTGTACCAGGCCGAGACTGCCGACCTGTTCCCGCTGCCGGCAGCGCCGGACGCCGGCGACGCGGGCGAGCCGCCGCGGGGGCGCCCCGTCGCCACGCTGTCCGTCAGCCGGCCCGCGGACAAGCCCAGCGGCACCGTGGCGCTGACCAATGCCCGCATCGTCACCATGGACGCCACCGACCGGGTGATTCAGACCGGCACGGTGCTGCTGCGCGACAACCGCATCGTCGCGGTCGGGCCGACCGGCGAGGTGAACGTTCCGGCAGACGCCGGGCGCCTCGACCTGGACGGGCGGACCGTGCTGCCCGGGCTGATCGACATTCACGCCCACGGCGCCCAGGCCGACGACGACCTGGTGCCCCAGCAGAACTGGCTGGCGCTCGCCCACCTCGCCCTCGGCGTCACGACGACCCACGACCCGTCCAACGCCGCCAGCGAGATCTTCGCTGCCGCCGAATACCAGCGCGCCGGCCTGATCACCGCCCCGCGGCTGTTCTCCACGGGGGAGATCATCTACGGCGCGAAGTCCGAGTCGTTCGCCGAGATCGACAATCTCGAGGACGCCCGGGAGCACGTCCGCCGGTTGAAAGCCCAGGGGGCGATCGCGGTGAAGAACTACAATCAGCCCCGCCGGGAGCAGCGGCAGATGGTGGTGGCCGCCGCTCGGGAAGCGGGCCTGATGGTGGTCGCCGAAGGGGCATCCCTGTACCACATGGACATGAACCTGGTGGCGGACGGCAACACCGGCATCGAGCACAACGTACCGCCCGAGCGGTTCTATGACGACATGCTGCAGTTCTGGCCGCAGACCGGGGTCGGCTACACGCCGACGCTGGTGGTGACCTACGGCGGGCTCACCGCCGAGGACTGGTTCTATCAGGCCTCCGACGTGTGGCAGCACCCCCTGCTGTCCCGCTTCGTCCCGCCCCACGTGCTCGAGCCGAGAGCGGTGCGCCGGCCGATGGCGCCGGAATCCGACTACGAGCCCTTCATCGACGCCGCCGCCAACGCGCACCGGCTGATGGAGCGTGGGGTGCCGGTCAACATCGGCGCCCACGGCCAGCGCGAGGGTCTCGCCTCCCACTGGGAAATCTGGGGCTTCGTCCTGGGGGGCATGTCACCGCTGGAAGCCTTGAAGACCGCCACCATCAACCCGGCCCGCTACCTCGGCCTCGACGGGGATCTCGGCTCCATCGAACCCGGCAAGCTGGCCGACCTCGTGGTGGTGGACGGCAACCCGCTGGAGGACATCCGCGCCACCGACGACATCGCCTACGTGGTGCTGAACGGGCGCATTCTGAAAGGCGGCAGCCTGGAGGAAGTGATCACCGGGGAACGCCGGCTGGCGCCGTTCTATTGGGAACGCTGATCGGCTGATCGGGGCCGGCCAC
>CEVF01019803.1_pt1 | contig 16220 bp, 16 predicted proteins | sample 356441 | NCBI WGS metagenome assembly CEVF01 (sample SAMEA2622765, study PRJEB7988) | marine metagenome | biome: marine biome (ENVO:00000447); feature: surface water layer (ENVO:00002042); material: "saline water (ENVO:00002010), including plankton (ENVO:xxxxxxxx)" | depth 5 m
CCATGCCCGATGGTTTTGAAATTGAGTTCACCAAACCTGTGGACAAAGAAACTGCAGAAAACCTTGATTCGTACTCGGCCAAAAGTTATCTGTACAAGTATCACGCGGTGTACGGTAGTCCGCAAACCAATGTTGAGGATATTGCCATTAAGGGGGTAAAGGTCAGTGATGACGGTATGAAAGTCCGATTGGTCACCGAAAAGCATAACCGTTACAACGTGCACGAAGTAACGCTTCATGGTGTCAAATCGAAGGAAAAAAGTCATCTGGTGTTGCATCCAACCTTCTTTTACACCATGAACAATATTCCCGAAGGGGAAAAACTTCCGCTTTCAGAGCTTTCCACAAAACGCACCAAAAAGGTAGTAAAACCCACCAAACAGACGGTTTCAAAAAAGACGGCAGTCAAAAAAACCCCTGTGCTTACCGATGCGCAGGTTCAGCCACTGTTGACGAACAACACCTGTGTTGCCTGCCATGCCAAAGACAAACGAATGGTAGGACCCTCGTTCGTGGCCATTGCGAAAAGGGGATATTCCAACGAAAAAATTGTAGACCTCATCTACAATCCGCAACCCAAAAACTGGCCCGAATATGCCACGCCCATGGCACCGATGCCACAGGTGCCCAAAGATGAAGCCCTAAAGATTGCCGCATGGATCAATTCGTTGAAGAAATAAAATAAGTTTCAAAGCAAGTTGTTGCCAAAAAATTAATTTGAAATTCGTGTCCAAATACCACAATGAAATAGACTGGACAAGCTTGGAATGATAAAACTTAATTGAGTTTAAAAAAGTTGCTGACAAATAACCATATCACCATTATTTGATATTTGACCAAGTCAGGTCGCCACTTTCAATCTGCCCCACCAAATCTTGATGGTCGCTCAAAAGTGCCTTTGCCCTGTCATTACCACTGTGATGACAGCAAAGTGCCGCTGCCCTGTTTTCGGCGGCATCATCACTGGCCAAAAGCCTTTCCATGTCTTTGAGCAGGTTGCCTTCAAGGTAGTTTGTCGTAGGCCTCCATATCAAGGGGTCAATGGCACGGGATGCTGCCCATCGTTCATGGGCATAATCAGAGATGATCCTTGCTAAATCAGCATTGGCACGTTGATCGACCCCTTGCATCTTGCTCAGGTCACTGCCTATAAAAACGGCTTTCAAGTACATTTGATTCCATTGCTGGTCATTGAAATGCAAGGTTGGGTAGGGGTTGTTCAATGCAATGGCATCAAACACAGTGGCAATATTGGTTCTTAAACTATCGACGGCTATAAAACTGAACCTTTCCGGTTGGGGCAGCAGCACCAAGTACTTCAAAAACGTTTCTAGTTCTTTGCTGTCTGCCATCTGTACCAAACGCACAATCTTATCCGCAAAATGCCCAGCATCCGCTTCAAGGGCGTTTATCAACAAGGCCAATCGCCCTGTTTCGACCAAACCGGTGTTCCGTTCCAAAAGAAAATCGGCCAATTTTTTATCGTTGCACTTCGATGCATCAAACGCCCCCCGGTCTTTAAATTTACTGCTACAGAGGCTATAGGTCAAATACAGCTCGCGCGCTGATTTTTTTTCGGTTATGGCTTTTATCTTTTGGGAAAACCAGTTTTTGGTGTCTGTATCCAAGTGCAGTTCAGCCAATTCTGAAAGCAACCTGCCAGATGCGGTATATTGCATAAAAGATATGATATAATTGTTTCGGAGTATCCACAAAGATAACCATCGCTTACCATTTTTATTACGCGCTCGGGGCAATGTTTTATCTTTGCACCACTAATCTTCAAAGTTTCAATAATGCTTGGATTAAAACTTCCTACTGACCCCAGATGGGTGAACATTGTTGAGAAAAATATTGAGGAAATCCTCACCGACCATGCGTACTGCGAGCAAAAGGCAGCCAGTACCGCTATCTCACTGATTGTGGGTTTTCCTGAGAAATCAGAACTTGTCAAAGAAATGGTGGCCCTGGCCCGTGAAGAAATGGGGCATTTCAACATGGTTCACGAGAAAATTCTGGAAAGGGGCTGGACGTTGGGACGGGAGCGTAAGGATGAATACGTTATCGAGCTGATGAAGTTTTTTCCCAAGGGAGGCAGTCGAGAGACCCATTTGGTGCATAAATTATTGTATGCCGCACTTATAGAAGCTAGAAGCTGTGAACGCTTCAGATTATTGTCAGAAAACATACAAGATGAGGAACTTTCTGAGTTCTACCGGAAACTAATGGTCAGCGAAGCGAACCACTACACCATGTTCTTAAAGTTTGCCCGAAAATATGGTGCCCGTGAAGAAGTTGACCGAAAATGGCAAGAACTGCTCGATTATGAGGCCGAATTGATGAAAGACCTTGGTAAAAAGGAGACCATGCACGGGTAGGGTCAACTTTCCCTGTAATACAATGTTTTAATAATGCCATCGGATAGTCCGATTTGCGGTACATGTATTTTCTTTGCCCCGCTCCATTTTGCCGCCGACAAGAATATCCGCGTTGCAGGTACGATAACATCGGCCCTATCTGGGTTCAGCCCCAATTCAGCGACACGATCGTCATAGTCCATACTATCTAAAAAGTGGTACTGGGCATTCAGCCAAATGTATGAGAGGGGCTGACCCTGTTTACGGCCCGACATTTTGTGCAATTTATTGATATTGCCCCCAGAGCCGATTATTTCAACCTTTTGATAGGTCTTCACATGGGTGGTGACCCAATCTTTGATTTGTGTCCATATACTGTCGCTCACCAGATTATTGAGCAAACGAACGGTGCCTATTTTAAACGATTTTGAAACCAATACCTTATTGCCCGAAAAAAGGGTAAATTCTGTACTGCCGCCACCGACATCTACATACAGATAGGTGATGTCTGATTGCATAAGGTTTTTGAGGTCTGTCGAAGCGATAATCGAAGCTTCCTTCTTGCCATCGATCACTTCAATTTTGATTCCAGATTCATCATATACCCTCTCGACCACCTCTTGACCATTATTGGCCTCTCTGATTGCCGAAGTGGCGCAGGCCATATATTTTTCAACACCATGTACCTCCATCAGTAATTTGAACGCATGCATGGCCTTTACAATCCGCTCTTGGTTTCTATCTGATATTTCACCTATGGTAAAAGAGTCTTCCCCTAAACGAATGGGCACCCGAATGAGCGCATTTTTTCTAAATTGTGGATCTTTGTCCTTCTTTTCAATCACATTGTTTATCAGCAGCCGAATAGCGTTGGATCCAATATCGATTGCGGCAAGTTTTCGAATGACCATTGTGTTTGGCTATGATTCCAAATGCCTTAGATAATAATCATACATGGCAAATTGTGAGCGTACCTTGGGGCCGGTGGCCTTTCGATAGGCATTGTCTTGGGCCTCTGAAAAGACCCTGGCCTTTACATTATCGCTCCAGCTGATTTCAAAGGTGTCTATAAGCTCTTGCTTGATTTCTTCATCATAAATGGGGCAGCCCACCTCAACACGATAATCTAGGTTTCTTGTCATCCAATCCGCAGAAGATATATATAACTTTGGGTCACCGTTATTGGCAAAAATGAACAATCTCGGGTGTTCCAAGAACTTATCGACCACACTGATGGCCTCGATGTTCTCGCTCATGCCCTCGACCCCGGGAATCAGGCAACAAATTCCCCTGATGATCAACTGGATCTTAACCCCTGCCCTGCTGGCCTCATAGAGCTTATCTACCATTTTGTACGAGGTAAAACTGTTCATCTTTATTTTGATGTACGCTTCTTTGCCCATGATTGCATTGGCAATTTCGTTGTCTATCAACCTATTGAAAACATTTTTGGTGTAATGTGGCGAAACAATAAGGTGCTTGTACTTGTTGATCTTGTAAGAGGTCTCAAAAAAGTCAAAGACCTTGTTCAACTCTTTCAAAATACCATCGTGTGCCGTGAACAGGGTGTAGTCTGTATAGACACGGGCCGTTGATTCGTTGAAATTACCCGTACTGACGAAGCCGTAGCGCTTAATGCCCTTTTCTTCTTCGCGCTCGATCAAACAGATTTTGCTGTGCACCTTTAACCCGGGTATGCCAAATATTAGCTTTACCCCTTCTTCTTGCAGTTGGTTTGCATATTCAATATTGGCCTGCTCATCAAAACGTGCCTGCAGCTCAATCTGCACGGTTACCTGCTTGCCGTTTTTGGCGGCATTGATCAGTGCGGCTGCCACCTGTGAGTTATTGGCCAAGCGATATACGGTGATCTTGATGGCCCTGACCTTTGGATCCAAGGCCGCCTCTTTCAAAAACTTGATAACATACGAAAACGTATGATAGGGCACATATTGCAGATAATCTTTTTTGGCGATGCTCTCAAAAAGGCTTCCTTCAAAACTGAACCCCTTGACCGGGAGCGGTTTGATCTTTTCATAGAGCAAATCGGTACGGCCCAAGCTTGGGAACCCCATATAATCCCTCCTATTGTGGTAGCGCCCACCTGGTATTACGCTGTCGTTTTCTGCGATGCCCATCTTCTCTTTGAGATATTTCAGCGTATCGCGCGCTATGCTCTTGTCATAGACAAAGCGTACCGGATCGCTGATTTTTCTGTGTTCAACGCTGGAAGAAATCTTTTCGATGAAGCTTTTGCTCAAGTCATTGTCTATATCGAGCTCGGCATCGCGGGTAATCTTGATCATATGGGCCGATATGGACTCATAATCGAACATGGTGAAAATCTTATCAAGGCAAAACCTGATAAGGTCGTCTAGAATAATGATATAATCTTTTCCATCTTTTCTGGGAAGCACCACAAAACGGTCAATGCCCTTCGGAATCTCAATCAGCGCATATTGCAACTCTTTCCGTTTCTTCAAAAGCCCTCCCGTTTCACTGTTCAAGACCATTTTTACGGCCAAATAGGCCGCAGTATCTTTCAATACGGGAAACTGTGTCACGTCGTTGAGGATGATGATCATCAACTCGGGACTGACCTTTTTCTGAAAATAGTCTTTGATGAACTCTGCCTGGTCATCGGTGACCCCTTCTTCGTTGACAATAAAAATATTCTGTGCCTCAAGTTCATCTTCAATATGCTTTAGAATCTCGATGCTTTTTGACTGTTGTGCGATGACAATCTTGGTAATCTCTTCCAACAGGTCTTTGGCGCGTTCGCCCCCCAAGACACTTTTTCCCTTTTTACCGGCATCAACGATACGTTTCACCGTAGCGTAGCGCACTTTGAAAAACTCATCAAGGTTGTTGCTGAAAATACCCAAAAACCGTAGCCTTTCGATCAAAGGCACGTTCTCATCCGCACTCTCTTGCAATACCCTTTCATTAAAATGTAACCAGCTAATCTCACGGTTTATGTACTCGTTGTTCAGTTTCGTCATATTGCTACTTTAAATGCTTTGGAAAAATTACCTGTTCTGTCTTCCCTTTAGAAATCGATTCCCATGTTCTTTGCTCGAACCGAATCTGCACCAACCCTGAAGTGGTAACGTTTTCAATGTACCGGTCGCCCCAAGTATTGGCCAAATTGGTAAAGGCATAGTTGTGGCCGAATATCATTACCGCGTTTAAACTGTCATCCAGTGTTTTTAAGAAAGATTGCACAGCAGCGCCCGAAAAATCATATAGGTCATCTACAATTTGGACCTTTTGGAGGTCAAACTTCAAATTTCTTGAAAAGATCATCGCTGTATGCAGTGCCCGGTTCGCCGGACTTGAAAAGACAAAATCGATTGCCGGTCTGTCTTTTAAAAACGTCTTTGAAACCAAGTGGGCATCATTGATTCCCCTTTCTTTTAGAGGCCTGTCTCTGTCGGCCACGTCATATTCCCATGATGACTTGCCGTGCCTGACCATTATCAATTTCTTCATCATTACAGTTTTTAAGGTGCCAAGCGTTCAATTTTCCAATTATAGTCTTCTTGCAATGTATAGCGTATACGATCGTGCAACCTGTTGGGCCTACCTTGCCAAAACTCTATACTGAACGGTCGCACCAAATAGCCGCCCCAATTTTTGGGTCGTTCAATTTCCTTTCCTTCATATTTTTTTTCGAGCTTCTTCATCTCTTGTTCCAGAACGGCCCTTGAGGGGACCACCTCACTTTGGTTTGAGACCAATGCGCCCAACTGACTCCCTCGCGGGCGGCTCTCAAAATACCCGTCGGAAAGGTTCTCCGCTATCTTTTCTGCCTTGCCCTTTATGATTACCTGCCGTTCAAGGGTGGGCCAAAAGAAAGACAGGCAGACCGCAGGATTCTTCTCTATGGCCCTGCCCTTCTCGCTGTTGTAGTTCGTATAGAATATGAACCCTTCGTACGTAAACTTTTTCATGAGCACCACGCGGCTCTTGGGGTATCCATCTAGGCCATGGGTGGCTATTGTCATGGCATTGGGCTCATCCATGCTATCGGTGGCCTCAACCTCATAAAACCATTTTTGGAACAATTCCAAGGGGTTTTCAGGAATTGCATTCTCGATCAACTCGCTCTTTTCGTACGATTTTCGGTAATCGCTCAAATCTTTTTGCATGTCCCCGATGGTTTCAAACAAATTTCAACAAAACAGGGCAGAAGATAAAAGAATGTTGGTATTTATTGTGAAAGATTGCCTGAAAAATCAAATACTTTGCCATCATCGGCCAATGCTACCCTGTCAAAATGAGCTTCGGCCTCTTTTTTAAAGAGCTCCAATGAACCGTAGCGCGTTGAGTAATGCCCTAAGATCAGTGTGCCAACATCGGCCAATTTTGCGATTTTGGCAGCCTGTGCCGCGGTCGAGTGTTTGGTTTTAAGAGCAAGGTGTTCATCTGAGGTCAAGAAAGTTGATTCGTGGTAAAGAACATGTACCTTTCGAAGGAAATTGACAAGGCCCTCGTCATAGACGGTGTCGCTGCAAAAGGCATAGCTCTTGGACGGTTCAGGGTCATGGGTCAACAATTCGTTGAATATGGTTTTGCCCTCGGTATCAGTGCCATCGCTACCTTGTTTGATCAGGTTGAACTGGCTTTTGTCAACGCCATATTTTTGGGCTGCCACTATGTTGAGTTTGCGTAATGCCGGTTTCTCCTTAAAAAGAAAACCATTGGTATAGATGCGGTGCTTGAGCGGAATGGTTTCTACCGTGACCTTGTCATCGTCAAAAATAAGCTCTGAACCTTTTGAACCGAGCTCATGGAATAGTAACGGATAGGTTGTCCAAGAATCGCCGAGTTTCAGCATAAGGGTGATGGCCTCTTTGATTCCTTTGGGCCCATATATATGAAGCTCTTTTTTCCTGCCCAAAAGCCTGAACGTGGATACGAGTCCCGGTAGGCCAAAAAAATGATCTCCATGCAAATGCGATATGAACACATGGTTGATACGCGAGAACTTGATCTTGTTCTTTCTGAGCTGAACTTGGGTGCCCTCTCCACAATCGATCAAAAAAAGATGGTTGCGAATTTCGAGTACCTGCGCGGTAGGGTTGGTCAAGGCCCTTGGGGTTGCCGAATAACAGCCGAGAATATGAACTTTCATAGGTCCAGATCCCGTTCAATCTCTTCCATTTCAATGATGTCCTTTGCCTCTTGGATCGTAGGTACTACGCACATTTCATCGGGCACTTCATCATACGTCACTTTGTCGGTGACCAATACAAACGATTTTTTTGCCGCTCGGTGTTGGTTTGAAAGCTCCAAGAACTCCAAAATATCATCGGCGGTCAACTTGTCAAATGAGAACAAGTTTACCACGATATTGTCGTGCTTTAATTTAGGGTATGCATTTCTAAGGTTTTGCAAGAAGGTCTTCAGTGAGATGTTTTCTTGAAACACTATAGTGGTTGCACCATCTTTGTCAAAAATCATCTTATTTTATTTTAGAAGCCAATAAGTAAATAACCGCCATACGAATCGCCACTCCATTTTCAACCTGCTCAAGGATAATGGATTGGTTCGAATCTGCCACATCACTTGTAATTTCAACGCCCCTGTTTATGGGTCCGGGGTGCATGATCACAATTTGCTTGTCCAATCGATCTAATATCGCCTTGTTTACCCCGAACTGCTGGGTATATTCACGGGTAGAGGGAAAATAACTGACCTCCATGCGTTCGTTTTGAATGCGTAGCATATTGGCAACATCGCACCATTGCAATGCTTTGAAAAGATCGGTTTCAACAGAGACTCCCAATGATTCGATATGCTTGGGTATCAAAGTCTTCGGGCCGCACACCTTGACATTTGCCCCCTGCAGTTTCAGGGCGAAAATATTCGATAGGGCCACCCTAGAATGCAATATATCGCCCACAATGAGCACATTTTTACCCCCTACGGTGCCCAGTTTTTCCTTAATGGAATACGAATCGAGCAGTGCTTGTGTAGGGTGCTCGTGGGCCCCATCACCGGCATTGATAATGGAAGCGTTGACATGTTTTGCCAAAAAAATGCCGGCGCCGGGGTTCGGGTGCCGCATCACCACCATATCAACTTTCATCGAAAGTATATTGTTCACCGTATCAATCAGGGTCTCGCCTTTCTTGACAGACGATTGCGATGCAGAAAAATTTATGACATCGGCCGATAAGCGTTTTTCGGCCAACTCGAATGAAAGTTTGGTACGGGTACTGTTCTCGAAAAAGATGTTGGCAATGGTGATATCGCGCAAGGTGGGCACCTTTTTGATGGAACGGTTGATAACCTCTTTAAAATGGTCGGCAGTTTCAAATATGAGCTCTATATCCTTTTGGTTCAGATATTTGATTCCCAGTAAGTGGTTAACGCTCAATTCGCTCATTATTTCACTTATTTACCAAATAAACCACATCTTTTCCATCATTTTCCTTCCACATGACCTTTACTTTTTCTTCATTGATGGCATCGACCTGCCGCCCCTTGTAGTTCGGCTGTATGGGCAAATGCCTGCTAAAACGCCTATCTATCAATGTTAAAAGTTCAATTTCTTCTGGTCTGCCAAACGATTGTATGGCCGTGAGTGCCGCCCTGATGCTGCGTCCTGTATAGAGCACATCGTCGATAAAGACAACTTTTTTGTTCTCTACCAAAAAATCGATTTTGGTCATGTTCGCTTCCAAAATCTTGTCGCCCCTTCTAAAATCATCTCTATAAAACGTAATGTCCAAAGAGCCGAGTTTTATGTTTTCAACGCCATATTCCTCGCTCAATAGCTTGGTCAGCCGTTCGGCCAAGTAAATACCCCGTGGCTGAATACCTATCAACACAGTGTCTTTGAAGTCGAGATGGTTTTCAAGTAATTGACAGGCCAGGCGATGGAGAATAATTTGGATTTCTTTGGAGGAAAGCAGCACTCTCTGACTCATGGGCTTTGCACTGGCTCGTTTGTTTGACAAAAGTAATCATTTCTACAAAACCATTCTGCACAAAAAAAGCCCTGACGTAACGTCAGGGCTTTACTGTTCTTAAAATGAAAGTGTCTACTTCTTGTTTTCAGCCTCCATTTTATCTTTCAATGCCTGCAATTGTGAATTCGCATCACCAAGTGTCGGTGTCGCCTCATCAGATGAGGCAGACCGTTTTTTGGCCGCTTTGACATTGCGTTCTTCTTGCTCCCTGAAAATGGCGGTATGGCTGGCCACCACTCGTTTGAAGTCTTTGTTGAACTCAATGATCTTGAATTCAGCTTCCTCTCCCTTAACGAGTTTCTTGCCATCTTCCTTTTCCATGTGGCGCGAGGGCACAAAACCGGTTATATCCTCGTTGAACTCAACTGTGGCGCCTTTATCGACAATCTCAGCGATCGAAGCTTTGTGTACAGTGCCTTCGGCATACTCCTCGGCATATTTGTCCCACGGATTCTCAGTGGTCTGTTTGTGGCCCAAGCTCAATTTTCTTCCTTCCACATCAAGCTCCAATACCTCCACTTCAATCGTGTCACCAACATTTACAAACTCTGATGGGTGCTTGATTTTCTTCGTCCAAGAAAGGTCAGAGATATAGATAAGGCCATCGATACCCTCTTCCAACTCGACAAATACGCCGAAATTGGTAAAGTTTCTGACGATACCTTTATGTCTTGAACCAACAGGGTATTTAGAGGTGATGTCTGTCCATGGGTCAGGAGTCAATTGCTTCATGCCGAGCGACATTTTGCGTTCTTCCCTGTCCAAGGTCAATACCACGGCCTCGACCTCATCGCCCACTTTCACGAAATCTTGGGCCGAACGCAAATGCGTTGACCATGACATTTCTGAAACGTGTATAAGGCCCTCTACACCTTCGGCCACCTCGATAAAGGCACCGTAGTCGGCAATTACAACTACCTTGCCCTTTACCTTGTCGCCAACCTTGATCTCATCACCCAAGGCATCCCAAGGATGTTTCTCAAGTTGTTTAAGACCCAATTGGATTCTTGACTTGTTATCGTCAAAATCAAGGATAACCACGTTCAATTTCTGGTCTAGCTCGACCACTTCGTTCGGATGGTTGATCCTGCTCCATGAAAGGTCTGTGATGTGGATAAGACCGTCAACACCGCCCAGGTCAATAAAGACACCGTATGAAGTAATGTTCTTGACAACACCCTCCAATACCTGGCCTTTCTCAAGCTGGCTGATGATCTCTTTCTTCTGTTCTTCGATATCGGCCTCGATCAGTGCTTTGTGCGATACCACAACGTTCTTGAACTCGTGGTTGATCTTGACCACCTTGAACTCCATGTTCTTGCCAACATATTGGTCGTAATCGCGAATAGGCTTCACATCTATCTGCGAACCTGGCAAGAATGCCTCGATACCGAATACATCTACGATCATACCACCTTTGGTGCGGCACTTTACGTAGCCCTGTACAATCTCTTCTTTGTCGTGGGCTTCGTTGATACGGTCCCAAGCCTTGATGGTTCTGGCCTTTCTGTGCGAAAGTACCAACTGGCCCGTTTTGTCTTCCCTGATGTCGATTAGCACCTCAACCTTGTCTCCTACCTTTAGGTCGGGGTTGTAGCGAAATTCGTTCAGCGAGATAACGCCTTCAGATTTAGCATTGATATCGATGATGGCCTCGCGGTCTGTCATGTGTACCACAGTACCCTCGACCACCTCTTCATCGGCCGTGTCCACGAAGTTTTCTTCAACAAGCTTCTCAAATTCTTTAAGCTTCTTGTCATCGACCCGTTCGATACCTTCTTCGTACTTGTCCCAATCAAAATTTTCAAGGTACTCTTGCGGATCTTGTTTTGGGGCTTCTTCTTTTGTTTCTTTGGATTCTTCGTTGACCTTTGCAGTAGTTTCGTCAACGTTTTGCTTTGCTTCGGCAGCATCTACTGCTTCCGCAGTTTTTTTTTCTTCAGCCATGTGCTGATTTCATTTGTATTCCACGGGGTTACAAGAGTTAAGCGATTTCGTGGAAGAAATTATTATTTTGTTTTTCCATTCCTTTTTCCTCTTGGATTCGCTAAAAAAGGAGCGCAAAAATACAATTAATTACTTGTATTACAAACCATTATTGCCTCTAAATGGACAATTTTTCAAAAATGGCCAATAATTGCCTGCCCTGTGACTTTTATGGCTATCTTGTTTCCCAATTAGTAACCATTAATTTAATTAAGAATATTATGAGTGTAAAAGCAAAATATCAACCCGTATTGGATCTTGGGCAAAAGCTAAACATCAAAGACGGGGACGTACGTGAAGAAAACGGTGTCCTTAAAATAAAGGGGGTGGCAAACACCCAATATGAAAAAAACGTTCTTTGGGACAAGATCAAGGAAATCGGTGGTGAAAATCCCTCTGACATCAAGGCCAACATTACGGTTGCCGACAGTTCGGTATACCACCGCCACACCGTTCAAAGTGGCGAATCGCTCAGCAAAATTGCCAAGCACTATTATGGTGACGCCATGAAATACAACAAGATTTTTGAGGCCAACAGAAATATTCTGAAAAACCCAGACCTAATACATCCTGGGCAAGAGTTGGTTATCCCAAACCTCTAAAATCTTTTAGGATTTGAATGTTGAAAAGACGCCTATCGGGCGTCTTTTTTCTTGTCTTGACCAGAAATCACATCAAGGGCATAGTTGTGAATTGCCTCAAACTGCTCTTCCAACCCAAGATTTGAATTATCGAATTCAATGGCATCCTCTGCCTTTTGCAAAGGCGATACTTTGCGGGTAGAGTCGATATGGTCGCGCTGACGAACATTTTTGAGTACCTCGTCGAAGGTAACCTGCTCGCCCCGTTGCCTCAGTTCATCAAAACGCCTTTGGGCACGGGTTTCGGGCGAGGCGGTCATAAAGATCTTCAACTCGGCATCAGGAAACACAACAGTGCCAATATCGCGTCCATCCATCACCAACCCTTTTTCGGCACCCATTTTTTGCTGCATTTCCACCAGTTTATGGCGCACCGCTTCTAGGGTGGCCACTTGGCTGACATATTTTGACACTTCGAGTGTACGTATCTCACGCTCTACGTTTTCACCGTTCAAATAAATATCTGATTGACCTGTCTCAGCATTGGGGCGGAACCTTAGGTCAATATCTGAAAGACTAGCGACCAGGGCATCAAAATTGTCTTCAGCACCCCCAACATACCCGTTGCGGAGGGCAAAGAGCGTGACCGCCCGGTACATGGCACCTGTATCGACATACACGTACCCCAAGGCCTTTGCCAAACGCTTGGCCACGGTGCTTTTTCCTGTGGATGAGTAGCCGTCGATAGCTATGGTGATTTTACGCATGCGCCAAAAATAGACAGAATTTAAAGAAAAATACCTGCTAAAGCTTTTTGGCGTTCTTCACCTTTTGCTTGGTCAAGGCAATGGCGATTACCTCGCTCATGTCTTTGACATAGTGAAATTTGAGTCCTTTCAAATACTCGGGCTTTATTTCCTCTACATCTTTACGGTTGTCCTCACAAAGAATAATCTCTTTGATGCGCGCCCTTTTGGCGGCCAAAATCTTCTCTTTGATGCCTCCCACCGGAAGCACCTTGCCCCGTAGGGTTATCTCGCCGGTCATGGCGATGCTTTTTTTCACCTTTCGCTGGGTAAACAGTGACACCAATGAGGTAAGCATCGTTATGCCCGCGCTCGGACCATCTTTCGGTGTGGCCCCTTCGGGAACATGGATGTGTACATTGTACCTATCAAAAACATTGGGGTCTATACCAAAGCTTTCTGCATTCGACTTGATATACTCCATGGCAATGGTGGCCGATTCTTTCATTACCTTGCCCAAATTGCCCGTGATGTTGAGGGTGCCCTTGCCTTTCGACAGAATGGCCTCTATAAACAGGATGTCGCCGCCCACACTGGTCCATGCAAGGCCGGTAACCACCCCTGCCACCTCATTGTTCTCGTACTTGTCACGTTCCATTCGGGGAGGGCCCAAGACCTTTTCGACATCGGCATTGGTAACCCTTACATTGTACGCTTCTTCAGTGGCGATGTTCTTTGCTGCATAGCGCACCATTTTGGCGATTTGTTTTTCAAGTGTCCTTACACCCGATTCACGCGTGTAGCCCTCTACAATCTTTTCAAGCTGTGGCTTACCAATTTTCAAGTCTTTGTTGGTAAGGCCATGCTCTTTCAATTGCTTGGGCAACAAGTGCCTTTTGGCTATCTCTACCTTTTCTTCAATGGTGTAACCCGTAACGTTGATGATTTCCATTCGGTCGCGAAGTGCAGGCTGAATGGTCGACAGGTTATTGGCCGTGGCAATGAACATGACTTTTGAAAGGTCGTAGCCCATCTCCAAGAAATTATCGTAGAAATCGTTGTTTTGCTCGGGATCTAACACCTCCAGCATGGCCGAAGAGGGATCCCCTTGGTGGCTATTGCCAAGTTTGTCGATCTCATCCAAAATAAAGACTGGGTTCGAAGTGCCCGCCTTTCTAATGTTCTGCACAATACGGCCGGGCATCGCCCCGATATAGGTCTTTCGATGGCCCCTGATTTCGGCCTCATCACGTAGGCCACCAAGAGACATGCGCACATACTCCCTGCCGAGTGCTTCTGCTATCGACTTGCCCAACGAGGTCTTACCAACACCCGGAGGACCGTACAAACAGAGGATCGGTGACTTCATATCGTTGCGCAACTTCAATACGGCCAGGTACTCGATGATCCTGCGTTTTACATCTTCCAGACCATAGTGGTCGCGGTCCAATATCTTTTGGGCCCGCTTCAGGTCAAACTTATCCTTCGAATATTCGTTCCAAGGCAGTTCAAGAATAAGGTCTAGGTAGTTTCTTTGAATTGAATACTCTGCTACCTGCGGGTTCATACGCTGCATCTTCGCCAACTCTTTCTCGAAATGCTCCCTTACCTTTTTGCCCCACTTTTTCTTCTTGGCCTTTTTGCGCATTTCTTCGACCTCTTCCTCGTAAGAGACACCTCCCAACTCTTCTTGAATGGTCTTCATCTGCTGGTGCAAGAAGTATTCGCGCTGCTGTTGGTCCATATCATGGCGCACCTTCGATTGAATGTCGTTCTTGAGCTCCAGTTTCTGCAGTTCAAGGTTCATGTACCGTAAGGTTGCCAAAGCCCTTTCTTGCAGGTCTGCAATTTCCAGTAGCTTCTGTTTCTCCTGAACGGAGAGGTTTAGGTTCGATGAAACGAAATTGATGAGAAACGAGTTGCTCTGAATGTTTTTGATGGCAAACGTTGCCTCACTAGGTATGTTCGGGTTATCTTTTATGATTTTGTAGGCCAAATCTTTGATGGAATCGATGATGGCCCCAAACTCCTCGTTGTTATGACCTGGTCTTACTTCGTTCGCTTCACGAATGGTAGCGGTCATATAAGGCTTCTCTGTGAGCACCTCGGCAATTTCAAAGCGCTTCTTGCCCTGTATAATGACCGTGGTATTGCCATCGGGCATTTGAAGTACCCGTAAAATACGGGCCACCGTACCTAACGTATTAATATCGTTTATTCCCGGATTTTCGGTCTTTTCATCTTTTTGTGATACCACACCAATGGTCTTGCTGCCCTGGTTGGCTTCTTTGATCAGACTGATAGATTTATCTCTTCCGGCCGTGATGGGGATTACCACACCCGGAAAAAGCACCGTATTGCGAAGCGGCAAAATCGGTAATATTTCAGGAAGGCTTTCGTTGTTCATTTCTTCCTCATCTTCGGGGGTCAATAATGGAATCAACTCAGAGTCTTCTTCAATTCCTTGAAAAGACAAATTGTCAAGATTTGTAAATTTCAATTCTGCCATATGTTAAATTTCGGTCATTCTGTCACGAACCCACAGAACAATTTCGTGCCCAATTCCAAGAAAGCATGGCCAAAATCGCCATTATTCAAGGGGTTCGACGGCAAAAATCTCTTATTTTACTGTACTTTGAGCAATTCTTATGCCATCAAACACAAAATTTCTGTACAAAACTGTAACAAATGGCAAAACACCTACTCTATAAGACAAACCATTCAACTTTTTGAGCCGCCAAAATGAACATACTGATGCCCTCTTGAAAGAGTGCTTGGAAGGAAAGCAAAGTGCCCAGCTTGAAATTTACAACAGGTATTACAAGGCCATGTACAACACGGCCCTCCGGATTGTAAAGCACACGGCAGAAGCAGAGGATGTGATGCAAGAATCGTTTTTGAACGCGTTTACGAAACTGCACACATTCAAAGGCGATGTGACCTTCGGGGCATGGTTAAAACGAATTGTGGTGAACAACAGTATCTATCACTACCGAAAGCAACAGAAGTTAAAAGCTGTTGCCATAGATGAGGTACTTTACAAGGTTGAGGACAACGACGAGGTTGTTTTGAACCAAGATGGTTATACAGAACTGAAGGCTCAAAAAGTGATGGAAACCATGAAAAGTTTGAAAGACAATTACAGAGTTTCTTTGACCTTGCACCTCATCGAAGGATACGATTATGAAGAAATCAGCCAGATACTCGATATCAGCTATGCCAATTGCCGGACCACTATTTCAAGGGCCAAAGAAAGTTTGAGAAAAAAATTGTCAGTAAATATCAATTGATTATGAAAAAGGATGCATTAGACGAGCTTTTTGGAAGATTGCAAGGCGGGTTCGACATAGAGGAACCTAAGACCGGGCACCAAGAACGCTTTCTTGAGAAACTCAGCAGATCAAAAGGCGTGGTCGCCATGCGACCAAAAAAGACCTCTTGGTGGAAGCCTCTATCGATTGCCGCCTCATTGTTGTTGCTATGCGCACTGGGTCTTAAATGGTTTGTTGAAGGGCCGTCCATGGATCAGCAAGTGGTCGAGATTGCACCTGAGGTTTCCGAGACCCAATT
>CEVF01041226.1_pt1 | contig 16204 bp, 16 predicted proteins | sample 356441 | NCBI WGS metagenome assembly CEVF01 (sample SAMEA2622765, study PRJEB7988) | marine metagenome | biome: marine biome (ENVO:00000447); feature: surface water layer (ENVO:00002042); material: "saline water (ENVO:00002010), including plankton (ENVO:xxxxxxxx)" | depth 5 m
GAGGACCTGCCATGTCATTCGTTGCCGAGCTCTGGAAGTTCATGCGCGTCAGAAAGAAATTCTGGCTGGCGCCGATCCTGATCGTTCTCGCGCTGTTCGGTGGTCTCGTCGTGCTGACCCAGGGGTCGGCGGTCGCCCCGTTCATCTACACGCTGTTCTAGGTCGGAGGCTGCCGTCCGTGTACATCCTTGGTGTCTCCGCCTTTTATCACGACAGCGCCGCGACGCTCCTGCAGGACGGCCGGATCGTCGCCGCTGCCCAGGAAGAGCGCTTCACCAGGAAGAAGCACGACAGCAGCTTTCCCGTGCACGCCATCGAGTACTGTCTCGAGGCGGCCGGCTGTGAGATGGCCGACGTTGATCACGTGGCGTTCTACGACAAGCCGTTCCTGAAGTTCGAACGCCTGCTGGAGACCTATCTGGCCTTCGCCCCCAGGGGGTTCCGGTCCTTCAGCGTCGCCGTACCGGTATGGCTGCGGGAGAAGCTGTTCCAGAAGGACCTGCTGATCCGCGAGTTCAAGAACTTCCGCAAGGACGTCGACTGGTCCGAGAAGCTGCTGTTCTCCGAGCATCATCTGAGTCACGCCGCGTCCGCGTTCTTCCCGTCGCCGTTCGAGGAAGCCGTGGTTCTGACGATGGACGGGGTCGGGGAGTGGGCGACCACTTCCGTCGCCATCGGCCGGGGCGAAAAGCTCGAGGTCCAGAAGGAGATTCACTTCCCCCATTCGCTCGGGCTGCTCTATTCGGCGTTCACCTACTACACCGGTTTCAAGGTGAACTCCGGCGAGTACAAGCTCATGGGGCTCGCGCCTTACGGCGAACCCCGCTATGTGGACCTCATCTACGACAAGCTGATCGACGTCAAGGAGGACGGTTCGTTCTGGCTGGATCAGTCCTACTTCAACTACTGCACCGGCCTGACGATGACCAACGACCGGTTCGCGGACCTGTTCGGTCAGCCGCCCCGGGGGTCGGAGGCCGAACTCACCCAGTTCCACATGGACGTCGCGGCCTCCATTCAGCAGGTGACGGAGGAGGTCGTGCTCCGGCTCGTCAACTCGCTGGCGGAGGAGTACGACTGCCCGAACCTGTGCCTGGCCGGCGGCGTTGCGCTGAACTGCGTCGCCAACGGCAGGGTCCAGCGCGAAGGCCGGTTCGACAACGTCTGGGTGCAGCCCGCCAGCGGCGACGCCGGCGGCTCGCTGGGCGCGGCCCTGGCGGCGCATCACCTGCATCTGGGCAAGCCGCGCCGCCTGTCCGGTGCCCAGGACGAAATGCTCGGAAGCTATCTCGGCCCCGAGTACGAGCAGCAGGACTGCGAAGCGCGGCTGAGCGCGCTCGGCGCCCGCTTCGAGGTGCTGGACGATGACGCCGTCGTCGATCAGGCGGCCCGGGCCATCGCCGACGATCAGGTGGTGGGCTGGATGCAGGGCCGCATGGAGTTCGGTCCCAGAGCGCTCGGCAATCGTTCGATCCTGGGCAATGCCGCCTCGACCTCGGCCCAGAAGCAGATCAACCTCAAGATCAAGTACCGCGAGAGCTTCCGGCCGTTCGCGCCGTCGGTGCTGCGGGAGTCCGTCTCAGACTGGTTCGACTTCGATGGCGACAGCCCGTACATGCTGCTGGTTCACGACGTGAAGCCGTGCCAGCGGGTGCCGATGGACGACACCCAGAAGGCGCTGTTCGGCATCGACAAGCTGAACGTGGTCCGCTCGAGCATTCCTGCGGTCACTCACGTCGATTATTCCGCCCGCATCCAGACGGTGCACCGGGAGACCAACGAGAAATACCACGCCCTCATCGACCGGGTGGGGCAGCTCACCGGGACTCCGATGGTGGTCAACACGTCGTTCAACGTGCGTGGCGAACCGATCGTGTGCACGCCGGAGGATGCCTTCCGGTGCTTCATGGGTACGGAGATGGACGTGCTGGTGGTGGGCAACTGCCTGCTGCGCAAGCAGGATCAGGACCCGTCGTTGAGCATCGACTACAAGAACGCCTTCGAACTCGACTGACGGGTCCCGACCCGGAGGCCCGGGGCCTCCGGGTGCGTGCTAGCGGATGGCGCCAATGGTGCTCATGTTCGGCACCACGCCGTCCGAATCCGGCATGGGGAAGGATCGTCCATCCCACTGGATCAGCTCGTTGCCGCCGCCGTTCGCGAGCGGACTGATGCCCGCCGGCGTTCCACCACCCCCGTAGGTCGAGTAGACCAGAGAGTTCCGGACCACGCCGGTGTTCGGCATGGGCGACTGGACGGCGAACAGGTTGTGCACGGTGTTGTAGGACGTGACGTTGTCGAACACGCCGTTGAGCACGCTCACCGTTTCGCCGGCGTCGATGGAATCCAGCTTGATCCGCCCGCGGATGTGCGTGTCCGCCACGAATGCGTTGGTCACCGAGCGATGGAAACGGAATGCGGTGCCGCCCTCGTCCGGATTCACGAACGCCGAGTCGACGACGATGATCTGGCGGACGCCCTGGATCCGGCTGACGTGGCTGCCGCCGGGCGCCTGCTCGGCGAGCACGTTCGCGAGAATCATGCACTGGCTGGGCGTCGGATTCGCTTCGGTGTAGAACGTGTAGCTGTCCCGGGAGTCGGGGTTGATACCGGCGAAGGTCGAGGACACGAACGCCGCGCGGTTGCATCCGCCGGGCGAGCAACGCATGTCGTTGACGTTGTCGTAGCGGCCCATCGCGTCGTGCGTGCTGTGGAAGTCGTAGATCAGCACGTCGTCCGCCTCGTCGAGCACGAACGGCCCCGTGAGGTGGTTGCCGCCGCGCCAGCTCACCCGGGCGACGTCGCGCTGCCGGGAACCGATCTGAATGCGGCCGTCGAGGGTGGCCGTGTTGGGCATCTCGATGGCGACGTCCGACGTGTCCAGCGTGACGTTGCCGCTGCGGGTGCCGGTCCAGCCGATGACGATCCTGACGTTGCCACGATCCGCGGCGGCCTGCAGTTCCGCCGGGGACCCGACGGTCACCGTGGTCGTCGTGCGCGGTTCCTCCGGCCACGAACACTGCGTTTCCGCGGGTATGTTGAAGCGTGACAGATCGTAGGGCGCGCCGGTGGTCGGCAGGCAGGTCGATCCTTCGAGGCAGGGCGGCAGCGGCACGGCCGCGCTCGCGATCGACGGCAATATCAGGCAGGAATAGAACACCGCGTACGCGGTACAGCGACCTAGTCCTTGCATAGGGAAACCTCTAGCGTTGTTCGGTTCGAAAGCCGGATCCCAGGGAGGCGTTCTCCCTTTCGACCGCCTGCATTGTAGCTCAATGCCACTTACATCGTCGTTACATTACGGTATTTCGCTCCCGGAAAACGTGAGGGATGCCCCATCCCGCCAGTGTCGCGAATTTCCGGCGCGCGCGGCTGGTGGCGTCGGCTCGCTTACAAGATCCGCTAAATTTTCTTGCCTTTCCCCTGGGACTTGCCTGGATCGGGGTTGCTACAGTCCGGACGTCGATCGTTCTCTGTACGCCAGCAACCCGAGCGTCCGAAACAGTCAAGGGGCAGCCGTGTCAACAGACCTGCGGGAATCCGCGGAGCAGAAGCTGACGCTACTCCTGCCGAAACTCCGATGCCCGCGCTCCGGCGAGCCGCTTCGCCTGGCCGGCGACCGCCTGGAAAATCCGTCCGGCACCGAGGCCTACGGGCTGGTGGACGGCGTGCCGGACCTGCGCGCGCCGCCCGAGCGGCTGCACGTCGACGTGCCCTGGTACGAACCCTGGGACGACCTCGACACCCTGCGGCTGGCCTATCCGGAGCCCCTCGACGATCCCACGCTGCCGTATCACCTGGACGGCTATCTGGCGTCGATCGTGCCTGCCGACCCGGCGGGCTGCTGGATCGCCGAGATCGGCTGTGGCGAGCGGCAGGCGGAGGGCTGGTTCAGCGATCGCGGCATGCACTACGTCGGCGTGGACATCGACCGGCGGGGCCCCGGCCCGAACGTGCTGGGCGATGCGCACAACATTCCGCTCGCCAGCGACTCCATGGACTACTGCGCGTCCATGGCCGTGTTCGAGCACGTCATCTCGCCGATCAGCTTCGCCCGGGAGGTGCACCGGGTGCTGAAGCCCGGCGGAACGTTCTTCGGCTCCGGCGTGTTCGTCTACGGCTTCCACGACCGGGCGAGCTTCCATCACATGAGCCACGCCGGCCTGTTCTACGTGCTCAAGGTCGCCGGCTTCCAGGTGGAGATGATGTGGCCGGACTGGAAGTATCCCGACGCGGTGCCGGCCTGGGGGTTTCGCGGTGGCGTGGGGGCCCCCTGGCGCTACATGACCAAGGGATGCCTGTCGCTGGCGGAGTGGTCGTTCACCAGGATTTCCAACGTTGCCAGAGGGATAGTTGGCAAACCTAAAATTGATCTGATGATGCGTGATCTGTCCATGGCGGGCTCGATATCGTTCAAAGCCGTCAAGCCGGGCTGAGGATCTCCAGAAAGGACATCGGACTCCATTCGCGTACTCACAAGTTCCTGCTTGTTATGCGGAGACGCTGAGCGGACATTTGAGACGAACGTCGTTCTGCGCCGTCATGGGGCGCGGCGTCGTTCGCCCGGGTGCGGAGGAGGGGGGTGGATGGAGATCCAGATTGATCCAGAAGCAGGGGAAGTCCCCGCCAAAGCGGGCGATGCGGCGGCCCGGCCGGCGGCGGGACGGCGGGTCGCCAAAGCGAGCCTCGGCAACCCCACGGCCAGCGCCTACCTGAGAATCTTCAGCGCCGCCTCGATCGTCTGGTTTCACACAGCCCCTGACGGCCTGATCGGCCGCCTCGGCGCGGTGGGGCTAGCTCTGTTCGTCTGCCTGTCGTTCCTGCACGCGCCCGGCCCGAAGGACTTCCGCGCGACCGTCAGGCGCAGCGCGCGCTCCCTGCTGGCGCCCTGGGTGTTCTGGTGGGTGTTCTACGCCGCCATTGCCGCCTGGGTCGCCCGCGGCGTGCCGCCGCTGCTCGGGCCCGAGACGAACGTCTGGCTGCTGCTGCGCGGCCCGGCGATGCATCTGTGGTACCTGCCGTTCATCTTCCTCGCCACCATCGTGGTGCTCGCCGTTCGCGCGGCCGCGGTGCCGTTGCCGATACAGATCAAGACGGCGGCGGCCATCGGCTTCGCCGCCTTCGGCATACTGCTGCTGGTCCAGCGGCCGGAGCTGCCGCCGCCCCTCTCCCAGATGACCAATGCGCTGCCGGGGGTCGCCCTGGGCCTGGCCTATCTCTGGGTCATGCGCACCAGTGACCGCCGCACGCGAGGCAAGTATTTCTCCGCGATCGCCGTGCTGGTGTCGCTGGCCTGCATTCCCGTGTGGCTGTTCGGCAACAAGGACGTCGCGCTGGGCTACACCGGCGCGTCGCTCGCGATCATGCTCATGAACGCCCGGCTGCCGCGCAAACGGTTCCTGATGCGGCTGAGCGTGCTGAGCCTCGGCATCTATCTGATCCATCCGTTCGCCCTGATGTTCATCAGGAAGTTTCTCGGTGCGGACCTGTCCGAGTTCGTGCTGGCGCCGATGGCGTTCACGATGTCGGCGGTCATCGCCTGGGGCATGAGAAAGACGCCGCTGTTGAAACACTTCGCATAGGCAGGACGTGCGGCCCGCCCGGCAGAGGCTGCGGCGGCCGGCAGAAGGTCCCGGGCAGGCGATCCGTTACTCGAGGGAGTCCAGCAGGGCCTTCCGGTCCACCTTGCCGTTGGCGTTCAGCGGGAAGGTGTCGACCGGCAGGATTCTGGAAGGCTGCATGTAGGCGGGCAGGCGGTCGCCGAGGGCGGCCCTGAGCGCCTCGGGTGCGATCTCGGAGTCGCCGATGAAACCGACGATGCCCTCGGCGCCGGCGCTGGAGCGCGGATAGCCGACGGCGATCGCCACGTCGGTGCCGCCCAGCTCGCGCATCAGCGCCTCGATCTCGCCGAGCTCCACCCGGTAGCCCTGAACCTTGATCTGGTTGTCGACACGGCCGAGGTAGAGCAGCGGACCGTCGGCCCGGGCGCGCTTCACCCGGTCGCCGGTGCGGTAGAAGGTGCGGTCCTGGCCGGGCGGCACGACGAAGGCCGCCGCCGTCTTGTCCGGGTCCTGCCAGTAGCCGAGGGTGAGCTGGGGGCCGGTCATGATCAGCTCGCCGGATTCGCCGTCCGCGACGGGACGCAGCTCGTCGTCGACGATCAGCGCCGTCATGCCGGGGTAGGGCTCGCCGATGGGCACCACGCCGAGTTCCGCATCCGCTTCCGCAGTGGTGGAATCGTAGCGGTACAGCGTGCAGGCGATGGTCAGCTCCGTCGGGCCGTACAGGTTCTCGACGATCGAGTTCGGCGCGGCCTGCTGAAAGGCTTCCGTCACCTCGAGGGGCAGCGCCTCGCCGCAGAAGAGGCTGTAGCGCAGGCCCGGGTACCGGTCCGGCGTGAGCATCTTCATCTTCTTCATCAGAATCGCCGTGGAAGGCACGCTGAACCAGATGGTCAGGCGCTGGCTGTCCACGTACTTGTTGGGAAACAGCTTCTCGCCCTGGGTCGGGCAGCACACGCAGGCGCCGCGCTCCCAGGCCAGGAACATGTCGAAGGCGCTCAGATCGAAAGTCAGGTCGAACGTCTGGGACAGGCGGTCGTGCTCGTCGACGCCGTAGCGGTCCGCCATGAAGTCGACGAAGGCCGTGACGTTGCGCTGCGCCACCATCACGCCCTTCGGCTGGCCGGTGCTGCCGGACGTGAAGAGCAGATAGGCCAGGGCATCCGGGTCCGGCGCAGGCTGGCGCCAGTCACCGGCCGCGCGCAGGTCTCCGCGCCACAGCACGCGGTTTGCCGGGCCGGCCTCGAAGCCGTCGGGCGGCCCGTCCGCATCGGGAACGACGATGGTCGGCGGACGCTCGAGCAGCGGCAGCACGGCCGCCAGGTGCTTGAGCGACGCGGCTTCGGCGACGATCCGCGTCAGCGCCGCGCGGTTGACCATGGCGGCAGTCCGCTCGGGGGGAAAGGTCGGGTTCAGCGGCACGTAGCCGTCGCCGCGCATGAGCGCGCCCAGCACGCCGGAGAAGGCCGCCAGGGAGCGGTGGCCGAACACGCCGCTCAGCCGGGAGCCGTCGTCCGCACAGCCGTCCAGGGTGGCGGCCAGGGCGGCGCCGTGGTCGACCAGCTCGGCGTAGCACCATTCCCGATCCTTGATGCTCAGCGCCGGCCGGTCGGGGAAGCGCTCGGCGCTGCGCAGGAAACCGGAGACCAGTGCTCGTTGCTCGTCGCTCACGCCCTTGGACTCCGGCAGCTCAGTAGCGGTCAGGATGCAGCGGCGAAGAAGGCCTGATACATCGTGTTGGTGGACTCGAACACCTCGGGCTCGAGATCGTCCAGATCCACCTCGTCGCCGCGCAGGCTCTCGATGTAGAGCACGAACTCGACGATGTCGAGGGACGACAGGTAGCCGTCCTCGATGATCGGTGTATCGTCAGTGAGCTGGCCCTCGGAGACCGGTATCTTCGATCGACTGACGATCCAGTCGCGTAGCTGCTGTTTGACCGTTACTTCGTCCATGCCTCAAAGCTCTGGCGCTGATTCCAACATTCCGTTTTCCAGGAACAGGTTGACGAGCCGCTCGGACGCCTTCTCCCGCAGGGGACGACCGTTCTCCCAGGCAACCTGTCTGAGGTTGTAACCATCGTCCAGGCCGGCGTCCTTGTACATGGTCGGGTTGTAATAGTCGCCCCAGGAACTCTTGAGATAGCTCGCCAGCCAGTCGCGGAAGCGGGTCATTTCCTCCGGCGACCAGTTGACGGAGTTCTCCTTGAACTTCTCGGCGAGGCGGGCGCGGCCGAAGGCCAGGTGGCGCGACTCGTCGTAGTGGTGGACGCGGTTGATCTCGCTGACGAGGGGGTGAATGCGGTCGTCGTGCCACATGAAGACGTTGTAGTAGTCGCCCAGTTCCTCGACGACCAGCACCTTGCACAGGAAGGCGACCTCTTCCTCGCCCTTGGCGTACTCGCGCGGCAGGTTCAGCTTCTTCTCCGGGTAGACCTTGCCGAGGTACCGGTTCAGGAACATGCCGAACATGATCATGTGCTTGTTTTCTTCGTCGATGAAGTGGTGCAGGTAGTCACTCACCACCGACTCGGTGCCCTTCAGGTACAGCCTGTGGACCAGGCCCTGCACCAGCGGCCGCTCGCCCTGCAGCACGAGGCTGAAGAAGTTGCACAGCTCCATGAAGCTGAGCTTCTTCTGCTGCGCTTCGGTGAGCGCGTCGTACTGCTCGGTGCCGTACAGGGAGATGAGCTCGGGACTCATGTACCAGGCGTCTTCCGGCAGCGAATCCGGCCAATCGAAGGCGCTGTACACGTCCCACTGCTTGCGGATGGATGCCGTGCTGAGCTTGGGTGCCAGTTCGGTCGACGTCATATTCATGGCTGTGTGTCTCGCGGTGTCCTGTTATTGGAATCCGTGCGGTCCATGCCCGTCCATGTTGGTCAGGTGCAATCCTTGCCCGACCTCCTCGTAGGGATCCAGCTTGGACTGCAAAGCAGGGGATACGGCGAACAGCCGCTGATCGGGCAGCACCACGTACCCCAACGCTTTCGTAGCGCTCACCCAAGCAGGATGGCAGATATTAGCAAAGCTGAGGTCAACATTTTGTGAAGCCAGGTAATCGTGGGTGGCGCGGATGATCCGTCCGGCCTGGTCGGGCGCCCCGAAGCAGTCGGTGATCAGGCCGACGGTCAGGTCGCCGAAGCGGGGGTCGCCGCGCATCGCCTTCCAGTGCACCACGGACCAGCCGATGACGGCGCCATCCAGCGTGATCTTCAGGCGGGTGCCGCCGGGCCAGCCCTGTTCCGGCATCAGCGCGTTCATCATCGCCCGGTCGCGGACCGCCAGGCACAGGTAGTCGCCCCGGTGGGCCTCCCAGAGCTCGTCGGCCCAGGGGCCGAAGCTCGGCACCACCTCCGCGACCGCGCCGCCGGTGGGCGTCGCCGGCCGGTTCAGGAGCCGCAGCAGGCCGTGCAGCAGCTTGATGCCGAGCCAACCCGTTCCGGTGAACGCCAGCAGATCCAGGGCCAGGCGCCGCAGGGGCGTTTTGCGCAGGTAGGCATTGCGTCGGAGGAACCGGAACGGGTGGGCGATGTGCAGGCAGAAGGGCACGCCGTGGAGGTCCCAGCGCATCTTGCGCAGCAGCTCGACGATGGGCTCCTCGGTGCCGCCGTGCCCGAGGCTGAACAGCAGCGGATGCTTCTTCAGCATGCCGCGCAGCATCTTCAGCATCAGCGGGCTGTAGCGGGGATCGATGTCGGCCTCGGTGAACGGACCCTGCCAGTCCGTCACCCACTCGCTGCTGCCGCGGATCTCCCAGAGCTGGGGCTTCAGGGCGTAGCCGCCCCGGACGGTGCCGTCCTCCTCGACGGCGAGATGGTACTCGCGCCAGGACTTTGCACCGTCGTGGTGCGGAATCCAGTCCGGATTCGGGTCGGTGTAGAACCCCCACTTGGAGCCGCCGGCGCGCATGCGCTCGTTGAAGGCCTGCACGGCCGGAACGTGTTTCGACTCGAATGGAACGATTTCGATGGGCACAACCTACGCCTGTCCGTCACGCAGCCGCGATTATAGGGACTTCCCGGGCCCGCCAACCGGGACCTTACAATCTGGTGAAAGAACCAGGCGTCAAAGACCAAAAACTAAATTGCCTATCCGGCTATTTGTATTCGATCAGGCGTGCAGAGCGCCCGGTGGCGACGTCCCACAGGTAGCGGAGCTGGCCGGCGAACTCGGCAAACCGGCCGACGGTGAACGCGTACGCCGACAGCCAGCGGCGGCGGGGCGTGCCGGTCAGCTTCATGAACAGCCGGAGAAACTGCAGCGGGTAGATCAGCAGGATGGCGAACGCCCACCAGCCCGCCAGCGGCAGGGCTGCCAGCAGGGCCGCCAGCGGCAGGGCCACCCAGATCCAGGCCTGGGCCGACTGCCATACCCAGTGACGCTCGGGGCTGCGCCCGTGCAGGTGGGCGCCGGCGGCGTAGGCCCAGCCGCTGCGCTTCACCCGCCGCCACCACTGCGGGAAGCGCGTCATGGCGGCATCGTGCAGGGTCATGTCGCGGTCGAGCACGTAGATCTGCCAGCCCGCGCGGCGCAGCCGCACGCACAGCTCCGGCTCCTCCCCGGCGATCAGGCTGTCCCGGTAGCCGTCGACCTGGACCAGGGCTTCGCCCCGGATCATCACGTCCCCGCCGCAGTACTTGGCCACCCCGGGGCTCACGTCCCACTCGATGTCGCACAGCTCGTTGTAGATCGAGCGCTCCGGGAACCGCTCCCGGCGCCGGCCGCACACGGCTGCGACCTTGGGGTTCTCCGCCAGGAAGCGCCGGGCGGCGTGCAGCCAGCCGGATTGCACCTCGCAGTCGCCGTCGACGAACTGAATCCAGCGCAGATCCGGCCTCGCCGCCAGGGCGGCGCGGTAGCCGGCGTTGCGGGCGCGGGCCGCCGAGAACGGGATCGACGTGTCCAGCTCGACGATCTCCGCGCCGCAGCGGCGGGCGATGTCGAGGGAATCGTCGGTGGAGCCGGAGTCGACGTAGACGGTGACGGCGGCCGTGTCGACGACGGACCGCAGGCAGCGTTCCAGCCGCTCGCCTTCGTTGCGGCCGATGGCCACGACCGCCAGATCGCCCAGGGCCTGCTCCGCCAGCCGCACGATCTCGGCGCTGGCCGGGACGGTGTCGTCAGGTGGCGCCATCGGTCGCCAGCTCGCTCATGGTCACCATGCGGATGCCCCGCCGCCGGGCCTCGCCCACCAGGGCCCGCGTCATCGTCAGCATGAAATCCCGGCGATGGCGCTCCGGATGATGGCTGTGCATCAGAATCACCCGCTCGCCGCGTTCCGCCAGGTCCCGGGCCAGGGTCTCCGGATCCTCGAACTCGTCGTCGGTGTCGTTGGTCGGCACCGACCACCACTCGACGCGCCGCCCCTTGGCGAGCATGCCGACCAGGGTCGGCAGCGCGATCTTGCCGAACGGCGGCCGGTACGGCCCGGCGGCGCCGGCGATGCGCTCGAGGGTCCGGTAGCCGCGCTCGGCGTCCCGGTAGTCGAACCACGGCGGCACCTTCCAGGCGTGCTTGTGGGAATAGGAATGGGCGCCCACTTCGTGCCCCCGTTCGGCGATGAGCCGGACCATGTCGGGACACGCCTCGGCCCGGAAGCCCACCAGGTAGAACGTCGCTCTGACGCCGAGCTCGTCCAGCAGGTCGAGCAGGGCGGGCGTGGTCTCCGGGTCGGGGCCGTCGTCGTAGGTGAGGGCCATGACGTTACCCGCGCGGCGCCAGCGCCGCACCTGGAACCACCGGAACAGCTGGGGCCCCAGGTACAGCAGGCCGACGGCGCCGGCGGCCAGCACCATGACCAGCAGCAGGATCAGCAGCGGGGAGTCCATCGTCGGCCGTGACCTCGTTCAGGCGTGTTCCAGCGGCGTCGTCTTGCCGGCCTCGCCGCGGGCGTGACGCTCGCGCACCTCGCGGTCGAACTTGGCGGTCGTGCGGCCGCGGCCGAGGAACAGGCTCTCCAGCTCGTAGCGGCGGAAGAACTTGAGGTAATCCGGGTTCTCGTAGCGGGTTTCCCGCGCCCGGACCGCCTGCAGGTAGCCGACGACGATGCCGATGCCGCTGATGATATAGGGCCGCTCGAACATGCGGTAGAAGGCCTGCGCCAGCACGTAGTAGAAGCGCGAGCCCATGAAGTACTTGCCCCGGCCCCAGCGCTTGCGGCCCTCCCAGAAGCTGATCTCGCTGGAGCCCATGCGGCGAAGGTGAATCACCTGCAGCTCGGGTTCCTCGCGGGCGGCGGGAATCCAGCCGTGCAGGCGGCACATGTGGCCGTCGATGCCGTCCCAGCTCACCTGGCGCACGAATCCGCCCATGGCCTTGAAGCACTCGGTCCGGTAGAACTTGGACGGGCCGATGGCGTTGTCGTCGCGCAGGCGCTCCTCCACCAGGCGGTCGCCGTAGCGCAGGTACAGCTTGCCGGAGACGTTGCCCAGCAGCGGGTCCTCGGCCATCAGCTCCATCAGCCGCTCGAAGTAGCGCGGCTGGAACTCGAGGTCACCGTCGAGCTTGCAGACGAAATCGTAGTCGTCGAGGTTCACGGCCTCGAGGCCCGCATAGAACGCGTCGATGACCCCCGGGCCCACGGCGCGCCGGCCGCGGTCCTCCCGCCGGACCACCTCGATGAACGGGTACTGCTCGACGGCGCGGGCGAGAATCTGCGGCGTTTCGTCGGTGGAACCGTCGTCGACGACCACCCACTTCGCCGGTGGCACCGTCTGGGAAGCCACGCTGTCGATCGTGTGCTGGAGATAATCGGCTTCGTCGCGACAGGGCGTGATGAGGAGATAACGGTTGCGCATGACTACTGTACCTGGTGTGAGTGGGAGGCGTGGACCGCAGGCCTCAGCACGGCCGGCGCTCGGCGCCTTGCGGCGGGTCCGCGAGGGTGTCGAGAAAGCCGCCGATGGCTTCGGCGACGCCCCGCACGTTCGGCCGTCGCGGCACCGGGACGAAGGTCGCGAGCTCTGCCAGCCGGGCGGTCAGCTCCTGCTCGTTCTCGAACGTCAGCAGGTGGCCCAGCTCCGCGAAGCAGCGGGCGGTCTTCGTCTGATGGTCATCGACCAGCTCGCCGAACGCCGGGTTGCGCGGCAGCACCAGCAGCGGTTTGCCGTTCTCCACGGCGGTGGTGATGGTGCCGATGCCGGCATGACTGATGATCGCCGAGCAGCCGTCGACGGTGGCGGCGAACTCGGCCGCCGGCAGCATCCTGACCCAGCGCATGTGGCGGGGCTGATAGGTCCCGGCGCCGATCTGGGCGAACACCTCTTCGGCCAGGGCGCCAGCGCCGACGGCCTGGTCCACCATGCGGACCAGGCGATCGAAGGGCAGGGCGCTGCCGACGGTGAGAAAGATCAAACCAGCTCTCCCTCGTAGCGGGTGCCCGGGAACCGTTCCGCGAGGCCGGGCCACTGCACGAAGAACTGACTGGCGAAGGGCCGTACCAGGCGTCCGCTGAGGGACAGCTCGTCGATCTGCGACACGCTGTCGATCCAGACGATCCTGGCGCCGAACAGGCGGCCCACCAGGCAGAACAGGGCGAGCGGCAGCGAGCCCGTGGTGACGATGACGTCCGGCCGCTCGCGCAGCACGATCCGCAGTGAGCGCCACAGCGTGCGCAGGGCGTCCAGTGGCGTGTTGCGGTTGCATTCGCCGATGGCATAGCTGGCCACGCCGTCCCCGCCGAGTCCGGTGACGTCGCCCAGCGTCGCGACCCGCACCGCCGGCTGCGCGGGCCAGGCGTCGGCATGCCGGAGCAGGGCGTTGAGCTCGGTCATGTGCCCCCCCGACGATGCGCCGACGCAGATTTTCGGTCCGTGGCTCACGCTGCCGCCTGGCCGCTCTTCTGGACGATGAGATCCCGGGTCTGCTCGATGTGGGCCCGGCTCGAAGCGCCGAACACGATCGATTCCACCCCCTCGAGGTTGCACACGTACTCGATGGCCTCGTCCGCCGGGATCGCGCCCGAGGCGAACACCGACATGGCGATCGACCGGAACGGGCGCTTACGCAGCGCTTCCTCGTAGGCCTGGGTGCCGCCGCACATGCGGAAGCCGACCTTGTTGATGTTGGCGCAGACGATCGGATTGACGATGCCGACCTCGTCCAGCGCATCCAGCAGCCGCGGCGTGTTCATGGTGATGAAGCCGGGCTCGGCGTCGTAGCGGTCACGGACGTAGTCCGCGAAGATCCGGAAGGCGTCGTTGACGCCCAGCCCCAGCAGCAGGTCGGTGGCCACGTTCTGCAGGAAGATCACCGGCGTCGACAGGTCGCGGAACATCTTCATCTCCGCGTCGATCAGCAGATGCGCGATCGACTCGACGTCCGACTGGGCAACGGCCTTGCCGCCTTTCATCAGCGCCGACAGCGCGCCGTCCGACGGCAGGAAGCTGCGCAGGGCGCCGATCATGCCGAGCTCGGTCACCGCGTTGGCGTACTTGTGGGCGTAGGGCATGCACGGATAGAACTGGTAGTCCGGAAACTTCGACCGGTTCGCCCGGAAATAGTCGCAGATGCCGGCCATGCGCTCGTGGGTGGTGCACATGAACGTGCGGATGCCCGCGTCATAGGCGGTTTCCAGCACCTGGATGATCGCCTCGTCCCGCTGGAACTTCATCGACTGGGCACGGGCCTTCGCTTCGGACATGTGATTCACGCCGAAGAACTGGTTGTCGCCGAAGATGATTCGATCCATATCAGCCATGACTGCCTCGAAATACCGACAGGAGTGCCTGGAACGGGTTGCGCTGGGGCCGCGCGGCGGCGGGGTCGGCGGCAGCGGGCTGCTCGCCGTTGATCATCGCGACGATGCGATCGGTCTCCAGCGCGGAGCGGAAGTCGCAGGCGTGGCTGGCCACGCCGTCGCGGATGCGCCGGACGAACTCGTCGACCTGGGCGGAGTACTCTTCGCCCCGCAGGTAGTACCAGACCTCGTCGGTCAGCTCGGTGGTGTTGAGCACGCTCCAGCCCTTGCCGAGATCCCCGGCGGCTTCCCGGAGATAGACCGCGCACTCCTGGCGGTCCGACGACAGCGAGCCCTTTTCGCCCCACACGGACAGCTTGGTGCTCATCTTGCGCTGACTCTCGTCGCTCCAGTTGGCGGCGAGCTGGCCGCTGACGCCGTCGGCGAGCTGCAGCGAGCAGTACACCTCGTCGTCGACGTCCCGGGAGAAGATCGCGTTGCGGACGACGCCGCTCACGCCCAGGACGGGGCCGACGGCGTAGTTCACCAGGTCGATGGCGTGACAGGCGTAGTCGAACACCACGCCGCCGCCCTCCGAGCGCTTGGAGCGCCAGGTGGAGCCCTTGGGCCGCAGCACCACGGGGCCGTAGGCTTCGGCTCTCACGTGATGAACTCTGCCGAGCTGGCCGGAACGGATGATCTCCCGGGCCTTGCTGAAGGCGCCGACGAAGCGATAGTGATAGCCGATCTGCGTGACCAGCCCGGCGGCTTCCGCCCGGTCCGTCAGCCTCGCGCCTTCCTCGAGGTCGAGCACGAACGGCTTCTCGCAGAACACGTGCAGGCCTTTGTCGATGGCCCGGCCGACCATGTGGGCGTGAGCCTTGGACGGCGTCGCGATCACCACCGCATCGAGCCGTTCCTCGTCGAGCATCCGGTCGTAGTCACCGTAGCAGCGGATGCCCGTGTGCTTCTCCAGATTGCTGGTCAGATAGGTGAGCCCGTCGCAGGCTGAGACCAGCTCGACCTCGGGATGGGCGCGCAGAATCGCCAGATGCGACAGTCCCATCTTGCCTAGGCCCGCCAGGGCAATGCGTATCACGTACTTCTCCTGATGTTCGATCGTGTTGTCCGGCGCCCGGTCATGCCGCGTTGCGGGCGTCCGTCCGGGTCTCCGCGGCGGCGGCGCCGCCGGGCGGCTCGTGGGCTCTGGCGATGGCCTTGCGGATCTCGGACACCATCACCCGAACGTTGGGCTCCAGCACCATGCTGTCGTGATTGCCCGGCACTTCGATGATCTCCAGATCGTCGACGAAAGGACCCCAGCCGTTGTCGGCCATCACGTAGTTGCGCTCGTCGTCCACCTGACGCCCACCGCTCAGCCGGTAGCGGATGTTCAGTTTCGGCCTGAGGTTGGTCACCCCGACGCCGAGCCGGGGAATCTGATAACGGCGCAGCGCCCGCAGGAAAGCCTCGCCGATCTTGCGGGACTGGAACGACAACTCGTCCTCGGGCGGCGCTGCGGCACGCTCCCGCTGCTCGCGCTCCCAGCGGATCCTCGTCTTCACCTTCTCGATCAGGTGGCCAGCGCCGTTCTGCTGAATGCCCTGCAGAATCATGGTGGCCTTGTCGGCGAGCGAGAACACCGGGAACTGGGGCACCGGCGTGTCGAGCATGATCACCCGCAGCACCTGCTCGCCGGCCGTCGTGAGCTGCCGGGCGATCTCGTAGGCGATCAGTCCGCCGCCGGAGAAGCCGCCGAGCAGGTACGGCCCGTGGGGCTGCACCTGACGCATCTCGGAGATGTAGTCGGTGGCCATCTCCTCGAAGGTCTCGTGGGGCTCGGTGTCGCCGTACAGGCCCCGCGCCTGGAGCGCGTAGAACGGCCGTTCCTCGCCCAGCAGGTGGGCCAGGTGGCTCAGGTTCAGCACGTTGCCGAACATGCCGGCGACCACGAAGAACGGCGT
>CEVF01154370.1_pt1 | contig 16192 bp, 12 predicted proteins | sample 356441 | NCBI WGS metagenome assembly CEVF01 (sample SAMEA2622765, study PRJEB7988) | marine metagenome | biome: marine biome (ENVO:00000447); feature: surface water layer (ENVO:00002042); material: "saline water (ENVO:00002010), including plankton (ENVO:xxxxxxxx)" | depth 5 m
ATCATTTGTTTGAGCACGGATAAGGCTGCCTATCCCATAAATGCCATGGGAATAAGTAAAGCATTGATGGAGAAAGTCGCCGTTGCCGCCTCTAGGAACATACCTGATGATTCCACTAAGGTCTGCTTAACGCGCTATGGCAATGTTATGGCGTCAAGGGGTTCCGTTATTCCTTTGTTCGTGAATCAAATCAAAGAAGGAAACCCTATAACCGTGACCGACCCCAACATGACCCGCTTCTTGATGTCTTTGGAGGATGCTGTAGATTTGGTGCTTTTTGCATTCAAACATGGAAATCAAGGGGATTTGTTTGTAAACAAGGCACCTGCCAGTACAATTGGTGATTTGGCGAATGCTATAAAAAGTATATTCAATGCAGATAATGAGGTCAAAGTAATAGGGACCAGGCACGGGGAAAAATTATATGAAACCCTCTGTACTCGTGAGGAAATGCAGAAAGCAGAGGATATGGGGGATTTTTACAGAATCCCTGCCGATAATAGGGACTTAAATTATAGCAGGTATTTTTCGGAAGGAGAAAAGGACATCAGCAATATTGAAGATTACCATTCACACAATACCAAGCATTTGAGCAGTGAAGAGTTAAAAAAGACATTGCTAAATTTGGATTATATCAAAGAGCAGTTGGATGCTGAATGATTTTTTGATAGTAGGGGGGACCTTTCAGGATGAAAGGGGGACAATGCGTTTTTTTAACTCGTTGGACATGGGCGAAATAATTCGCTTTTATGAGATTGCTCCTGCAAATCAAGATATTATAAGGGCATGGCAGGGGCACCGGTATGAGAAAAAATGGTTCTACTGTTTATCCGGTAGTTTTGTGGTGAACATTATCGAAATAAATGATTTTAATAGTCCTTCGAAAAACTTGATTCCGGTTAGAATGGAATTGGATTCATCAAACCCTAAAATGCTTGCTGTTCCAGGTGGTTTTGTAACTGGTATCAAGGCCACATCCAACAATGCCCGGTTACAGGTGTTCTCAAATGCCACCTTGGATGAATCAAAAAAGGATGATTTTAGATTTCCAGTGGACTATTGGTCGGCTGATTGGTAAAATAACAAGATGGGAAAATATAAAATAGGAATTACAGGTCAAGCGGGTTTTATCGGAAACCATCTTTACACGACTTTATCCCTAAGGGAAGATGTGGAGTTGGTGGATTTTGAACGCTCTTTTTTTGAAGACGCGGATTCATTGGCAAAATTTGTTTCCAAATGTGATGCGATAGTCCATTTAGCTGCCATGAACCGTCATAAGGATCCCAAGGTAATTTATGATACCAACATAAAATTGGTTGAAGACTTGATAGGTGCCTGCCAAAAAGCAAAAGTTACTCCCCATATTATTTTTTCATCCTCCTCACAAGAGTTGAAAGATAATTTATATGGGCAGTCCAAACGGGAAGGAAAGGAAAGGTTTATGTCCTGGGCCCAAGAGTCGAGCGCAAAATTTTCATCCTTGACCATACCCAATGTGTTCGGTCCGTTCGGCAAACCAAATTATAATTCCGTGGTTGCAACTTTTTGCCATAAGGTGGCAAATAACGAAGAGCCCACGATATTAAATGATGGTGAGGTTGGTCTTATATACATCAATGACCTTGTCCAAATTTTTATTGACACCATTTTTGGAAACCAACGATCAAAGTCCCTTGGCAATAACAGTTTTGAGATTGAAATAGAGCCAAACCATTTTGTGAAGGTTTCCCGAATATTGGAGTTGTTGAACAGATTTAAATCCGATTATATGGAAAAAGGGATTTTTCCAAATTTGGAAGATCATTTTGAAAAATCTTTGTTCAATACATTTAGATGCTACATCCCAGAGTCCCATTATCCGGTAAAATATACAAAGCACACAGATCCAAGAGGTAGTTTTGTGGAAATAGCCAGAACACAAACCTCTGGTCAATTTTCATTTTCCACCACTGTTCCGGGCATAACCAGAGGCAACCATTTCCATACCCGAAAAGCTGAACGTTTTGCCGTGATACGTGGAAAGGCAAGGATTCAATTGCGCAGAATCGGTACGGACAAGGTAATTAACTACGATCTGGATGGGGAAGAACCCGCTTATGTGGATATGCCGATATGGTATACACACAATATAACAAATACAGGTGATGAAGAATTGATCACATTGTTTTGGATCAATGAGCCCTATGACCCCAAAGATGCGGACACCTATTTTGAAAATGTTGAATAAAAAACCTTAAAACATTCACCTTGAAAAAACTTAAAGTTTTAACCGTTGTTGGAACAAGACCTGAAATTATACGCCTAGCCTGTGTTTTAAATGCGCTGGATGCCAATGAGGCCATTGAACATACTCTGGTACATACGGGACAGAACTATGATTATGAACTCAATGAGATTTTCTTTGAGGATTTTGGTATCCGCAAACCTGATCATTTCTTGGGTGCCGCCGGTAAAAATGCCACCGAGACAGTGGGCAATATTTTAATTAAGATCGATCCTCTATTGGAAAAAATTGCACCAGATGCTTTTTTGGTCCTTGGAGATACGAATTCCTGTTTGTGCGCGATCCCTGCAAAAAAGAGAAAAATCCCGGTGTTCCACATGGAAGCAGGTAACCGATGTTTTGATCAAAGGGTGCCGGAGGAGACCAATAGAAAAATAGTGGATCATGTAGCGGATATTAACCTAACATACAGTGATATTGCCCGAGAGTATTTATTACGAGAGGGGCTTTCACCGGATAGGGTCATCAAAACAGGAAGCCCAATGTATGAAGTGCTCCATCAGTTCAAGGACAAAATTGAGGCATCCACAGTCCTAGAAGATCTTGGACTTGAAAAGGAGAAGTATTTTGTGGTTTCTTCGCACAGGGAAGAAAATATAAGCAATCCGGAGAATTTTGAGGGATTGATCACTTCTTTGAACCAGATTGCGGAAAAATATGATTATCCTGTAATTGTATCGACCCACCCTAGGACCCGCAACATGTTGGACTCAAAAAATGTTAAGACCCACAAGAACATACAGTTTTTAAAACCATTGGGCTTTTCGGACTATAATGCCCTGCAAATCAATTCGTTTGCGGTTTTGTCCGATAGTGGAACCATTTCTGAAGAGTCCTCAATTCTCAATTTCAGGGCATTGAACATTCGAGAAGCGCACGAACGACCAGAAGCTATGGAGGAGGCATCCGTAATGATGGTGGGGTTAAATCCAAATAGAATTTTACAAGGGTTATCCGCTTTGGAGGTTCAAAAAAGGAATCCAGAAAGAAATTTCAGGGAAGTTTCAGACTATTCCATGCCCAATGTAAGCGAGAAAGTGGTCCGTATCATCATTTCATACGTAGATTATATTAACCGTGTTGTTTGGTCGAAATAATTTTTATGGAAAAAAGAAAGATTCTTTTTTTGGCACTAGGGTATCCGAATGTTGCAAAATCTACTGTTCTATATACTGATTTGATGCAGGAGTTTGCTGGCCAAGGACATAAAGTCTTGGTGGTGGCACCTGCCTATGAAAAAGGAAACTATGGACGTAGGGTAGAGGGGAATGTGGAGGTTTTAAGGGTCAAAACCTTACCTCTTTTTAAAGTCGGACCCATAAAAAAAGGAATTGCCAATATATTGTTGCCTTTCCAATATAAAAAAGCCATAAGGAAAAATGGTGATATGGATTTTGATTTGGTCATATTGCCCACTCCGCCCATAACACTTTTTTCTGTTGCTTATTGGCTAAAGTCAAAAATCAAGGCCAAGACCTACTTGATTTTGAGGGATATTTTCCCCCAAAATGCCGTGGATCTAGAAATGATGAGGGAAAATGGAATACTCCACAGGTATTTTAGGAAACAAGAATTGAAATTATATAAGTTGGCCGATTCCATTGGTTGTATGTCCAAGGCGAACATTTCTTATGTAAAGCAACATAATCCAGGTTTGGACCATTCTAAACTGCATCTTTTGCCAAATTGGGAAAAAATACCTCTCCCTGTTTCCAAAGAAGGGATATCGAAGGTTAGTTCAAAATTGGGGATTTCGGACAAGTTCGTGGCTATTTTTGGTGGTAACTTGGGAAAACCCCAACAATTGGAAAATATTGTCGGCTTGGCCAAAAGCTGTAGGGAAATCAAGGACATTTTCTTTTTGATCTTGGGAAGTGGTACTGAAAGTGAGCGTGTAAAACAGCTGATAGAACACCATGAACTTACCAACATTAGGTTGGTGGGTCGTGTACCCAAAAAGGAGTATGTTCAAATTTTAGCTGCGGCAGATGTTGGCCTTATCTCATTGCACGAACAGTTTACGATACCTAATTTCCCATCTAAGGTCCTCACGTATTTTGGTCTCAAGAAACCCGTATTGGCATCCTTGGACCTAAGCACCGATTTTGGCCAGATGCTGGAAGAGACCAAATCGGGTCTATGGTCCGAAGCAGGGGACATTGAAGCTTTTAAAAAGAATTTGTTGTGGTTTTATGACAATAGGGAACAAGCCATTGAAATGGGAGAGAATGGATACAATTACATGAAATCACATTTAACCCCGGAGATTGCCTATAAAACGATCATGGAGAACATTTAAACTTACATTACAGTTTCCTTATAATAAAAATGCCCACTCCAATTGAGTGGGCATTTTTGAATTTGATATGATACTTGTATTTTCTACACCTATATTTTTTTGCCGATTTGGTAATAGGTAAACCCTAGGTTGGTGAGCCGGTCAGTGTCAAATTGATTTCTACCATCAAAAATAATCGGCTCTTTCAGTGTGGATTTTATTTCCCCAAAATCAGGTGAACGAAATTCTTTCCATTCCGTTAACAGTAATAATGCATCGGCCCCTTTTAATGCGTCATATTTGGAATCGGCATAGGTCAACCCTTCTACATCTTTTAAATAGAAAGTTTTGGCCTCATGGATCGCCTTGGGATCGTAAGCCTGAATTTTGGCACCTAGTTTGGTTAACTTTTTAATGATATAAATCGACGGGGCTTCCCTCATATCATCGGTACCCGGTTTAAAGGAGAGCCCCCATATGGCAAAGGTCTTGTTCGATAAATCCTCGCCATAATGATTGATCACTTTATCGGCAATAACAAACTTTTGTCTATCGTTTACATCCTCCACGGCATTCAGCAATTGCGCTTCATATCCATTCTGTTCAGCGGTCTTTTTGAGCGCTTTTACATCTTTTGGGAAACAAGAACCACCATAACCACTTCCCGGATAGATGAAACTATAACCTATCCTGCTATCCGAACCTATCCCAATCCTTACTTTATTGACATCAGCCCCCACCAATTCGCAAATATTGGCCACTTCGTTCATAAAAGATATCTTCGTGGCAAGCATGGCATTGGCCACATATTTTGTCATTTCTGCGGAGCGGACATCCATCACCAACATACGGTCCATGCTGCTCCTAAAAAAAGGAGCATAAAGTCTTCGCATGGTTTCAGCAGTTTTTTTGTCTTCCGTTCCCACCACAACACGATCAGGTTTCATAAAATCACTGATTGCATCTCCTTCTTTCAGGAATTCAGGATTGGAAACCACATGGAAATCAATATTCTCACCTCTTTTGGCAAGTTCTTTTTCAATGGTCGATTTTACCTTATCAGCGGTACCAACAGGAACGGTGGACTTGTCCACAACAATTAGTGGTGAAGTCATATATTGTCCTATTTCTTTGGCCACCTGAAGCACATATTGGAGGTCTGCCGATCCATCTTCGCCCATGGGAGTGCCCACAGCGATAAAAACCATATCGCAGTCGTGAAGGCATTCTTTTAAATCTGTATGGAAATGTAGGGTTTTATTGGTCACATTCCTCGCCACCATTGATTCAAGACCAGGTTCGTAAATTGGAATAACCCCATTTTTTAAATTGTCAATTTTATCCTTGTCTATATCAACACAAGTAACGGTATTTCCCATTTCTGCGAAACAAGTTCCCGTTACAAGACCGACATATCCGGTACCTACTATCGTTAATTTCATGTTTTTTACATGTTTTAATAAAATTATTCAATATAAATTGAACCACAAATATGCGACAAACCTCTAAAAGGGTTCCATGCTTCTAGATAAACTTTTCATAAAACGGATAAAGTGTAAGCTGTGGGTCGATAACCAATTTATTTTTGATAATACTCTTTGTACCAATTAATGAATTTTTCCACACCTATGTCGATGGGGGTGCCCGGTTTATAATTATAATCTCTTTCAAGTCCTGATACATCGGCCCAAGTCCTTTTTACGTCCCCCGGTTGCATGGACATCATTTTTTTGAGCGCTATTTTATCCAGTTTTTTTTCAATGGTTTCAATAAAATCAAGTAGTCTGACAGATTTACTGTTTCCTATGTTATAGAGATGATATAACTTGTTGATGTCATATGAATCGGTATATTTATCTTCTAAAATATGTGTTATCCCTTTTACAATATCGTCGATATAGGTGAAATCTCTTTCTAGGTCACCATTATTAAAGACCTCAATGGTTTTATGGTCCATAATTGCCTTAGTGAACAAAAACATCGCCATATCGGGTCTGCCCCAAGGTCCATAAACGGTAAAAAAACGTAAACCGGTGGTCCTGAATCCATATAGATGACTGTATGTGTGTGCCATCAGCTCATTGCTCTTTTTGGAGGCAGCATATAGACTTACAGGATGGTCCACGGAATCCGAAGTTTTAAATGGAATTTTTTTATTTAACCCGTATACACTTGAACTGCTCGCATACACCAAATGTCCAATGTCAAAATTGCGACAGCATTCCAGTATATTGAAAAAGCCAACGATGTTACTCTCAATGTAGGCACTTGGGTTTTCAAGACTATATCGCACCCCCGGTTGAGCCGCGAGATTACATACGACATCAAATTTTTCGTTTCCAAAAATATTGGAAAGATGCTCTTTGTCAAGTAGATCCGTACGAACGAAACGGAACCTATCGAAGGACGTGCTCTGGACTGTTTGGTTGAAAGTTTTTGCCTCACCTGGATTGATCCCCAGCTGGTTCAGCCGGTCAAGTTTTAGGTTTACATCATAATATCCATTTATATTATCTAGTCCAAATACGGTATGTTGATGTTCCAACAGCTTTTTTGAAACATGAAAACCGATGAAGCCTGCGGCACCTGTTACAAGAATTTTCATATGTACTATTATAATTCAAATCTAAAGAATTATTATCTCCTTTACGAGCGATAACCTGCAAAGGATTTTTTTTTCACATAAAACCTTAGTGCAATTACATGGACAAATACATGTAATCATTTAATTTTTAGTGATTAAAAGCTTTTGATTTAATTTTTTGGCGTTCTAAAAACATCTGCATGTAGGTCTATTCCTATTAGTTTTAATTGTACTGAGATTATATTTATTGCCACCGATATTTCCAAAAAATTATGGTTAAGAAGCACTTAATCGATTATTTTTTGCCTTTGGCGAATAGTGGGCAAAAATGACCCAAGCGCTCAATTTTCCTATTACTTTTACCATAGAGAACTAAGATTCTCGACCTGCTTATATCAACCCAAAACCAATAATGAAAACCACACTGTTAAAGAAAATTTGGTTATCACCACCACATATGGGTGGAAACGAAGAAACCTATGTGAAGGAGGCTTTTGATACCAACTGGATTGCCCCCTTGGGACCTAATGTGCAACAATTTGAAAACGCTATTGAAGATTTTGTAGGCAACGATATCCATGCAGCTTGTTTAAGCTCAGGAACAGGAGCGATACATTTGGGGCTTGAGATTCTGGGAGTAGGTCAAGGGGATGAAGTCATTTGCCAGAGTTTTACTTTTGCCGCATCGGCAAACCCCATTACCTATTTGGGGGCATCACCTGTATTTGTTGATAGTGAGGAGGAAACTTGGAACATTTCACCAGGGCTGTTGGAAGAGGCCATAAAGGACAGGATGTCCAAAGGAATAAAGCCAAAGGCCATTGTTGCGGTTCATTTATATGGAATGCCTTACAAGGCAGACGAGATACATGCCATTGCAAGAAAATACGAAATTCCCGTGATCGAGGATAGCGCAGAAGCCTTGGGCAGCTCCTATCGGGGATTCAATTGTGGAAGTCTTGGGAATATCGGAATCCTATCTTTTAACGGGAACAAGATCATAACTACCTCTGGTGGGGGAGCATTGCTTTGCAAAGACAAAAAAATCAAAGAAAAAGCAATTTTTTTGGCCACTCAGGCAAGGGATAATGAGCCTCATTACCAACATTCCAGTATTGGCTACAATTATAGAATGAGCAATGTATTGGCAGGAATCGGTCGTGGTCAAATGGAAGTCCTAGAAGATAGGGTGGAGGCGAGGCGACATAACTTTGAATTTTATAAAGAGCATTTATCAAGTATACCGGAAATTTCATTCCTCGATGAACCTGAAGGAAGTTTTTCCAACAGATGGTTGACCTGTATACTGACCCCTTCTTTTGAGGTGCGGGAGAAAATAAGAACGACTTTGGAGCATGAGAATATTGAATCAAGGCCACTATGGAAGCCCATGCACTTGCAACCAGTTTTTGAAAAAAACGTTTCGTTCGTGAACGGGGTAAGTAAAGATCTTTTTGAAAGAGGTCTGTGTCTGCCCAGTGGTTCCAGCCTCGAAACCGATGATCTGGAAAGAATTAGTGAAATCATTAAAAACCTACTAAAATGATTAAAGAGTTCTTTTTTAGAACAGGTAAACGCTATGCCTCAAAATGGACGGTACTTTTTATAGACCTTTGTATTGTTTCGTTTTCGTTCATATTGGCTTATTTTATAAGGTTCAATCTAAGTTTTAACTTCGACGTGCAACAGTTATGGGCCCAGCTCCCAATTGTTGTTTTGTTGTTTCTGATTGCATTTTTAATCTCAGGAAGCTACAAGGGAGTTGTAAGACATACGGGCATCAAGGATGTCTATGCAATTTTCAATGCCGTATGTTTGGCCAGTATTGGCGCCATTGCAGTAGTTTTGATCAATAGGTACATGGATCTGGTAGATGGGTTTACAATTCCATTGTCCATTATCATCATAAACAGTTTACTGACGTTCGTTACACTTGCAGCTTCTAGATATGTGTTTAAAATTGCTTATGAAAGCATAATGAAAAGTGGGCGGGCACCCTCAAAAAATCTGATTATTTACGGCGCAGGTGAATCGGGCATCATTACATACAATACATTGACCAACCACTCCAAAATGGGAGTCAAGGTTATCGGATTTGTTGATAATAACCTACAAAAGGTTGGCAAACAGATAAATGGGGTCAAGGTTTATGACAAATCAATACTGACCGAAGAATTCGTTAAATTCCATAATATATCGGAAGTCATTTTCTCCATTCAGAGCGTCACACCATCACAGTTGAGGACTCTGGTAAATGAAATCGTTGATCTTCCCGTAAAAGTTAAAATTGTTCCTCCGGTGGAGGATTGGATCAATGGGGAACTTAAGGTATCCCAGATCAAACAGGTACAGATTGAGGATTTGTTGGACAGGCCTCCCATTGAGATAAAGAACAGTAAAATCGAAAAAGATTTCGATGACAAGGTCATTATGGTTACCGGTGGGGCTGGATCTATTGGTAGTGAGTTGGTTCGACAGATATGTAAGTACAATTACCGTTCTTTAATAGTGATTGACCAAGCCGAATCAGCGCTTTATGATTTGCAACAAGAATTGAAACAGGCCGGTTTTTTCAACTTTGTTCCAATTGTGGGCGATATTAGGGATAAAAACAAAATGCGTGTCCTGTTCGAACAGTATCGACCGGACAGAATATTCCATGCCGCCGCATATAAGCACGTTCCATTAATGGAACAGAATCCCTATGAAGCTGTGAAAATAAACGTGGCCGGGACCAAGACCATTGCTGATCTTGCCTGTGAATATGAAGTGGAAAAGTTTGTTTTTGTGTCCACGGACAAGGCTGTTAATCCAACCAATATTATGGGGGCCACCAAACGGATAGCCGAAATGTACATCAGCTGTAGGCAACAGGATGGAAAAACCAAGTTCATCACCACTCGATTTGGTAATGTGCTGGGATCCAATGGGTCGGTAATACCATTGTTCCGAAAGCAAATTGAAAAAGGGGGACCGCTTACGGTTACGCATAAGGATATCACCAGATATTTCATGACCATTCCCGAAGCATCCCAATTGGTATTGGAAGCTGGCGCCATGGGCAAAGGAGGCGAAATATTTATTTTCGACATGGGAGAATCCGTTAAGATCATGGATTTGGCAAAGAATATGATCAGGCTTTCGGGCCTACATTACCCTGATGATATTGATATTAAAATTACAGGTCTTCGACCTGGGGAAAAGTTATACGAAGAACTTTTGGCCAATGGTGAAAATACGCTCCCGACCTACCATGACAAGATTATGATCAGTAAGGTAAGGGAGATCAATTACGCAAAAGTCCGAAATATGATCGATGAACTTTGCATATCCAACCTTTTCTTTAAGGATAATGTGGTACAATTGATGAAAAACATTGTTCCCGAATACATTTCCAACAATTCTGATTTTTGTAAATTGGACAAAAAGAATCCGATAAAGGAAGTGAAAGCATCTTCTGAAATTGGTCATCCTCAACTCAACAACTAAAATGAACATTTCCATGTACCAAAAAATTAAATTGGCATGTTATCTTGCCATTACATGTCTAGTTTTCTCTTGCACACCGTCCAAAGATGTGGTCTATTTTCAAGATGCCAGCCAATTCGAAACATTGGTTGATGACAATACGTTCACAACAAAGTTTAAAGTGGATGATCTGGTCAGTATCAATGTTTCCACCTTAGATCCCGAGGCAAGTGCCCCCTTTAACCTTTATGCTGGTTCAGAAGAGGGAGGAATTCGCCCTGAACAGGTGAATTACTTAGTGGATAAGAACGGTGAGATAGATTTCCCGGTAATAGGGAAGATCAAGATAGAGGGGCTTTCCCCAAGTGAAACAAGGGAATTGCTCAGGGATAAACTTAAGGATTATCTGAAAGACCCTATTATCAATATTCGAATTCGTAATTTTACGGTAACTGTGCTGGGCGCCGTCAATAGGCCTGGCACCTATCCCATCACCGGTGAGCAGATTACCATAATGGAAGCCTTAGGCTATGCCGGAGACATCAATATAAAGGGCAGACGGGACAATGTTTTGGTAATTAGGGATTTTGACGGGACCAAAGTATACAATAGGATTAATTTGAATAGCAAGGATGCGCTAAAATCCCCAGTGTATTATCTTACCCAAAATGATGTTGTATATGTGGAGCCCAACAAATCAGGTAAAACACAATCCAGTTTAGATCAAAGGGCGACCATTGCAATTTCAATAATTTCAACATTGATTACTTCTACAGTAATTTTACTAACAAGAAATTAATGTTATCTGATTAAGGTTAAAATTAACATTCCCCAAAGAACATGAATAACTCGGAATTGGATTTAAAAGGCATTTTACAAACATATACAAAACACTGGAAATGGTTCGTTTTAAGTGTTTTGGTTTTTATTGGCTTGGCGGTCCTTTACTTAAGGTATGCTATACCTGAGTACAGTGCAACGGCCAAGATCCAGATACTGGAAGAGTCCAACGGAGGGTCGGAGTTGAGTATTTTGGAAGATTTGAACCTATTTTCCTCTGGTAAGACCAAAATGGAGGATGAGATAGAATTGATCAATGCCAGGGAAAATTATATTCGGATCGTAAAGGACCTAGGTCTTAATATTAGATTTTTCTTACTGGGAAATATTAAGGATGCAGAATTATATGACCAAAAGGAGAAGCCATTTTCGGTAAACTTCTTGGCAAATGACTCAATCATAAGTAATTCACGATCCAGTTTTTATGTGAAAATTTATTCGGCAACTTCATTTGGGTTTAGGCAAGAAGAGGATAATCCGGAAAAGAAAATTGAATTTGGTGAAAAGTTCAAGACCGAACTGGGTGATATTATCATTACCCCCAATGCTAATCTGGACAAGTATAAAAACCGTAACATCCGGGTAACGGTCAGTCCTGTCAACGCTGTTGCTGATTATTATAGGAAGAAGACAAATGTTAGGGCCAACGACACGAAATATTCGAATATTATAAACCTCACCTTGAACGACCCTATAGAAAGAAGGGCCGTGGACATCATAAACGCATTGATCAACATCAATAATTCCAATGCGGTAAGGGACAAAAAGGAAATTGCTGACAGGACAACCAAATTTATAAACGATAGGATAACCGAAATCTATTCCAACCTTTCAAGTGTTGACGAAACAGCGGAAAATTATAAAACGAGTAGGGGGATAGCGGATTTGGGTTCGCAGTCCAGTGTAAATTTTGATATGAGTGCGTCTGGTGAGCAAGAACTTCAAAATGTCAATATTCAATTGAACATTGCCAGTACCATGAAAGACTTAGTAGAAAGCCAACAAGGCTATGAAATTATTCCTGAGGTAGGTCTGGCCGATCAAAGTATATCCTCGACAGCAATGCGCTACAACGAACTTGTGGTTCGAAGAAATAGGCTGCTGGAAAGTTCCAATGAAAAGAATCCGGTAATTGTTAAGCTCGACCAACAATTGGAAGCACTCAAGACCGGAATGAAGTCCAGTTTGAACAACGTGACCAACAACCTTAATTTAAAGCGTAACAGCCTGAGCAAACAACTTTCCCAAATCAATTCAAGAATTTATGCGGCACCCGGAAATGAGCGTGCACTAAGGGATATATCAAGAAAGCAGCAGACTACCGAATCACTGTACCTTTATTTATTGCAAAAAAGGGAAGAATCACAAATAACATTTGCTTCAGCTTCTCCAAAATCCAAAATAGTGGACGCTGCATACGGTTCTAACAGGCCAGTGTCCCCTAAGACCAATGCAATCTATCTTACTGCTTTTATTCTGGGATTGTTGGTGCCGTTCTCTATCATTTATGCCAGGGATTTATTGGATAACAAGATCCACAATAAATTGGACTTGGAAAGAATTACTGAAGACATACCGGTAATTGTTGAAATTCCAAAATTGGGTAAAAAGGATGATAGATTGGTAAAAAAAGAAGACCGGTCCGTATTGGCAGAATCTCTCAGAATTCTTAGGACCAATCTTAATTATATTCAAAAGTCACATAAGTCGACCCCAAATAATATAATCTTTCTTACCTCGAGTGTTCCAGGGGAAGGGAAAACATTTATTTCCTCGAACCTTGCAGCCATTTATGCCAATACCGGAAAAAAGGTTCTACTTATTGGAGCTGATATCAGAAATCCTAAGTTGTATAATTTTTTCACAACAGATGATATGGCTCAATCGGATAAAATGAAGCCTAGGAGGAGTAACAAGGATGGTTTGACGGAATACCTTGTCAATGAAGATTTGAACATTAAAGATATAACGGTTCCCATCGAGGTCAATGAAAATCCCATTGATGTTATCTTTTCCGGAAAAATACCACCCAACCCTGCAGAGCTATTGATGAAAGACAGGATGGGTGAATTGTTCAAGAAGGCATCCAACCTCTACGATTATGTAATTGTTGATACGGCACCGGTAATGGTTGTCACGGATACCTTATTGATCAGCGAATACGCAAGTCAAATTCTTTATGTGGTAAAAGCCGGGGCCACAGAAAAAAAAGTGCTTGATTTTCCTGTTAAGCTTAAAGCAGAAGGAAAGCTCAAAGGATTGTCTTTTGTTGTCAACAACGTAAAACAATCTAACTTGGGCTATGGTGGAAAATATGGCTACGGGTATGGCAAAACCGTTAAAAAATGGTGGAGCTTTACCTAATCAATAAAAGGTTTGAATCGTATTTTCAATAACCGGTAGCAGTGAGTTCAGGACTTTTTTCGAAAGCTTGATCTCTTTCAACAAGGCAAGATGCCTGTTGTTGTGGACGTCGGTTCCCACAAAATCGACCAACCCATCTTTCAATAATTTTTCTGCAATATTTTGCACACCGGGACCATAGGATTCCGAACCAAGGGAAAGTAGATTGAGCTGGAATAGAATCCCATTGGCTTTCATGGAGGGGTACTTGCCATATTTCCCATGAAAATACATGTACCTTTCAGGGTGGGCCAAAATTGGAAAATACTTGTGCTTTGCAATTTTGTCAATGGCAATATCAAAATTAAAAGACGGCTGTAGGTATGACATCTCTATAAGCAAATATTCTTTGTTCAGGGGCATTACCTCCTGGCTTTCTAGAATATGCTCAAAATTGTCATCGATCATGTGCTCCGCGGCACAATTTATTCTAACATTCGACACCTCTCTTTTTTCCAACTCTTTTAAAAGCAATTCATGGGCTTTTTTTATCGTTTTTGGAGTATTGTCGTAATGATTGTGCATGATGTGGGGAGTGCACCTAAAATTGGTAACCCCGAACTCCATAAAACCATTGATCAATGCCATGGATTCATCCACGGTTTTGGCACCGTCATCAATACCCGGAATAATATGGTTATGAATATCCACAAGGCCATGTAAGTAATCGGCCAAATAAATTTTCTTCTGAAAAAAACTTATCATGCATAAAATTTGGACTGCAAAGATAATGGATATGTAAGCTCAATTCATAGGACAGGGGACAAATAACAAAATCCTTTTCAAAATAAAAACCGGCCCGATATAGGCCGGCATTATAGATTCACTACTTATTATATGTTTTCTAACTAAACTAATGCTAAGATAAAGCTTGGTGCAATGTAATGGGGTTAACAAAAGATCAAAAAGGTTAATGAAAGATTAATAGGGTTAACCAATAGGTAAATAGCTGGCGAATTTTTGTTTATTTAGCGGTATGCTGACCAAAAGAAACCTATATGTCCTTGTTTTTGTGATCGCCGTTATAGGCCTTTTAGTGGTACAGTATCAATATTTGCGCGTAGGATTGGGCCTGGCAAAAGTTCAGTTTTCCGAAAAAATAGATAAGACAAGGGGAAACATCAATAGTGAATTGTCCGAGGTGAACTCCTTGACCTATACCCTTGGTAATGCCATAAGAAAGGATACTTCCGAAGTAAAGATAGGTTTGGACAGCCTTGAAAAGGCTTCCCAATATTACTTGAATGATTATATCGCGTACCAATTGAATGTCTCCGGTATAGATGCCCCTTTTTCATACAGCCTATATTCCCGTGATTCCATAACGTACATGAGCTCAGTGAGGCCACACCTCAAAACCAAGGATAATTTGATCTATCCCATAAGGATTGATGGATATCTACCTGAATTGCTCCAAAAGGAAATTATACTGGAAATAGGGTTTGAGGACCTCAATAAATACTTTCTCGGTCAGTTACGCGGACTGATAATCCCTGGGCTGCTTTTTTTATTGATGATCATTGTTGTGGTCATATGGGTCCTACGTTCATTTTACTTACAACGAAGTATAAATACCACCACCAATGATTTTATCAATAACCTGACACACGAACTTAAAACACCTGTTTTTTCCATAGGATTGGCCAGTAAAATTTTAAAGGAGGATGTGCCGGACAATAAAAAGGAAGTGGTGGACCTCATCCGGACAGAATCCGACAGGCTCAAAAAACATATAGACAAGGTTTTGGAATTGGCCGGAATGGAATCCGGAAAAAAACTGATGCAGTTACAAGAAATCGATTTTAAGCCCGATTTGCTCCGGATTTGTGAAGGGTTTGCCCTGTTGGCGGAACACGAGGGCATTTCATTCGATTACGAACTGGAGGATAGGCCTTATTACATTAGGGCCGAAAGGTTTCATCTGGAAAATGTAATTGGCAATTTATTGGACAATGCAAGAAAATATTCAGATGACCCCGTTGTCAAATTAAAGGCCCACACCCAAAAGGGAAGACTGCTCATCAGTATTTCGGACAATGGACAGGGTATTGCCAAAGAGGATATCAAAAAAATCTTCAGTAAATATTATCGGGTCAAAAATGGAGATGTGCACAAGGTTAAGGGATATGGACTGGGCCTGTATTATGTTCAGAAGATTATTAAAATGCACCGGGGACAAATTTCGGTGGAAAGTGAATTGGGAAAGGGGACCACATTTGTCCTGTCCCTAAAATTGACCAAAAATGGATAAAATGTATAAAATACTTTTGGTGGAGGACGACAACGCCCTAGGATATTTATTGTCGGAATACTTGGGGATGAAAGGTTTTGC
>CEVF01137290.1_pt1 | contig 16182 bp, 11 predicted proteins | sample 356441 | NCBI WGS metagenome assembly CEVF01 (sample SAMEA2622765, study PRJEB7988) | marine metagenome | biome: marine biome (ENVO:00000447); feature: surface water layer (ENVO:00002042); material: "saline water (ENVO:00002010), including plankton (ENVO:xxxxxxxx)" | depth 5 m
TTCTTCTTCTTTACGGCCTTCTTCTTCTTTACGGCCTTCTTCTTCTTGGGAGCCGCCTTCTTCTTGGCAGCCTTTTTCTTCTTCTTAGCCACAGTTCGTCCTCCGTATAAATTTCTCAGTGAGATCCGTCTCGACATCGCCCCATTAAAGGCCGTTGTCCATCACGTGTCCCACCATGACTAAGAGCCACTTTTCTAAGGCTTTTGCTGTGGGGCGCTGACTTAGCTCCCTCGTAATTGTTTAACCAACAAAGCCCACCGTGGCTCATCAACCCTAAAACAAGTGAAGCTGAATTTATATCAACAAGTGAGAATCCAACTTCGTCCGGAATTTTCTCTATCTTATTCAATGCGTCAAGACCTTCTTGAAAAAAAAATAAAACTTTTGTGTTTCAAGTTCATGATTTTTCTGCGCATTGATTGAACGCCAACGATCGATCGCGCTAATGTGCATGGTGTTTCATTTCAGGGTTTCCATGTAGTCGGTAGGCACATCACGGTGATGGAAACCGATCAGTTTCGGTGATCATCGCATTAACCTCGCCCCGGTTAAAGCGTGTCGATTTCGTTTTCTTTCCTACAAAAACCATTCAAATATTGCCGTTTTTAATATATTTTTGCTCCCTCGACTTTTTTTGACGTTCGACTCAAACGGTATGAACATATGGAAAAACACAAATTTGAAGCTTGAAATATTTACAAGGTCGAACTGAGAAGTGGATGTTGAATCAATGAAATTACCGGTTCAGCCGGCGATGGATTGTCTCTGTTGTTTTTAGTTGTGTTCATTCCGCGAGGCGTAAAAAAAAAGTTATTTTTTTTTCGCGGTTGTCCGATTTTTCACCTCCAACTTGCCTTTGATCCGCCTCGATTGTGGGTAGTAGGTTGAAGATTCATACGGATCCGTCCTTCCGATAAACAATCCAACAGACCCGTCACAATCGATATTTGGATGAAGAAGTTGAGTGGTGTGATCATTGATCTCGATGCATCGCATCGTGCCAAGGCCGTTTGACGTGAATACTTCGAGCCTGACCTGGAGTCACCAGGGGCGACCGCCTGAACTACCGCCGGAGAATTGTTGCAGCAAACTGTAGCTGCTGTAGGCGAGATATCCGAACATGAAAGCCAAGTAGATTTCGCGCTTCATCAGACAAAAAACAACCACACCACCGGCGGTAAAAATTGAAATCCAAAGTGATTGCTCGATGCCACGCGACCGATTTCCTTGCAGGCACAGCTCTCGGGTAATCTGCCCGCCGTCGAGAGGATAAATCGGCAAGAGATTTAACAATCCCCAGAGGATGTTGATCTGCCAAAGATACCATATCAGTGTGTTGATGTTCGCTGACTCAAATCGGGCAAAGGATGCCCACGGGGGAAATAGATATTGAAATCCAAACGTTGCGGATTCGGGTAGGATCTGTACCGGATGTCCGCTGGCGTGGACCACCGCCATAATGAATCCGATGAAAAAAAATCCCGCGAGGGGACCCGCAAATGAAATGAGCACTTGGCTCCGCCATTCGTGACGCGTCGGTTGATAGGAAGCGAGCCCTCCGAAGCCGTACAACGTGATCCAAGGTTTCCAGCCATAAGCAAGTGCTGCGAGTGCGTGACCCAGTTCATGAACCAGAATCGAGACGAACACGCAGCCGACCCAAATGAGAAGATCGACCGGCGGAGTCTCGCCGCCGCCACTAATTCCAAGAAGCACTGCGATCACCCAAAACCACGGATGGACTCGAACCGGAATACCGAAAAGTTGGAATCTTAAATCGTATTGTGTTTGCGGAGGTTCGCCGAGCAGCATGAGAAGATCCCAGGAATACTTTGGTTCGTTGTTTCCGATGGCGGCTCGCCGCCTGTTTATGTTATGCCAGAACTGTACGTCACCGGACGAGACTGGAGGGCATTGTTACCGTGGTTCGCTGGGTCGCCAGAAAGTGCGGAGTCGGAGCGGGGGCCGTGTTGGCCTCAAGCACTTCAAGGATATAGTCGGCCGCTCTCGCCGAGGCACCGCCGTGCGCGATCTTGGCGCGAATCGAACTCAATTGTCGAACGCATTGTTCTTTTTGCTCTGGATACTTGAGCCACCGTATCAGATGCTGGGCAATCTGGGGCGATTTGTCCCGACTTGTCACAAATTCTGGGAAGGGAATTTCTCGCCCCTCATTACAGTCGGAATTTAACAAACGAAGTCGCTTGGCAAACGGCTCATCAGCCAGCATGTTTACCAGAGTGATGTATTTGATACGAAATTGTAACAACGGAGAGATTGACCTGATCAAGGCGTAAAACCACTTTGGTACCCAGTAAAGAATAACGGTGGGCTTCAAGTGGTAGAGCAATTCGAGAGAAACGGAGCCCGAGCAGGCCATGGTGCACTCACTCGCAGCGATCAATTCAGGGGTACGTCCGACAAATGTTTGAACCTGAAGACCGTTTTCCGAAATAACCTCCCGAGCCCACTCGGCGTGCGCCTCCTTAAAGCTCGCCACAACAAATCGTGTGGATGGTAGCTCACCTGCAATCAGACGTGCTGACCGCAAAAACCACTTCAAATTGTGCCTGACCTCCTGGGAACGCGATCCAGGAAGAATTGTGATCAATGGACCCTCTTCATTTTTCATCTTTTCGATAAATGCGACGTCGAGAGACTCATTTTGGAGTTGGTCAAAATAGGGGTGCCCCACAAAAGTTGCGTTGCATTTTCGATCACGAAACCATTGTTCTTCAAACGGAAGCTTACACAACACGTGATCCACCAATCTGCGCATTTTCCGCACCCGCCACGGCGCCCACGCCCAGATCTGAGGCGTTCCGTAATAAAATACTGGAATCCCATGCGCCTTCGCCCTTCGGGCAATCCACCAATTAAATCCTGGATAGTCGATCAACACGACCGCATCTGGTCGGTGATGCCGGAAGTAACGATCAGCTCGACTCACAAGTCTCCAGAAAGTTGCCAGATGGCCTATGACCTGCGTGATTCCCATGACCGCAAACTGAGTCAGGTCTTCATGCAATGCACAACCGGCATGCGCCATTCGCGGACCACCGTAGCCCACCATGTTGATATTTGAGTTCCGTTGCAGCATTTTTCGAATTAGGTTGCTGCCGTGGAGATCGCCGCTCGGTTCCCCGACGGAAAAAAAAATTTTCATGCCATGAAATATTGCCGAGGAGGTGACAGATTGCGGACCACAGAATTTGAAATTCAAGTATGGCAAAACCTCACTAAACGACAAAGAGCAGATTTCAGCAGCACTGCCGTGCAAAGCAGCAAAAGCTAGGCTTTCACCGAGGAACTCGCGAGACTTTTCCTGTAACAGTCCTTTCGGTGATTCAATACGAATAACTGGCAATGTTCGTTGTAGTGCTATTTTTTCATGTTGCCACTGACTTTGATCAATTTGGGGCAAAGGGAACTGCAGTCCGGTGTAGAACCTTGCTGGCAGGTTGACCACGTTGATCTATTTGCCGTTTGGATATCTCTGCCATCGTTTTTTTGCCATTCGCCGGCGATCATGTGCAGATCGATCGACTGTTGGTCAGTGTATCGATTAAATGGGCCGTAAGATCGTTTCTTGGAACTGACACAACCAAATAGAGCGGCACGCCACGATTAAAGTGAGCGGGTTTTTCTTAAAGAGCGCGAGTATTGAATGTTGGGCTGACTTTTGCTTCGAGTAAATGCGTTTATCACGAATAATTTTCTTGATGCGTGCAATAGATCGTCGATAAAAATCCAACTTGCAAGTCGACGATTCTCATTCATGGTGACAGCCATCGCGCGCCCTAATTTAAGAGGTCGTTAGTGTCCCGCCTGTCTTATGAACCTCCCGCGATCGCATCTTTGGATTAGGAATTGGTCGCATTTCAACGCCAACGCCACGATGCAATCAGTGTTGCTTGCAGCGACGTTGAAATTGGGCAATTCCGCATTGCATCTGAAGCTAGCATTCTATTTCCACCCGCATGGTCTTACGCAGCGGCAGGTTGCGATCAGCCACGCCCGTGGCTTGAATCAAAAACCAAAGCGAAACGCTGGCGATTCAGTTTTTCAAGTTCAAGCTGATCGATTAAGAATGTGCCCATGCCGGGCAATCTCTGTGCAAACGAAGCACCTATCTTGCCAGTGCTATCTGATTTACGTGGCTGCTCGTGATCTGATCTTGTGAGTCTGATTTCTCATTGCTACCATTCCGCCGCTTTTTCAGCTTCGGCCCTCCTTCCCCCGGCCCCGAATATTTGACGACTTGATAGAGTGAACACTGAAGTGGACCACCGGTTGAGAAAATCATCAGGACACGACGAGGTATTCTTGGCACGCCCGCTGTCGCCACGAATCTGTCTGGCTGTGTTACTTGTATGTGTTTCGGGCTGTTCTAAAAATGGCGGTTTCGCAAATCCGTTTGCATCTGCGCCGACGGGTCCCTCGGGCCGGACGCTAACTGGAAGCCCCGCGGAGCAAGTCGCGCAGCTGGAGCAGTGGCGTCGCGAATCAGAACTCGAGGTAAAGCAGTTGCGAGAGGGTGTTGCCGGTCTGACCGAAAAAAATCAAACTCTCCAGACTCAATTTGCTAATGCACAGCGACAAATGCAATTACAGAGCCAGCACTTAAAAAGTGTTAGTGACCGTTTGGCTGCCACAACCAGTGAGCTTGCCCAGACACAGATGCAAAAGCAGGGGAGTTCCCAGGACGCCGCATCTTTGAACGAACTAAATCAGGAAAAAGAAAGACAACTCGCCGCAGCAAGACAAAGTGTTCAGAAACTTAAGCAACAGCTCAAAGAATCGACCGAGCAGTTGCAAACAACACAGTCGCAATTAGTGCAGAGTGAGGCTCGAGCAAAATCTGCACAACAGTCGGTTGATCATCTTACCGCGTCAAGCCGACAACGTGGTGGCGCGACCATCCGTCCCAATCAAAATTTAAAAATGATTACCTTGCCTGCCGAGGAGGGAACCATTGAACGAGATGGTAATGTCATTCGAATTCAAATGCCCGCGAAGAATATTTTTAACCCGCAGACGGCACAGATTCAGGAAGGTAAAGTTGGCACGCTTGAATCGCTGGGTAAAAGGCTTACGGCGGCTTATCCGGATCAACGGATCGGTCTGGAGGGACATGCGAGTTCCAGCCAGAAAACGCAGGGTGTTTGGAGGAATGGTCATCACCTTTCTTCTGCTCAGGCGATGGCGATCTATGAATTTTTTCTCACCCGCTCGATCTTCCGTAGCGACCAAATGTTTATCGTCGGGCACGGGGCGAATCACCCAGTCTATTCGTCTGCTACGGAAACAGGTCGTTCTGGCAATGATCGCGTGGAAATAGTTGTCTATCCCGATGCAGTCCGCTAGGACACTGCATTTCTGTGTTCAAATTACTGTAGCACCGATTGCAGGTCCGCTGGCACACACCCCGCCGGTCGCCTAAATTAATTGAATGTTGGGTCGCCTTCTCATGCTGAGAAGGACCATGGTCAATCGAATAGCTGGCACTTCGGCGTCATGATTGCAATTGTGGATTATCAGATGGGAAATTTGCGCAGCGTCCAGCAGGGCTTTGCGCGAGCTGGTTATGAAAGCCTTGTGACTGATGATCCGCAATTACTGATGCAAGCCGACAAAGTAATCCTACCCGGAGTGGGTGCTTTCGCGGACGCAATGGAGCAACTGCACCAGCGCAAACTCGTGGAACCGCTCCAAGCATTGGCACGATCCGGAAAGCCATTTCTGGGAATTTGTCTTGGTTTGCAACTCATGTTTGAAAAAAGTCACGAGAACGGAATCCATTTGGGGCTGGGAATTATCCCGGGCGAGGTGGTGCCATTTAAAAATCTACCTCCGGATTGCAAAATTCCCCACATGGGTTGGAATCAACTGGAAAAGCGGAAAGATTCTCCCATTTTTGATGGAATTGCATCGGATGCGTTTTTTTATTTCGTGCATTCGTATTACGTTGTACCCAAGCATCCAGAGGTGGTCTCGGCTGAGACAGATTATGCGGGACACTTTGTTTCGATGATTTGTGATCAGAATATCTTTGCCACGCAGTTTCATCCCGAGAAGAGTCAACAAGCGGGTCTGCAAATGATTCGCAATTTTGCAGCGATCGATTCGTGATGATTCGACAGTTCGTATGCCGACCGACCGATAATCGATGGACCGACTTGAAGATCGGCTGTTTCTATGAGATATTTACGTAGCGTTATTCACCGGACTTTTACGCGTGAACTGTCCCCGTGCATAGTCTCGCACGGGGCGTTGGGGGAGTGCGATAGGTGGCGCAGCGTTTGCAAATCTGGCCAGCGATTGATCTTTGTGGGGGGCGTTGTGTCCGTTTGCTTCAGGGCGATTACCAGCAGGAAACGGTTTATAGCGATGATCCTGTTGCCATAGCGAAGCGGTGGGAATCGGAAGGAGCCGATTTTCTCCATCTTGTTGACCTGGATGCTGCCCGCAGCGGAGAACCCTCAAACCGCGATCTAATTGAGGCCATTGCCTTAGCAACCCAACTCACCTTGCAAGTTGGGGGTGGTGTGCGGGATGAAAACGGCATCAAAGCACTGCTCACTGCTGGCGTATCGCGTCTTGTCGTCGGCACCCAAGCAATCAAAAATCCGGATTGGTTTCGGAGAATGTGCGAAAAATATCCCAATCAGTTGGTGCTGGGGGTGGACGCCAGAGATGGATTTGTGGCAACCGATGGCTGGTCAGATGTCAGTCGCGTGCCTGCCAGCGCGTTGGTCGCCGATTTCCGTGAAGCTCCGTTGGCCGCGGTTGTCTACACGGACATTGCCACTGACGGCATGCTCAGCGGACCGAATCTAAATGCACTCAAGGAGTTGCGCAGGTTCGTGAAGGCGCCTCTGGTTGCCTCCGGGGGAATTCACTCGGTGGCAGATATTCACCATTTGATTGATGTGCCCGTCGACGGGTGTATTGTAGGTAAAGCCTTATATGAGGGACGGTTGTCAATGGAGGATGCGTTGGCGGCATCGGAGTCGGGGTTCGAATAATGAAAGCAACGGTGATGAGCAAGTGAGGTAACGGTTCCAGACTATCAGAGTTTCAGTGTAAGGGTTTTGAAATATGGCAAAGCATGCAATCCAAGACATACGTAACATTGCTCTCGTAGGCCACGGTTCATCCGGAAAGACAACGCTAGCGGATAAATTTCTGACGTTTACCGGAGCAATCAATGCGAACCCGAGTGTGGATGATGGAACCAGTATCTGCGATTTTGACGAGGAGGAAAAACATCATCAGCATACGATTGAGGCAACGCTGACCCACTTTACGCACGGTGGAAAGAAATTCCGCGTGATTGATACGCCCGGATATCCCGACTTGATTGGTCAGGTGATCGGTACGTTACGCGGTGTCGATACGGCCTGCATCGTGATCGATGCTAGTGGCGGGATCAAAGTAAATACACGGCGTGTGTTTCAGGAAGCCGGTGTCGCGGGTGTGGGTCGAGTGCTTGTGATTAACAAGTTGGATGCTGAAAATATCGACTTTGCAAGCCTGTTGGCAAGCATCAAGGAACTGTTCGGAGTGGCCTGTGTACCGCTCAATGTTCCGCTCGGCTTGGGAGAAAGTTTTCAAGGTGTAGTAAGCACACTCACAGTGCCGGACGACACATCTGCAGCAGTGATCGACCCAAGTGTGATTCACGAGGGACTGATTGAGTCAATTATCGAAGTCGATGAAGCGGTAATGGAGCGATATTTTGAAGGTACGGAACCAACACCTGAAGAATTAGCGCGGTTGATGTCCCGGGCTATCGCCGCCGGAAGTCTCATTCCGATTCTCTGTGTTTCGAGTAAAACACAGGTCGGAATGTCGGAATTGCTCGATGGTCTTGCGATGTGTGGTTTGGCTCCCGACGCGGTCGCGCGAGAAATCAAGCACGACGACGGCAATCGAAATCTGATCGAACCTGATCCCTCCGGTCCGCTCATAGCACAAGTATTTCGGACACGGATTGATCCGTTTGTACAAAAGTTGAGTTTCATCCGTGTTTTCTCTGGAACGCTCCATAAAGACTCCCAAGTGCCGAGCCCGGAAATTCGTAAAGGTGTTAAGGTGGGCCCGTTGCTTGAAGTTCAGGCAAATGAGACGGCACCAGTGGATACAGCAGGACCGGGCGATATTGTGGCGATTGCAAAAATGGAAGAGTTGCACACGGGAACGACGCTTGGTGAACTCGCAATGCCTGCCATTCAATTTCCCACAGCCATGGTGGGACTGGCCGTGACCCCGAAGAGTCGTGGCGACGAAACGAAGCTTTCCGCAGCATTGCATAAGATTACAGAGGAGGATTCCACTATTCGTCTGGATCACGATCCAGAGACAAAAGAGCTGGTGCTAAACGGGATGAGTGAGCTTCATTTAACGCTCATTCAAGAACGGTTGAAGCGGCGTGACAAAGTAGAGGTTGATACGAAAGAACCCAAGATTCCCTATCGTGAGACGATTCAGAATAATGCGGAGGGTAGTTATCGCCACAAAAAACAGTCGGGGGGGTCGGGACAATTTGGGGAGGTACATATCCGTATGTTGCCCTTTCCGCATGGGACCGCACCTGAAGACTTTGCGACGAAAGATCGATTTGCATCAATGAAGTCATTCCATTATCACGAGGGCAGCAATTTTCTCTGGGTTGACTCGGTTGTGGGTGGGTCGATCCCAGGTAATTTTATGCCTGCAGTCGAAAAGGGTTTTCTCGAGCGGATCAATCGAGGTGTGATCGCCGGTTACAAAGTTCAGGACGTCTGCGTTGAAGTACACTATGGCAAAGATCATCCGGTTGATAGTTCAGAGCAGGCATTCAAAACCGCATCTTCCATGGTATTTCGAGAGGTCTTCGAAAAGGCGAAGCCCGCACTTTTGGAGCCGATCGTAACGATTCATATCACGATTCCTGGCGATAACTTAGGAGACGTTAACAGTGACCTCTCGGGACGGCGTGGCAGGGTGCACGGAATGGAATCTGCAGGTGGGGATTTGCAGACGGTAACTGCGGAGGTCCCGTTGGCGGAGGTATCCACCTATGCCCGAGCGCTCTCCAGTATGACAGGTGGTCAGGGAAGCTACACGCTGGAATTTTCCCACTACGAAGTAGTGCCTGGGAATGTCCAGCAGGAAATCGTCTCAAAATCAAAAGTCTCGGAAGACGATGTCTAGCGGACCTCAGATGATAGCTAGCACGCTAGCAGCGGCCTCTACTTGGAGTCTTTGACGCATTCCACTGAACTCATGGATCGTGGTCTGCCGAAGAAATGAGCAGAACGTTGATTTTGGCGCGCCGCGGTCGTACCATGAGACAGGTGGCGCGGTTGCGTAATCTTCCAGAATGAAGGTGTATATGGGAATTGTCATGATACAGCGAGCAGGTTTACCGCAGGCTCTCTTCGCCTACTGTCGCTGTACGAGTCCGGTGTAATACCGGACACAGGCATCTCGTCTTTCTTTCAAATCACGCGGCGAGAGGATTCCTCTTGCTACCGTTTGCTGTTCACCTGTTCCAAAGGGGCGCAAAAGCCATGGCTTCCGATTTTCGCTTAAAAGAACAACTTCCCGAATTGACTGATCGTATCGTCAAGACCTATTCCGAGGTCGGAACGATCAATCATCTCGGACATAGTCCCTTGCCAAGCTACGAGGTGATTGTCGATGTCGCGGAATCGATCAAGGAAATTATTTACCCCGGATATCGTCGTCGTGAAGGTTTGCATCTCGGCAATATCACTTACCACGTGGGAGACTTGATTGATGGATTGCACGACAAATTGACCCAGCAAGTGGCCCGAGCATTGCGTCACGATGCAGGATTCGACGAAACTGTGGAGGAGGAGACTGATTTTGAGGCCCTGGCCCAAACCATGACCATTCAGTTTCTTGAAAAAATTCCTGAGCTTCGAAGATTATTAGCCACCGATGTAGAGGCTGCTTTGGCCGGGGACCCATCAGTCAAGGGAGTGGATGAGGTAATTTTTTGCTACCCGGGTCTCGAGGCAGTCACGATTTACCGCGTCGCCCATGAGTTGTATCGCCTAAACATTCCCTTCATTCCTCGGATGCTCACCGAGTGGGCACACCGGGAGACCGGAATTGATATTCACCCTGGAGCCCAAATCAATGACCACTTCTTCATCGACCATGGAACGGGTGTCGTTATCGGACAGACCTGTGAGATCGGTCGTCATGTAAAGATTTACCAGGGTGTCACGCTGGGAGCACTAAGCTTTCAAACTGACGACGCAGGTAGTCTGCTGCGGGGAGATGAGGTCAAACGTCACCCGACCATCGAGGATCATGTCGTCATTTATGCCAACGCTACTGTGCTCGGTGGAAAAACCGTGGTCGGCCATGATTCGGTCATCGGATCTAGTGTCTGGATCACGCGATCAGTCCAGCCGAGGACAACGGTTGTTCTGGAAAAGCCCAAACTTCGTGAGCGAAGTGATCAAGATGATGATCTGGTGGCAGAGGCGAATTACCAGATTTAGATGCCGGCTTACCCGACCGATTTTGCGCGGTCGAAAAGCCGTTGATAGTCATATGTTTCTCGCTTTAGGTGGCGGGCGAGCTCGCTAAGATTTGCGTGGTACACCACCACATCTCGTTGGTTTTGATCGGACTTCGCCTCTCCGTCACCACAATAGATTTTTCCAATCCGATCGCAAACCCGGTCTTTTCGCGAGACTGCCGACTTGTGCTCGTGCAATGCATGCGGGGAAGCATCGCCCAGATCAATCATGCCAATAATCTGCGAAATAGAATTTGGTTTGCTCAAGAGGAGTCCCTTCTGCTAATTAACATAAATGTGATGCCAAAGGGGCGGTAGTTGTCCGGTGGCAGGGCGACCCACCGAGAGACTGAGTTCCGCAGAACTGTGGTGCCAGGGATTAGAATTAACTCGATCCCGCGTCACGGTTGTTTGTGTGGACGCATTCATTTTCTGATCTGATATGTTTGCCAGTAAGCGACTGGCTTGCTCGATTAATTGGATGTTTTTTTCCACTCGAACCTCCCCATCTCGCGATAGATCATACTCAGTGGTCGAGGCATGTGGCCGAACATCTGAGCACTGAGGATATTCCATGGCGGATACTTCGGGCGAAAAGTGAATTTTCAGGGCCAGGGGCCCACCGGCAATGATGGCACTTTTCGTGAATCGTTGGCGTGTTACCGGTATGTGGTCGAGCAACAGCGGAGGTCCTCCCCCGAGATACCGGAGCACAGCGCCTTGTGAATCAACCAGAAGAACGGCGTATATTGGTGGAAAATAATCTTCGCTGAGAATGAAATCGCATTCGAAATCACTGCCGAAAAATATGGAGGTACTGCCCAGATCGCTCTCTGGGTTTCTTTGAGCCCCCGACACCACCTCGACTCGCAAACACGTGGACTTGCATGCGATTCTTTTCTGTGTGACTGGGCCAGGAGCACGCACTGGATCTTGGTTTTGTACTGTTTGCACCGATGATCGCATCTGAAATTCCATGAACCTCGGAGACGTCGCCACGACCTAACCGCTTGTTGGAATCGACACAGAAGACCTGATTTTTTTACTTTGAATACAGGTTTTCCCGCGAAAATTACATTACCTGTTCCAGTCGGTCCCTTTGGAAGAGATGGTCCGATAGAACCGATCGCGCAGGCCCCCAAGGAAAAGTGTCACCTGCAATTTCTCAACAGGGCGATTTTGCGGTCAAGCAGACTGGATCATCGGGTTCTGCCTGCTGCCATCTATCGGGCGGATTTTCAGCCAAGCGATCGTGTCACCCACTGTTGGCCGCGGGCCTGTGCAACGGCTCGCTCCCGAATCGCCAATAATTCTGGGGTATTTGCGGGTTTTTTTTGTGCCGCGGCAAGTGCCGTTTCAATTTCCGCTTGGTCTAGGTGCTCTGCTGCGATCGCTCGCTGAGTCAAGATTGAGACCAGATTGCCACTCACTTCAACGAATCCGCCGTCAACGTAGTAGCGGTAAACATGGTTGCCCTCACGAATCCGCATTTCGCCGAAGCCTAGTCGACCGATCATGGGAGCACGTCCGGGGGCAATACCGATTTCCCCATCAAAGAGTGGGAGCGCAATGAATTGCGCCGGTGTCTGCAGCGTAGTTTCCTCAGGGGTCACTACGACACACTCCAGCACTCTGGCCCCGCTAGTGACGTCAACTCCCTCTTCCAGATGATTCGCAGCCATCATTAACTCCTAGGCGTTTGCTTCCATCTTTTTGGCTTGTTCCTCAGCCTGCTCAACGGGGCCGACATACATGAATGCCTGTTCTGGGAGATGGTCCCACTTGCCATCGCAAATCTCTTCGAAACTTCGGATCGTATCTTCCAGCGGCGTGATCTCACCGGGTTTTCCGGTAAAGACTTCGGCTACCAAAAATGGCTGGGAAAGGAATCTTTCAATTCGACGCGCGCGGTGGACTACTTGCCGATCCTCTTCGCTCAATTCATCGACACCAAGGATAGCAATAATGTCTTGCAGTTCACGATACCGCTGCAGAATAGTCTGTACGCGACGGGCGATACGATAATGTCGTTCCCCGACATACTGGGGGTCCAGAATACGACTTGAGGAGGCCAGCGGATCGACTGCCGGGTAAATACCTTTCTCCGAAATCGATCGTTCGAGGTAGAGAAAGGCATCTAATTGTCCAAATGCCGTGGCTGGAGCCGGATCGGTAGGATCATCGGCGGGGACGTAAACCGCTTGCACCGAAGTAATCGCTCCCTTGTCGGTCGACGCAATTCGCTCCTGCAGCGCGCCCATTTCTGTCGCCAGCGTCGGCTGGTAACCAACCGCTGAGGGCATGCGACCCAGGAGTGCCGATACCTCGCTCCCAGCCTGTGAAAAGCGGAAAATGTTGTCGACAAATAACAGGGTGTCTTTGCCAGTTGTGTCTCGAAAATATTCGGCCATGGTGAGCGCACTCAGGGCGACACGCAGGCGTGCGCCGGGCGGTTCATTCATCTGTCCGAAAACCATGCATGTTTGCTCAATGACTTTCCGACCGGTCTGACCAATTTCCGTTTCTTGCATTTCCAACCAGAGGTCAGTTCCTTCACGAGTCCGCTCACCTACACCTGCAAATACCGAATAGCCACCATGCGAGCTGGCAATTCTTGCAATCAATTCGGTTAGAATCACTGTCTTGCCCAGGCCGGCCCCGCCGAACAGTCCTGCTTTGCCACCACGGACAAACGGCGTCAGCAAGTCGATCACCTTGATTCCGGTTTCAAACAATTCCGTGCTGGTCGAGAGTTCGCTGACGGGTGGGGCAGGGCGGTGGATGGGCCAATGCTCCTGTGCTTCGACCGGTCCTCGACCGTCGACCGGTTCGCCATTCAGATTGAAAACGCGCCCTAATGTCGCTTCGCCAACCGGTACCGATACGGGTGCTCCGGTATCGATGCACTCCTGTCCACGCATCATCCCGTCGGTGCTGCCCAAGGCAACGCAGCGGACACGTCCACCCCCAAGATGCTGCTGTACTTCCCCACTTAGACTAATGCTGATTCCCTTGTGGGAGGACTGGATCTTTACGGCGTTGTAAATCGCCGGCAGGTGTGTCTCAGAGAATTCAACATCGAAGGTCGAGCCAATCACTTGCGTGATGTGGCCAATATTTTTTCCTGTTTCCGTTGCAGTTGCCATTACGTTTTACCTCTCGATATTTTTATTGCAGCTGATTATGGTTGTTTTAGTTTTTCAAAGCCTCGACGCCGCCCATCACTTCGAGCAGTTCACCTGTAATCTGTCCCTGACGGGCACGGTTGTAAGTCATTGAAAGTTCTCGAATCAGTTCATCGGCATTTTCCGTGGCAGATTTCATGGCCACCATACGTGCTACTTGCTCGCTCACGGCGGCGTCTAGAAAGCATTTAAAGAGCTTTACTTTGAAACTCATGGGAACAACCTCCTGCAGAATACTTTCCGCAGAGGGCAGAAATTCAATCTCCCCTTGTCCCTCGCTGCCTGTCGCAAGATCACTGGGATCGTCAACAAGCGTTCCTAGGGGCAAAAGTGTTTCAACGGTGGCTTCCTGGCGGGCGATGCTCGAGAATTTTGTGTAACAAACATCTAAGCGATCGATTATTCCAGTCGCATAGGCGTCGAGATATCGGTCCGCAATTCTCTCCACTTCCTCATATTTTGGCTTGTCCTCGAATTGCAGAAAAGCTTCCGCCAATGCTGTCTGACGATTTTCAAAATAGGTCACTCCTCGCTTCCCTGAGACCTCTAGGAGTGATGTGGGATATTCATCTGACAGTTGCTGCTGATTGTCACTTGCCATGCGAAGGACATTTCCGTTGTAGCCCCCGCAGAGACCTCGATTCGATGTAAGCACGAGTTGCAGCGACGTGCGGGGATTGTCTCGGGATTCAAGCAGCGGATGGCTCAATTGCATGCCTGTATTTGCCAAGTTGGCGACCAGGCCGGTAACTCGATTCGTATAGGCGGTTGCCGCGCTGGCACGATCCATCGCCTGCTTGAAGCGAGCCGTCGCAATCAATTCCATCGTCCGCGTTATTTTGCGGATATTTTTGATCGATTTGCGTCGTTTATCGAGTGCTCTGGCATTTGCCATTGGTTAGTTCCGTCGCTATCTAGTTCTTTTACTTTGCCTTGAAAACGCAAGCTCGTAACCCCATTGCCTCAGTGACTTCCATCAAATTGTTTTTGAAAGTCCGCGATGGCACTTTGAATCGCTTTGTCAGTTTCGTCATCCAGCTCACCAGTTTCATCCAGTTTGGACCAGATTTCACGCTTCTGCTCACGAATGAACCGTAGAAACTCTTCCTCCCAACGAGCAACCTGTTCAACGGGAATAGAATCCAAATGGCCACGTGTTCCCGCATAAATGCTGAGAATCTGATCTACAACGTGCATCGGCTTGTATTGCCCTTGCTTGAGCAACTCTACCATACGGTAACCGCGATCGAGTTGTGACTGCGTGGACGCATCGAGGTCGGTGCCGAGTTGAGCAAACGCCTCGAGCTCACGAAATGCAGCCAAGTCGAGACGCAAACCCCCGGCCACCTTCTTCATCGCTTTGACTTGTGCAGCACCACCAACGCGAGAGACCGAGATTCCCGCATTCATCGCGGGACGCTGGCCGGCGAAGAATAAATCGGGTTGCAGATAAATCTGGCCATCGGTAATTGAAATCACGTTAGTCGGTATATATGCCGAAACTTCACCCTCCAGAGTTTCGATGATCGGGAGTGAGGTCAGCGATCCACCACCGAGTTCGTCCGAAAGTTTACTCGATCGCTCGAGCAAACGGCTGTGGCAGTAAAACACGTCGCCCGGGTAAGCTTCCCGACCCGGGGGTCTCCGCATAAGCAGGGAAAGTTCTCGGTATGCTTGCGCCTGTTTGGAAAGGTCGTCATACACGACCAGGGCGTGTCCGCCACCAAACATGAAATGCTCGGCCATGGCGGTTCCCGAGTAGGGAGCAAGATACTGCAGTGATGCAGGCGCACTGGCACCTGCGACGATGACGGTGGTGTAGTCCAAGGCCCCATTTTCGCGGAGGATTTCGATGACCTGAGCGACCGAGGAGTCCTTCTGGCCTACAGCCACGTAGAAGCATTTCACGCCGGTATTTTTCTGGTTCAAAATAGCGTCAATCGCGATTGCCGTTTTTCCTGTTTTGCGATCGCCGATAATCAGTTCTCGCTGTCCGCGTCCGATGGGTGTCATTGCGTCCACGGCCTTGATGCCGGTTTGCATTGGTTCACACACCGGTTGACGCTCTGAAACCCCTGGGGCGATGATTTCGACCGGCCGTGAGTCGCTCGTTGAAATTGGCCCCTTGCCATCGAGAGGGTTTCCGAGTGGATCCACCACGCGACCCAGAGTCGCATCACCGACCGGAACCGAAAGCAGTTTACCGAGGCTTTTGACCTCATCGCCCTGATTAATGGCGAGATAATCACCGAGGATAATCACGCCGACCGAATCCTCTTCGAGATTGAAGGCGAGGCCAATAATGCCACCCGGAAATTCGACCATTTCTCCCGCCATCACTCCAGAGAGGCCGTAGACACGTGCAATACCGTCACCCACCTGGAGAACTTGGCCAACCTCTCGAACGTCAATTTGCGCCTCAAAACCTTCAATTTCTTTTTGGATTACAGAGGC
>CEVF01073433.1_pt1 | contig 16178 bp, 12 predicted proteins | sample 356441 | NCBI WGS metagenome assembly CEVF01 (sample SAMEA2622765, study PRJEB7988) | marine metagenome | biome: marine biome (ENVO:00000447); feature: surface water layer (ENVO:00002042); material: "saline water (ENVO:00002010), including plankton (ENVO:xxxxxxxx)" | depth 5 m
CGCAACACTGCTTTCTCCGTCAAGCATGGTTACCGTGGCTGGAACTGTCGCTTCACTTGTGTCGCCACTTGTGAGCAAAACTGTCAGATCCCCCCGCGGATCACTTCGCGTTACCGTGGCAGTTGTCGCCGCGGCGCCAGCGCCCTCAGCAATCGAGGCATCGGCAATTGCAAGACTTAGAACGAGCGGTACATCATCAGGGGCCACACTGAGGAAAAAATCCCACTGCGTCTGGTTATGTTGCAAGCGGTAGCGATGATTATCAGGACCCCAGCCATCAACTTCGATGATGCCGTCGTTGCCGATGCCATCGTCGTATACGTTATGTCCGTTAGCCAGGAGGTCATCGTAGAGTTTTTGGCTGTTCGAGTAGGGAACAATACCGTCATCGACAGCATGTAGCACGATTCCATTCAGCGAGGGCGTAGGAGACGGTCCACTAGGCACTGCTGGTGTGCTTCCTAGAAAAAAAGCGCCGCCAAGACCTCCAGAATGTGCTGCAAAGGCAGCAATATCTTCGCTGCGATATCTTGCTACGTAGTAGCTGAAATAGGCACCCCACGAGTGACCGGTCGTGAATACCTGAGACGTGTCGATGTTGTAGTTTGTGGTTGCCCAGTCAATCATATCATCGACAAAAGGCAGATCCGATGAGCTTCCGCCAGCACCCAGATCCCAAGTCTTAAAAAAACCTAATGATTCGGGAAACAGCACAATAAATCCGTTTTCATGCGCCGTGGTTTGCCATCCGTAATAACCATTTTCCGCTGACCCACCGCTTTGCTCACTGCTGTTACCACCCATCCCGTGAAACATGAATAGAAGGGGGGTAGGCGTCGACGGATCATACGATTCTGGCACATAGTAGCCAAAGTTTCTTCCGTTGATCGTCGTATATTCAGGCGAAAAGTCAGGCGAAGATGCAGCAGCCACAGTAACTGATCCGAGGCCACCAGAAGCGATTAGGTTACTTGACGATCCAAATTCCTGTCCCTGAACTAGTAATCCATCGCCGATCGGATCAGCATGGACTTCCGTTTGTGGTACCGCGCTATCAGCGGAACCTTGGGCAATGAGGGCCACGCCACTCAACATGCGTCGTTTCTCGAGCGATTCGCAGCGTAGTTTTTTATTGTCAGGGTTGCGACGCACTAATAATTTCGACCCAAATTTTTTACGGGGCTTGAGCAGCCCACCTAGCCAGTTCGGAAATTCCACTTCCCTGTCTCCATTCGTTTTCGATGCACAAGACATTCGATGGTGCCGGAGAAAATTGAATCAACTGGCCATTTGATTCAATTTTTTGAAAGAGTTACCCTCCACTCCATCGATTTTTTTGTCCCTGCATGTTGAGTAAATTCGCCCCCTCAAGCATGGTGTCCTCAAGAAAGAATATTTGCAATGATTATTCGATTTTTATTGCAAACAATCCAGTAAATTGATCGATGTGCGAATATTTCGCATAAGCGAATCGGGGCACCCGCAGCAAACTGACTTGCTACACGGGGAAGCATCTCGCTCGCAATTCGTGCAATGCGTTAGAGATAGCAAGATTGCAGCTAGAGTAAAAACTGCAATCCGCTCAGCACGCTGGTTCCGGAGCGGGTTCTACCCTCGAGCGTGCCGTGTAGATCATTCTCACGAAGGAGCATGCCGTAAACCTCGAATTGGGATCCCAGGCGGTAGACGGCTTTCACGATTCCCCGTCGATTAATGTGGTCGTGCAAGCGAATCCCAATTTGCCGGGGATAGTATTCCCCGTAGTTCAGCATCAGAAGCCAACGATCCAAATCAATATTAAGGTTCACATAATAACCAAATCCTGTAAGTTTCTTACCATCCGGAGCCAGAGTCTCTCGATAGTAAATACTGCGACCCCAGCGGATGTCTTCAGCGGTAAATAACTCCCCATTTAAATTACTCCCCGGTTTGCGGTACCCATATTCATCGTAAATACCTTCCGCAGAAAATTGCCAACGACCCCAACGATACATCGCATCGAACCCAAGGTGATTTCTACGTACCTTTTGATGTTCTGATCCAACCCCATCATGCCATTTGATCGACGTACCGATCGCAAAGTTGTCCCGACCGAAGCCCACGCGTCCGATGAGTGCCTTCGAAGAATTTGTATCCTTGTCGATTCCTCCGTTGACCAGCCCTGCTGAGATCACAGAAAGTCCACCTGCATATTGGAAAAGAACCCCCGTTTCCCGCCAAAGGATCGATTCTGTGCGAATAAACGGAGCGTCCTCCCGACTGTTCTCATAAATCGGAAAATACGCACGCCCGAAAGGCGTGATAATTTTTCCGATGGACATCATAAAATTACCTTTCTGCGCAGAGACGAATAGTTGTGATATTTCGTAAATATCAACTTCGAAATTATTTATGTATGGCAAGCGCGCCGGATCGATCAGCATGTTCCGATCAAAGGGCTGATTTAAATAAAATTCGCCACGGACAGTCGTCAGCCACTCTTGCCCCATTCTTCGGTACGTTGCGCCCAGAATAGCCTCGGATAAAAACGTGGCCTCATTGCCGCTCCACTCAATGCGCTGATCATTGAGATAGGCACCGCGAACAAGCATGTCAAATCCAAGACCCTGAAACGCATCTTCCGGGGGGAGATGCGTATCCCATGCATATTCCGTTTGCTGTAGCAACAACGGGACATTGAAGTTAAGCGGTGTATGGGCGAGTGTCACCGGAGGAATCGGCAGCTCAATCACGGTGCGCGGTGCAATACCCGACGGAAGGACTTCGATGCCCGGATACTCACTTCCCACCGGCAGATCATCATCCCAGAGCGCCCCTTCGGGGACCCCAGAGGGATCAGGTATCAGTTCTACCGACGTCGAGGGAATTTCCACAGAGGATACCGGCGGCAAGCGAACAGGGCGTATTTCTCGAGATGCGATCGGCTCGGCATGTGACCGCGCAGCATGAAACGGTGCCTCGAGAGCGAGCCCGAAGACTGCTAGCATGAGATGTAAAGCTCTGCCAGCAATCGCCCGCTTCCTGGACACGTATCCTCCATTCCGCGTACAATTCTCAATAGTACGAATTGTATGCAGCGAAATAATGGGCTAAAAATTAAGTAAAATATGCTGTTTCAGGCGGAACCTCTTATTGCTCCGCACGCGCAGCAAGACACCCGGTTGTTTCCGTACTCTCCGTGTCATCGTCGTTATAATCGGAATTCTCTATAATCATCGTAATGACCGTTTAACTCATCGTATTTTACGACGGTTAGTTATCTCACCCATTTTGAATTGGTGGCGTATGGGCTAGCGATCGGATCTATTTGCTTTGCTTGCTTTGCGATTATCCGGGCGATTTAAAGAATAGTGATGCGTCAGATGGAAAAAAAAAATCGGCGTTGTCGACCGCAGCCCCATACACTTTTTTACTATGGCTTCACGCTGATCGAACTATTAGTTGTGATCGTAGTGATCGGCATTCTAATTGCGATGCTCTTACCGGCAGTTAACTATGTCCGCGCAGGCGCTCGGGGCATCCAGTGTCAATCCAACCTGCATCAAATTGGCCTAGCCATGGAAACCTATCTAGAATCTCAGGGTACAAATGGACGCTACCCCGATGCAGCCGTCGTACCGTCGGTAACTCCGGAAAGAGCATCGCTTGCGGATTTTCTGCTTCCATTTCTTGATCAGAATTCTGCAGTATTCAAATGCCCGGGAGATCAAGAGTGGTTCCAGAATGAGGGATTAAGCTACGAATACAATGCATCGCGATTCGCAACAAAAACCCGCAAAGAAGCTTTTGTCAGTCGTCGCAGTGGTGAGCAAACGCGGCCAAAGTCAGAATACTGGATTGTCCATGATTTTGAAAATTTCCACGGACCTGAGAATGAGGAGGGGTCTTACAATTACCTTTATGCAGACGGACATGTCGGAGGCTTGTAGACATTTAACATAAATTTTCCAGTCCGCGATTTTGGGCGCAGCACGGTAAGCGATGTAATGAAAAGTATTTGGTGGGCGATTCTCCCAGGATTTGTAGTCGTAGGAATTGTGGTCGCTTGTATTATTCAAACGGAGGAAACGACGGAATGGAAAGAGGTTCAACAATTGCAAAAGGACATCCACTCATCAATGCGATTCGGTGTCGCCGAGGCCTCGGAACCTAATAACGAATCAGAGGCTGAAAAACAAAAAATTGAAGAACGCCGTGTGGAAAAAATATTCGAATATCGCGACAAGCTTAAATCGCTACCAGAGAAATTACAAAAAGTTGCTCGAGATCAGATGCGGGAGATGTTCGTTTCGCGGATGGAGCAACGCGTTGACATTGTGCTCGCACTGCCACCCGAGCAGCGGGATGCGGAACTTGACAAACAAATCGATGAATGGGACCGTCGGATCGCCGCCTGGAATAAGCGACGAGGTCAGGAAAATAAAAAGCAGAGTGGCGGAGGTGGCGGTGATAATGCTGGTGGCAGCGGTGTTCCTCAAAGTGCGGGAAATGATAAAAAGAAAACGGATCGCCGTCGAGGATGGGTAAATGCTAGCAAAGAGCAGCGCGACACCTGGCGAAGGGAACTCTTATCACGAACCACGCCTCAACAGCGAGCCAAGTGGCATGAATACCGTCGATTGATGGATGAGCGTCGCAAAGAACGTGGTCTCTCCGCCCGTTCTTTCAATTAATTTTTACCAGATAAAAATCGGCCCTTTACACGGGTCTTCTTGGCCTTACCGCCGAATCTTTTATTTTCTACCAAATGACGCTGTCATCGCGATCTTGTACATCAATTTTTACCTTGACGGAGCGTCGATCGTTTCCTATAGCCCCACCGGGTTATGAGCGCAATTCCTATGAAAACTTTACTACCAACGCCGTCTGCAGTCATTGCTATATGCTTGATTGGTGTGACCCTCCTTTTCGACGGTCAAGCGGGGGGACAGGAAAGCGAGGTACGCACCGTAAGTGCCGAACAACCTCCCCTAATCGAACCGTTGCAGAGCAGTCCTGACCTCGATTTCAAAAGTCTACTCAGGCCGAGGTTTTCACTCCGAGCTGAATGGGAACCAGAGGCAGACGATCTTGCGATTGCTTCGTATGACCTCTCCGTCACCGTCCCTACCTACCCGTTTTTCGGCCCTCCCCCTCCCCTGATTTCTGGAGGTGCCGGGCTGACGATGCTCTACGCTACGCCAAGCTATAATTTACCGGTAGAACTTTTTGACTTTACGCTCGGAGCAGCTTGGATCCGACCGGTGAACCAACGCTGGACGTTACGCTGGATGCTTCAGGGTGCACTGGCGTCCGATCTTGAAAACATCACCAGTCAGGCGTGGCAGATTCGTGGTGGCGGTTTTGCAATGTATTCTCGCCGTGCAGAATTGCAGTGGGCTTTCGGTGTCATGGTCACCGGTCGTCAGAATATTCCAGTGCTTCCCGCAGCGGGGGTAATCTGGGATTCCTCGCCTAAAGTTCGATGGAATCTCATGTTGCCGAATCCCCGCTTAATGTATCTGGTTTCCGAAAGAGAAGAGAAGCAAAACTGGCTTTATTTAGGCGGTGGTTTCGCTGGGGGAACTTGGGCCTATCGGGATGTGCTCGGGAATGATGATCGGCTTACCTACAGCGAGTGGCGGATCGCATTGGGCTGGGAGCACTCCCAAAAAAAATTGCCCGGGATATTCCGACCGCCAGGAACCTCAACGGTTGCAGAGCTTGCCTATGTTCTGGGCCGAGAATTTGAGTTTGACGGGACCCGACCTGATCTCTCGGTAGGCGATACCGTTTTATTGCGAACGGGCATCAATTTTTAGTCGTCGGCATTTCTATCAAACACGGCTCTGTTGCACAGTTCTTCCCGGTTCGAATTTTCTAACTGCATTGATGAAAGCCGATGGGGTACTAGGCAGATGCCATTCAATGCGCAATACTCGTCCGCACAATAGCATGCAAGTAACATCATTTGGACAATTTTTTGCGAGATAAAAAATGGCTAAAATCGTGATGATCGTCGGTGATTTCAATGAGGATCTTGAAGTACGTTTTCCTCAGCAGGCCCTCGAAATGCTAGGACACGAAGTACACACGACCTCGCCCGGAAAAACTGGTGGATCGAGTGTGGTGACTGCCGTTCATGATCTGGCAGATACGTCTTTGCAATCATACACCGAAGCGCGAGGTCACGACTTTCCGGTAACGCACGATTTTTCTGCGATTGTACCGGGCTCTTACGATGCCTTGGTCGTGCCCGGGGGTCGGGCCCCGGAGTACCAACGTTGCGATGCAAACGTATTAAGTTTTGTGCGCCATTTTTTTGAACAGAACAAACCCGTGGCTTGTACCTGTCATGGTATCCAGATCCTGGCAGCCGCGGGAGTAATCAAAGGACGTTGCGTGACTGCAGTCCCCTTCTGCAGACCGGAAGTTGAAATGGCTGGTGGCCAATGGGTCGATCGCGGCTTGGATGGCATCGAGGTGGACCAGATGCTGGTAACGGCCTCAACCTGGATGAGCAATCCCGCATGGATGCGGGCATTCGGCAATCTGTTGCCAGAGGCCCAGTGAAGCGGCGGGGATGCTATGCGGCCTACCGCATTCCCATCCCAAACCCCCAACCAAATCCCCCCGATGAATATTCCTCGAGCATTTGCGTGGCCTCCCGCTGCTTTTGTTTATACATCGAACGGGCGAAAGTCTGCTCGCTCTTTAGGCGTTTTTCTTCGTCCGCGGCAGCCGTGTTCTCACCTTTTTCAATATCGCTGAGTTCTTTTCGGTTTTGCTTTATTGCTGCCTCATCGCGGGCGAGCCCCGCATTGCGTGCGGACTGAAATCCACTTTCCTTTCGCTTTGCGACGTTTTGGTCATGTTCAAACCGCATCAACCACATTTCCATCTGGGGAGCAGTGAGCAGAGCGAGATGCTTTTTATAGGCTGCCTTTTGTTCGGGCGTATATTTATTTGTGACTCGAAGATAATCATCGACCCAGGCTCTGGCTCTTTTCATCTCCGGGCTGTTCCAAATTTTATCCCGTGCAGCCTTTTCCTGTGCTACTGCGGCTCGTTTGGCGGATGGATCGTTCGGCGCAGTAGCTGCTTGAGCTGATTTGCTGGAACTCTGTGATGACGACCCCTTTTCCACCGAAGTTGTATCACTCGCCAAAGCTGTCGCCTGTGTTACGCTACAAATTGCCGGGACAAGTACAATCATTAAAAGGGTAAAAACAAAATTTTTGCCAGAGTGAGTAAAACGTAAACCCATCATTAGGTCCTTGTTGTTGACCGCATATGCTTGAATGCTGCCACTGGAAATGGGAAAACCATTCCCGGGTAACACGTTGATTCAATTTATTATAACAGGAATAGATTTACACGAAGTACACGAAAAAACTAGAAATAGAGTGTCATATTCATCGCTTCCAGGGCCCTCCAGATGTTTCTAAAGTCGCATAAAACATTCACGCGCAGGAAGCTTGATCCGTTTGATTGGCGGAAAGTCAGTGACTATCATGGGGGGCTTGAGGGCTTGATTCACTCTTTAGGGGCATGTGTGAATCAAATTCGATGAACGATAACGGGCAAGATGAGCACTCGAAATTTGAAATAAGGAACAGGACTATGATGTTTAAGGCTTTACGGCGTAAATCAGGCACACTGTTGATTGCAACTTCGGTAGCTTTAGTTGCAACCGTTGCTGCCGTATGGGGACAGGACAATCCGGACATGGAAGCCGGTGATGCTGATCCCACTCCAACGCCTCAACCGCTGGTGCTCCACGTCCATCACCATTACTACACCAACCAAGGTGGTGAATATCAATACACACCCGCATATCGTACCTATCTGGGCGCGGGTGTGTTTGGAAATCAAAACCCAGTAATTCAAAAGTATTCGCAAGCTTTTCCCGTACATGCTCAGACTGTTGTCGGTGGTTTGGTAGAACCATGGAAACAGAACTGGGGTCATCTAGGATTTACCGCGTACCTGGGTCAACAAGGTGACAAAACCGGCTTGATTGTTGACACGGTCACTCCAGACAGTGCGGCGGAAAAGATGGGACTTATTCCAGGCGACTTTATCCTCAAAATAAACGGGAAGCCAGCGACCGGTTATCGCCAAGTTGCCGCACTCTTCGAGCAGACAGCGGAAGATCCGAAACATCAAATTGCGTTAGAGATCTGGAATCCCCACACGCGGCGAACAAACAATGTAAATGCTGTGCTTCAGGGCGAGAAAAACTGGGTTTCTCCATAGAGATTCCGACTGCAACATTGCGCTAGAGCCCGTTGGAAGCGGGCTCTATTTATTGCACCGCAACTCCTTAATGTGGACTTTCGGATCCCCCGTAATTAACCGAGACTGACGGGTGTGACGAACGTAGTTCCAGAACCATTCAAATACCACGATCAATTTATTTCCGAATCCAATCAAAAACATTGCGTGAACAAAGTTCCAGGTCAACCAACCGATAAATCCTCCGAGATGTGTTTTACCGATTGCGGCAATCGCGTTCCCTCTACCAACCATCGCCATGGATCCCTTGTCACGATACTGAAACGCCGGACGTGGCACGGAATTTTTCCCTTTTATTTCACCCGCGATAATGCGGGCGACGTAGTCTCCAGCCTGAATCGCACCTTGCGCGACACCCGGAATTGACTTTCCGGTTATCGCATCCACTGCGGCGGCCGCGTCACCAATAACGAAGACCTCAGGATGGTCTGCTAATGCCATATCGGGACCCACCATAACACGACTTGCTCGATCCAGCTCCACTCCCATGGTTCCGGAGACCGCTTGCCCCTGCACGCCTGCTGCCCAAAAAATATTTTCCGCAGCAATTCGCTCTTCGCCAACGGAAACGCCGTCGACAGTCACTTCGGTGACGAGGGTGTTTAGTCGAATTTCAACACCCGATTTTTCCAACACGCGTTGGGCACGCCTTGCCAGGTCTTCCGGCATTCCTGGAACTAGTCTGTCGGCACCCTGTATCAGTATGACGCGTGCACAGCGAGTATCGATATTATGAAAGTCCGTGGGAAGCGTCTTGGATGCCAATTCCATAATTGCTCCGGCTAACTCCATACCTGTCGGCCCGCCACCGACAATGACAAAGGTCAACTTTGCCTGCCGCGCAGCCGCATCCTTCTCCCACTCTGCCTCTTCGAAGGCAAGCAGCACGCGCCGTCGTATTTCAAGTGCATCATCCACCGATTTTAGACCCGGCGCGCAGTCGCGGTACTCATCATGTCCGAAGTAGGATTGTCGTGCACCGGTCGCCATTATCAGGTAATCGTAGAATACTTCGCCACCGTTGACCGTGATCTTCTTTCCGTTCAGATCAATGGATGTAACCTCGCCAAGGGCCACATCGCAATTTTTCTGCTTATTCAAAATTTTTCGAATCGGAAAGGCAATATTGTTCGGTTCCAATTCTGCGGTGGCCACTTGGTAGAGAAGCGGCTGAAACAGGTGATAATTTCGCCGGTCGTAGAGGGTCACCTTGGCTGTTGTATTCGCCAGACCCTGAGCTGCGTGCAGGCCACCAAATCCGCCCCCGATAATGACAACTCGTCGATCGGCTCCTTTTGAAATTTGGTCGCTTTTCATCGCTGATTCCTCTCAACATGGAAGCGCAAGAGTCGAACACCACATCACTTCGCCAGTGTAAATTCTTGATATTCCGGCATCCACAGCGTACTTTTCAGCCGCGCGTCAATTTCCGCTTCTGCAATATCTTCGGCAACTCCTTGTCGCACCGCTTCCACTGCAACAGCCTTTGCGATGTGCACTGAAACTTTACGCATGTCTTCCAGAGACGGCAAAAGCGATGCCTGGGAGTTTTTTAGTGCGGGGGAAACCTCGCGCAAGGCAAGTCCCGCAGCCATAAACATTTCATCAAGCACGCGACGCGCCCCGATAGAGCGGATCGCTAGTCCCATCGCGGGGAAAATATAGCTATTGTTACATTGGGCAATCGTATATTTCTTGCCGGCGTACGTCACTGGATCAAATGGGCTGCCGGTAGCCACCAACGCTTTACCATCAGTCCAATTTAACAAATTAGCCGGTGTTGCCTCGGCACGGGAGGTTGGATTCGACAAGGGAAAAATAATGGGGCGATCGACGTGGGTCGCCATTTCACGAACGATCTCCTCGGTAAACAATCCAGCCACGCCCGTGACACCGACTAAGACATCCGGCTTTACATTGCGGACCACCGCATCCAAATCTATCGAGTCCGCCGTGCCACAATCCCATCTCGACAAATCCTCTCTTTTTTGCGCTAGAGGATGCAATGTTTCATTTAATCCAGCACGATTATCGCAAAGCAATCCGTTCTGGTCGACCACAAAACAACGCTGCTTGGCCTCTTGATCACTCAGTCCCTCGCGAACCATCGTGCGTTGCAATTGTAAGGTGATTCCCAGACCTGCCGATCCGGCGCCCAACATGACAATGTTTGCCTCGGAAAGCGGTTTTTTTACTACCTCCAACGCCGAGAGAATAGTGCCTGTCGCTACAGCAGCCGTCCCTTGAATGTCATCATTGAAGGTACACAATCGATCACGATAGCGATCGAGAATCGGTGCTGCATCGGCAGAAGCAAAATCTTCCCATTGCAGAAGCACGTTGGGAAATCGCCTCATCACAGCCTCAACGAACTGTTCGATGAAGTCGTCATACTCCTTGTCACGAATTCGATTTTTCCGCCAGCCGATGTAAGTAGGATCTTTGAGTCGCTCTTCATTATTGGTTCCCAAATCGATCAAAATCGGCAGCGTTTTTTCCGGCGCGATACCCCCGCAAAGTGTGTAAAGTGAAAGTTTTCCGATCGGAATACCCATTCCGCCGGCACCCTGATCGCCCAGGCCTAGGATCCGCTCCCCATCTGTTACCACAATCACCTCAATGTCGCGGTCTACATTGGAAAAAATCTGATCCATATGCGCACGCTCAGGATAAGAAATGAAAATACCCCGCGGACGTCGGTAGATATGGCTAAATTTCTGGCATGCTAGGCCGACGATGGGCGTATAAATAATCGGCATCATTTCAGTGATATGATCCAGCATCAATCGATAAAACAGAGTTTCGTTCGTGTCCTGCAGGTTCCGCAGATAAACGTGTTTTTCAAGATCCGTGGGCTGACCGGAAAATGCCTGATAGCAGCGGTCCACCTGTTGGTCGATTGTCTCGTAATGCGGTGGCAGTAATCCGTCGAGCAGAAGCAAATGCCGCTCCTGCGCAGTAAACGCGGTTCCTTTATTTAATAGTGGGGTATCGATCAGATGTGTCCCCGTCAGGGACGTGGCGATCGGGGAACCAGATAGATTACCCATTTCATAACTCCTTTGCACAAACTCGAACGGCTTCTAGTGCGAAAACAAGAACAGAAAACTAATCAAACACCTTTCCGTGCTGGTATCGTTCATCCTGCCCTGCCGCCTCGGTCAATGCTGCGACATTTGTCTTGGTGAAGAATCCGTCAAACGCATGGCAGCGCTCTACGTACTCTGTAATTAGGATCGAATATGCCGAGTGCTTGGAAAATATTTGTTTCAAATCAGGCTCGTCTTTACATTCTCCGACCACATGCGCCAGAAAATCAATCCCCTCATTTTTCACCGTCTCTACAACGTAATCGACATTCTTTTCACCTCCGCGATGATCTCCATCGAGAACTTCATACGCAATGTGATGCATCCTTCTACCAAAATTTCGCACAAAATCTTCTGTCGGCATCGGTTTATTCTCAAACGAATTCACGAAAGAAGGGATGTTATTGGCAGTAAACACCTTTGCCGGCGATTGTTTGTCATCATGTATTGCGCCGTTTCTAGTCACGTTAGTCGAGGAATTCATATCCGCAATATTGTAAGCACCCCAAAAATAGTAATTTGACATCGTGAGAAACTCACAGATCGCGTCTTCACGTTCACCCGCCAGAATACGAGTCGCCATGTGATCGACGCCCAACAGCAGCTGATCGAGTTTGTGCCGTTTGGCAAATTCTTCGATCTTATCCAACTTGCCTTGTTCCACGGCGGGAATCTCCAAAGGCTTGCCCAACTGTAAAGCATCGTAATCTGCGATATCGGCGTCGCAGTACCCGACGCGGTTCGAGGTATAGTCCGAGGGAAAAGAAAACACGATCTGTGCATCCGTGAAAAATGCATTTTTTGTTTCGTGATGATAGTTAAATCGGATGTTGTGTGACTCTAGAATCGAGCGGGTCTCGGCAGCATTTTTGGTTTCAAATATTTCGCCCACATAACGCGCGTTCGCCTTGGCTGACGAAAGCGGATACAGGCGATTCTTCATGGTTATTTCATCCACGTATTCCGTTGAAAGAGGCTCTAGCACAATAAATCGCGGATAATCCGTGTGAGACTGGAGTACAAAGATACGGTGCGTATCATTCTGGAAAGCCGCGACGAAACGATAAGGTCCCATCAGGTACAACTCTTGGAGATAGGCGAATGCATCACCATGCTCGACTTGCACGACCAGAGCCCGCAGGTTTCCCAATAGTTCTTCTAGCCCCGAACTCTTCCGACGCTCATAAATCTTGACCTTGTAAGTCTCAAAGAATTCCGAATTTTTTTTATCGCCCTTGGGCTGATAAGTTAATGGGTCGACTGCCATCAGAACTCCTTACAGTGTTAACCAACCGGTGACTGCCTACCCTACCAGGCTGCCGTTACATCCTTGCGGAAAATATCTGGGGTTGCATGCTGCCAATGGGAACTAAATGCGGGATCGTCTGTGCCATCAATCAACTCTCCCGGCTTTAAAAAACGATAGGCTTCGTCATACGTCTTAATGTCGGTACCCTCTCCGCGGAGACAGATGTGCCAAGGACCCAACTCTCTTGGATGATCAAGACCTGCAGCAGCAACAATTTCGGCTAAGGCCGACATGGTATTCCGGTGAAAGTGGAATGCTCGATTTGCTTTGTTAGAAACATTCAACGCCCAGTAGCGTCGTGGATCCTGTGTCGCGACCCCGACCGGACATCGATTGGTATGGCACGCCTGGGCCTGAATACAACCAACCGACATCATGAAACTCCTCGCCGCATTGCACCAATCCGCACCGATCGCAAGATTTCGTGCAATCGCAAATGCAGAGGCAACCTTGCCGGCTGCCGCGACGCGGATACGGTCGCGCAAGTTACAACCTACAAGTGCGTTGTGAACAAAAATCAGACCGCCCTTTAGTGGCGTACCGACGGCATCGGAAAATTCTAGCGGAGCGGCACCTGTGCCGCCCTCCGCGCCATCTACGGTAATAAAGTCGGGGTAAATTTCAGTTTCGAGCATCGCCTTGCAAACGCCCAAAAATTCCGTCCGATGCCCGACGCACAATTTGAATCCGATCGGCTTTCCACGAGAGAGTTCTCGAAGGCGGCCAATGAATTCGCACAGGCCTCGCGGGGTGGAAAATGCCGTATGTCCGGGTGGTGAAATGCAATCTCGTCCCATCGGTACCTTTCGTGCGGCCGCAATCTCGGGCGTGATCTTGGCTGCTGGAAGCACTCCGCCATGTCCTGGTTTTGCTCCTTGAGAGATTTTTATTTCGATCATCTTTACCTGATCGAGCAACGCGTGCTCTACAAATAAATCTGCCGAGAACGAGCCATCCTCATTTCGACAACCGAAGTAACCGGTCCCGATTTGCCAGACAAGGTCGCCCCCATTTTTCCGATGATAGGACGTTAGTCCTCCTTCTCCAGTGCACTGATAAAAATTCCCTTTCTTTGCCCCGGAATTCATAGCCTGAATGGCAGTGGGACTCAATGCGCCATAGCTCATTGCTGAAATATTCAATACCGAACAGGAGTACGGATTTTGACATTCCGTGCCACCTACTGAAATTCGGAATGCCTCTTCCGACTTTTTATGTGGAGCCATCGAATGGTCAATCCACTCATGGTGCCTACCATAAACATCAAGCTCCGTACCAAATGGCAGGACGTCTTCCACATTTTTTGATCGCCGGTAAATCAGTGAGCGCTGATTTCGGTTGTAAGGATGTCCATCGATATCACTCTCAATAAAATATTGATGGATTTCAGGCCGGATCATCTCTTGCAAAAAACGGAGATGGGCTAGGATGGGATAATTGCGTGTGATGGAATGTCGGACCTGAACCAAATCCCAGAAACCGACCAGTGATAAAAATAGAAACGCACCGGTCAATAGATGAAAATAAGGAGAGACCTTGGCGCCCAACAGGCAAAATACCAAAGTCGAAAAGACCACGATAACCAAAGCGAGAAATCGCATAACGCATCCCCTAAAAGTACACCCTTTCGCATTAGAATTATCCCGTATGGCTACGGGGCCGTCAATGAATCACCGTTTTAATGGTTGTGATGCCATTTTCCCTTCAGCGATGATTCGTGGTAATTGAAACGCAAAAATGATCCGCCTCGTATAACGCATGGTGTTGTTGCTTGCTGTTGCAGAGGCAACCGAATCCACTTTGCAAGATGCGTGCAACACTCGGGTGCATCAGGACAAATGAAACCAGCCTATAAACCTGAGCCTAAGCACGTGGTGCGGGATTTCAACATGGAATCAGCAAGTGGAGCCAATGGCAAACAGGTGTGGTTACGTCATGGAGTGATGATTGTTGTTGGAATCGGAATCGCGATTGCAGTGGGCGAATATCTTGGCCCAGAGGTACTTGAGTTGAAAGACTGGATTGCCTCACAAGGTTCCAAAGGTCCGATCATTTTTCTTTTGCTGTTCGTGTTGCTTTCCTCGATTTTTGTTCCCGATACGGTTTTTGCAGTCATTGCTGGTGCACTTTTCGGCATTCTTGCGGGAACCCTGCTGATGTTCATCGGGGGTGTGCTCGCCGCAATGCTCAATTTTTATCTAGCGCGTACACTATTCCGGAAACAAGTCCGCTCTTTCCTTACACGGCATCCCCGATTTCTAGTGGTGGAACAGGCGGCAGAGCATGAGGGCCTGCGGTTACTCGTGTTACTCCGACTAATTCCATTGAATCCAGCCACAGTCAGCTATCTGCTAGGAACGACTAGCGTTCGATTTTCACTTTTCCTTATTGCGTCAGTCGGTCTGATTCCGGGATTTTTTGTGGAAGTCTATTTCGGCTATCTGCTCAACCACGTAAGCAGCGCGAACACGACCGATTCGTTTGACGTTGCGCACATGGCGGTTACGATCATTGGATTTATTCTCTGCGTCGGAACACTCGTGTATCTGATCGTAGTTGCTCGCCGGGCACTTGCCGAAATCCCGATAAATTCTCAAAAGTAATCAGCGATGCAACTGAGTGAATTGAAGACTACTCATCGCGCGGCAGCGTAAAAAAAGTGGGTGGTAAATCAAATTACCACCCACTATTGAAAACCGTAGACCGTATTTTCGCCAAAAACTAACTAACGCCTGGATTTGCTTTCTCCGATCTGCTGTTTTCGGCCTGTACCTTGATAAGCTCAACTTCGAACACCAGAGGTTGATTGGGGCCAATCTGACCGCCAGCGCCTCGTGGACCGTAGGCGAGGTGCGAGGGGATATAAAGCTCCCATTTGTCACCCTCTTTCATCAGCTGCAGCGCCTCACTCCAACCAGCAATTACGCGATTCAGAGGAAATGTCACTGGTTCACCACGCTGATAGGAACTGTCAAAAATGGTTCCGTCCGGAAGCGTTCCATGGTAGTGGACCGTCACCAGATCTTCACGGGCGGGCTGCTGACCGGCACCACTTTTAATGATGCGATATTGGAGTCCACTTTCTGTTGCAGAGATATCCGCTTTGGATTTATTTTCTTCAAAAAAGGCTTTTTCCTTTTCCAACGCAGTCTCAGCGGCTTTTTTTTCTGCATCAATCTGCTTTTGAATGAGCTTCGCCTGAAATTTTTCCATCACACCTCGGATTTGCTCAACGGAGAATTTTGATTCTTTATCCTGTACGCCAGTTTCGATGCCCTCGTTGAATGCAGCCAAATCAATTTCGATCGCCTGTCCACGAAGACTCTTTCCGAAACTCAGTCCAATGCAATAGCTCACATCCTCTAGATTAATGTCCGGCGTATCATTAGCCACTGTCGCTGCTATACGGCCCGCCGGACTTGTGGGAACAACTTGCTTCAGCTGTTGCTCGTCTGCTTCAATCGCGCTCACACCAAACAAGGTGGCAAGAGCCAAAAAGCATG
>CEVF01154699.1_pt1 | contig 16137 bp, 11 predicted proteins | sample 356441 | NCBI WGS metagenome assembly CEVF01 (sample SAMEA2622765, study PRJEB7988) | marine metagenome | biome: marine biome (ENVO:00000447); feature: surface water layer (ENVO:00002042); material: "saline water (ENVO:00002010), including plankton (ENVO:xxxxxxxx)" | depth 5 m
ATGGCCGGTTTCATGGGAGGTCACATATTGAAAAAGCTCCCCTACCAGGGATTCTGGTACGGGATTTCGTTGTGCCCTTGCATCCATGGGCGCACAGCGTACCACATATTCCTCAACGAGACTGCGCACGGAGGAACTGATCAGAATATCCGCCTTAAGGATTTCTCCCGTTCGTTGGTCCACGATCATTTTTGCCGTTGACCCGCTCTCCTTTTCCGATCCACGAACCCCTGAAAAATTCTCCCATCGGATCATGGAATAGGTCACACTGTGACCACTTGGCTCTCCTTCCGGCAAGTCCCGTACCTCAATGGCATTCTTGAACCCAGCTGCTTCAAAAGGGGCCGACCATGCCACTATTCCCGCCCGGATATAGGGTTTCCAGACATCGGGAACATCAGGGTGAAAATAAAAAGTGATCGGGACCACAGGTTCACTTAACGCCGACCTCGGGTCCTTTTTCTCCATGCGCCAACGCATGATGGCCGCCTTGTAATTATCCGTTCTTTGTGCATCCCATACATCCTCCAAATAGTATCCCATCCGGTGATCGAACAATCGGGGTCGCATGGGCCGATCGGGCAACTGATAAAAACTGAAATCCACATCAATGGTCTTCAACGAAGAACCGGAATTCTTTGTCCGTTTCGTTCGGATGATGGTCTCCCCATCCAATTTCTCCACCTTATAAATGTATGACTTTCGAAGATCAATGCGCTCAGGGGAATCATAGGCAAACCACTTGATATCATTGGCCAGTATGAGTTCGGTAGCATCTATGGTAAGACCATAGGTGTCGTTTTTATCCTTGATGACCTTGAACTTTCCCAGAACCCGTTCTTCGATCTTGTAATCGGCATCAATGGGAATCCATTCGCCAAGGGCAGAACGCACTCGGTGTTGGGTCAGTACCACCTGTTCGCCGACTTGTGACCATCGTACCGTCAATTGCCCTTTATGATGCCTTACAAACAACATAGGTTCTCCGATGATCTCCCTATCCAACACCAATAATAGCCGATTGTCCTCCAGATAGGCCCCTATACCATTATTGGCCTGCCCCCAAAGAGGGCAGGCCACCCCAAGAAGTAGCGCACTTAGGGCAAGAGCCCTACGGACAGTGCGTTTCCTTCCCGAGGCAATGGAGCTAATCCAAAACATAATCTTAATACCCTTCATTTTGTGGGGCCAGGTTTGGGTTCAACAAAAGGTCGGATTGGGGAATGGGCAAGTTGATGGCAAAAGGCTCCCATTCCGGTTTGATGGCACCTAAAATGGCATCGGCCCTAGCGGTCCGTTTCAGATCGAAAAACCGATGTCCCTGCTCCGAAAACAGTTCCACTGCCCTTTCTTTATAAATCGCATCCAAAAGTGCTGTACCGGACAGTCCAGAAATCGGGGTAAGCAATGCCCGCTGTCGGACCCGGTTCAGATAAGCCAGCGCCTCAGCATCCTGGCCCAAACGTGCATAGGCCTCTGCGCCTATCAAATACAGCTCGGACAACCGGAATAAAATGGAGCATTCCTCCGTACTGGGGCTTGGGGCGTTCAACTTGTATTTATTGGCATAGTACCAAGTTTCACTATCACCAACGACTTGGCCCACCCAGGCCTGCAAACGGCCATCCCCAGCTTCGAACCGGTTGATAAAATCGTTGTTAAGGGCCGAGTTCGGAGGCGGACCTTCCGAAAAGACAAATGTCGATCCCTCTTTGGTATTGTTGCCCGGGATGCCCGAATCCAACTGCCAAAGGGTTTCAGGGCTGTCCTTTTTAAAAACCTGCAGCAAATCCTCTTCCAGCCCGAACGGACCGTCCTTTTCCACCTCCAGGACCTCCGTGAGGGCATTCGACCATTCTTCCCGATACAGGTAAAACCGGGCCAAAAACGCAGTGACCGTCCAATAATTCGGTCTGTAATTGTCCGCTGCTTCCACTTGGGCCAAGAATTCCTTTGCCAATCTCAAATCTTCCAAGATCAAGATGGAAAGTGGCTCCAAATCCATACGGCCTACTTTACTGTTGATGTCAAAATTGGTCGAATCGATAAAGGGTACCGGACCGAACAGTTCCATTAAATGGAAATGTAGGAACGCCCTCAAAAAATAGGCTTCGCCCAGAAACCGATGGACATCCTCCTGTGCCAGTTCCGTGGAGTTTTGGACTCCCTCCAAAATACTGTTCGTTGCATAGATCAGTTCATAGGCCCCGTCCCAAAGCCGTTCAACACTCCCATTGGGAGGCGTTAGACGGCCATTGGCAAATTCCTGTACTTCGGGCAATACGTTGCTGTACAGGGTCAGTTCATCCGTGTAATGTCCCATTAGATAGGATAGTCCCGATACGGTCCCTGTCGTGAACACATCCTCCCTTAGTTGGGAGTGGATATGTGCAAAAGCAGCATCCACGGTGGCCGCTTCTTCGAAGACAACGCTTCCCGTGAGTTCGTTGGTCGGGGGAGCTATGTCCACGAATTCCTCGCAAGACCCCAAAAAGAGCCCCATCATCAGCACGAAAAGTGAAGACCGATGGATTGTATGTATAATACCTCGTATTGTTTTATATGTAGATGTCATAGTTGTGTGATTAAAAAGTGAAACGTGTTCCTAAGGTGACCATGCGCAGCGGGGGCACTGTTGCACTGTTCTGTGTCTCTGGGTCCAATCCCAGATAGTTGGTCCATGTCCAAAGGTTCTGCCCCCTGAGGAAAAGGATACATCCCAGACCATTATCCTTCTTGGCCACCAGGTTATAGGACAGCGACACGGTCTTTAACCTAAGAAAGGAGGCGTCTGAAATACCTGCATCACTGGAAACATAGTTCCGATAGCTCTGTCTGGCCTCTGGGGACTGGCCCGCCGTAAATCGTTGTATATCGGCATCCGTTTCGGATGGTGTCCATCTGTCCAGCACCTCGTTGGGCTGATTGGCCAATCCTCCGGGGGCCACACCTCCCGTGGACCAAAAATTCCGTCCCAGTTGTTTGGAAAACTGGAACAAGGCATCGACGGTCAATTTTCCATAGGTCCATTGACTGGTGAACCCGCCAAAATATTTGGGGTCCAAACGTGCAATGGCTTCCCGATCATCCACACTGGTGATGGTCCCGTCATTGTTAAAGTCTTCGAACACGTACAGTCCCGTTTCCGGGTCAACGCCATTGACTTGGTATACCTTGGCGATGTTCAGTGGTTCCCCTACTTTCAAACGATTGGCAAAGGTCGATCCTTCCAAATCGGGAAAAGACTCCAATCGGGTCTTGGGGATGGTCAGGTTAAGGGATGTTTCCCAGGTGAACTTTTCACTGCGGGCAATAATGGCATGTAGACCGAGTTCCCAACCCTCGTTCAAAACTGTTGCATTCAAGTTGTCATTGACACTGGAGAAACCCGTGGTTGCCGGAAGGGGGATACCGACCAATTGGTTGGAGGACGTATTTCGATAGTGGGCCGCATTCAGACGGATCCGATCTCCCAACATCCCCAATTCAAGGGCCACTTCCCGTTTTTCATTAGATTCCCAACTAAAATTGGGATTGAAAAGCCTAGTGGGGAAGATCCCAACGCTGTTCTGGTATTGGTCTATGCCAAAAGAATAGGTGTCCAAGTATTGGTAGTCCCCTATTTGATCGTTTCCGGAGGTTCCCAAACTGGCCCGAAGCTTTCCAAAACTGAGCCACGGAACATGCTCCTTGAGTAAAGGCTCCTCTGAAAAAATCCATGCGGCACCAATGGCCCCAAAATTTGAAAATCGCTTCTCAGGGCCGAATCGACTGGAACCGTCCCTTCTTCCTGTGAGGTTGAGCACATACTTTCCGTTGTGGTTCACATTGACCCGACCGAAAACAGCCTGGTACCGATACTGCTGGTTTACATCGGCCAGACCAATGGTGGTACTGGCCGCCGATATGTTCTCTATAAATCTGTTGTTGGAGAAACCAAGGGCCAACTGTGACAAACGTGCTGTTCTACGATCTTGAAAGGAAAGTCCGGTCAAGACCGTAACACTGGTATTTCCCAATGACAGTCCATATTCCAATTGGGGCTCCACGATCCATGAGGTCCTCTTCCCAGTATTGTGGATCGCGGAAGAAGACTCACTGCCAATACCAAAGGCCGGATCAAAGATGGTAGAGGGGTTGGTCCGGATTTCCTTCAAATGGCTCTCGGTATATCCCAAATTGACCCTTGCCTTGAACCCATCCCATAAGGTATAATCCAATGATGCATTGCTGACCATGGTCGTCGCATTGTAGCGAAATGTTCCCTGTTGCCGGGAAAGGGGATTGTTCCAAGTGGAGTTTTCCCAGTTCAAGCTGCCATCTGAATTATATAGCTCAGGTGCATTGGGCGCAAGGCTAATGGCCAAAAAAGTAATATCATTGGCGGGCAGGTCATTATTGTTCCACGTAAAATTATTGGACCATTGCAGGGAAAGTCTATCATCCTTGGAGGTGAAGCTTACTTTACCCAGCCCTGAAATCTTTTCGTTCCGGTAATCTCCCTTAAAGACACTGGTCTGACCATGATAATTCCCACTGAGCATAAAACGAGTACGCCCTTCCCCTCCAGTGATCGACGCTTGCAGGTTATTGACATAGGAGGTGTTCCCGAACAGTTCCCGCTGCCAATCTGTTCGCCTGTCCGGGTCCCATGTCCCATTGATATCGTAGGCGTTAAAGGGCAAGGGATCGATACCATCATTGGCATAGGCTTCCGTACGCATCAAACGATATTCGGCCGCATTCAATACGTCCATGGTCCGGGAGGCCCGCCCAAGTCCACTTTCCAGACCGATGCTCACCCGGGTTCCGCTAAATCCTGTCTTTTTAGTGGTGATCAACACCACCCCATTGGCACCCCGAGACCCATAAATAGCGGTCGCATCCGCATCCTTTAGGACTTCGATACTTTCTATATCCATGGGGTTGAGCGTGTTCAAGGGACTAAATCCCCGTCCCAACAGAATTCCGGAGGCCGCTTCCTCCCCTAGGGAAGAGGAATCGTACGGGACACCATCAACAATGTACAAGGGCTCATTGCCCAGATCCCGCACACTGTTCCTGCCACGTATCTGAATGGAAAAACCGGACCCTGCAATACCAGAGGTCTGTACGACTTCCACCCCGGGCATTCGTCCCTGCAAAGCAGCCAAGGGATTGGAGATGGGCTGTTTCTCGATATCCACTGCGGACACCTTCTCGATACTTCCCGTACGCTCCTTCTCAGAAACGGTATAGTACCCCGCATTGAGCACTACCTCGCCCAATACCGTTACATCCTCCTCCATGGTAACAAAGACCTCTTCCCTACCCCCAATGGGCACGGTAAGTGTCTTGAAACCCACCATAGAAAACACCAGCACATCGGTAGAATCTGCATTAATGGAAAAGGAACCATCCAGACCGGATATGGTCCCGATGTTCTTGGATTCCACCACAAGGTTCACCCCGGCCAGGGGATTCCCCGACGTATCAGTCACGGTGCCGGAAACGGTGGCCTGTGGTGGTTCCAAGACAGTGCCCGCCTGCATAGATAAGGCACAAAAGGGCATTAAAAAAGCATATAGAAGCACGAACAGGGATGCCCTGCGCATGCGTATTGTTATTCGTTGCATAAATTGAGTTCTTTTAATTAAAGCGTTAGTTGTTCTCCACACTGCCCATAAGTCACGGAAAAACCGTAACTTCCAAAAAGGACATCAAGGTTCGGACATAGGCCATCCTGCCCGGGCAAAAACATACCCAGAAATAGGATTCCTAAACTAAAAAAGACCATGGTTTCGTGATCGGGCCGGTTGCCCTAAAAGTGCAGTTGTTGATTGTGGGACAAAAGGATATCGTGAACCGGAAAAGTGTGTAACGTGCATCCCACAACCTTGGCCTTGGGATTATACAGGGTTCTTCGGCTTCTTTTTAAACAGGATATCGAACACCGAGTGCGCTGCCCCAAAAATAGGACAACAACACGGAGTAAACCCTACATAAAAAAATTGCCAAATGTTTCCCATAACCTAAATGGTTGGGCGACACCCCGAAAGGACCACAGAAACCAAACGCTAAGAAGAAAGTTGCAATGTACCAATACACCAAAAAAAGGCGCGGAACTCAACTTAACGGACGGAGGCACTGGTAAATGCCCTGCAAACGATAAGTGAGCCCACGCCCGGGTCGTGAGCAAACTGCTTATCATCTCGTTCGCATAAAAAATTACCAGTTTTCCATCCGAGAATCAAAGCGATTGCTTCAAATATGTTCTAAACGAAGAATCGCAAATTTAAATAACTGAATGCAATATAATAAAATATTTCAGTTTTCGGTCGAACGACCGAGATATTTTATTTCCCATCCTATTCCTTTGCTTAGATGTCAAATATTAATGTGGAAATATGCAGCTATATAACCGAGGAGTGGCTACTCCCTTGGATAAAGGAAGGAAAATCCCAGAGTTCCTTTGCTATTAAACACAATGTTGACGAAAGTACTGTAAGAAAAATTAAAGGTAGAAACGAATATAGAATACCCGTTGAAACTTTAAATAGAATTTGTGAAGCAAAGGGTATGAAGCTTAGCGAATTTTTTAAACTAGCAGGGCTTTGAAAATAAAATTAGTATCCGTTGTCTTTTAAATATTCCCTTACAGAATTCCACATTTCCCTTTTTCTAGAAAATTCTTACATTTAGAATCTCATATCTCCAAAAAGATTTATTGATATTAACGAAAACTGTGCATTGCGCCCAATTGCAAAACTTGAGCATAGTCGACCATATTGGCGGAATATGTTTAACAAAGCTAGGTATTATGGGGTAATTCTATCAAGACTTTGCTAATCAATCGCCCATTTTGAAAGAAAATGATTCAAACAGAACAAATACAACAAAGACGTGTAAGCTACCCCTAGATAGAACTGCTTATTTTTCTAAAACTTCCTCAAAAAACACCCATGATTGAAAACATCAAATTTAAAGAAGCCTCTAAGAGGGAAATAACTCTCTACACTATTTTAGGAGAATCCCTATGTGCGGTTCAAATATTGGAAGACGCGCTAAGTCATTCAATTGTCTTAAAAAAAACAGAGCCTGACCAGAAGAATGAAGCAGACAATCTTTTAAAAAAGCAACGGAAATATACACTTGGCTTGGCGATAAACGCCATCAAAAAAGAATCGCTATTCCCTAAAGCCTTGGGGTTTGAATTGTCAAATCTTTTAACGGAAAGAAATTGGCTTATTCATAAAAGCATTACAGAGAACAAAGATGATTTAAAATCAGATTCATACTTTGAAAAGCTAATTGAAAGAATAAAAGCCATAACATCAAAAGCTCACAAATTGCAGATTTCAATTGAACTTGATTTAATTGAGTATTCCGAAAAAAAAGGAATCGACATGACTAAAGTCAAAAATGCGATGAATAAGCATTATGGTTGGTCAAAGTAGATGTTGCCAGAAGTTACGTTAAATAAATCTAGGACGGACTTTGTCCCCTTTTCTAATTCAAACCCCAAATGTTTAGAGAAATAATAAGGTAAATGGGAGTGAGGCAAGGAAAGGATTGGAATGAGGTCTTATGGATTTAATCATAAGCATTGCTTAACTTTAGTGACGTCCAACAAAAAGTGAAATAGGAATACGACACCAATGACCAAAAAAGAGAAGGAACCCGAAAAACATATTGAACAGGCTTTGGAATTCATACTCAAAACGAAAAAAAGCCAATTTCAGAGAAGGGATTTCAAGAACGTGGACGCCCTTGTAGAGCTGGGAATAGCCAAACTCATCAATAAAGAACTGGAATTATACGAATTTGAGACAAATGCGCCACTTTTGACCAAGGCACTATATGGACTTTCCGTACAAAAGATGGGACAACTGCCGATCGATATACCCAATGCTTTTCAAAAACTGGATGAATTCGAAGAAGTCCTGAAAAAAGAACAAGGAATTGCGCCGAATGTCATTGGATCCTACAGTACATTCTTAAGAGGGCTTAAAGGATATGTACTTTTTCAATTGGAGCAAAAGGGTGTGGATGTGGGAGGTTTTTTTGAAGGACTAATGAAGAACAAAGGACAAAGGGAAAATCAACTCTTTCTTTTTGAGGATAGCTTTTTCCGTTTTTTACCCAACTCCCGTTATCCGGCACCAAGGATATTTGCATTGTGCAAATTGGCCATGGAAAATGACGAAGCCTATTATGTGTTGGATTTTGCACGTTCTCTTCCATACAAAAATAAAGAATTGGCTCAAGAACTTTATGAGTTGAGCAAAGGACACAAACTCGCCAAAGAAAAAGGGTTTGTCACCAATTTGGCTGTTGGGCTGTACAATTCGTGCAAAGTAGAACTATTTGAGTATTATCGCACCTTGATAGCAGTAAGGCCTAATGAGGCATTTCGTTTCTTCCAGGTGATAGATAAAAAGGATAGAAAAACCTTGGAGGCCATATTGGGGATTGTCGCTTCAGATGACAGGGAAGAGAATAGAGTACGAAAAGCGTATGTTTTGAGTACACTGATAGTTCACCAAAAGGCAACCAAAAAAATCAGACAGCTGTCTTTCGATTTGATCAAAAGTTATTTTGAAAGTGAGAATGAAGAGGTAAAACATGGTGTCCTGTGGTCCACTAACCATATTACCAATTTTGAGGAGGAGCGATTCGGTATTTTGATGGCCTATTTGAACAAAACTTCAAATTTTAAGGTCTTGACCAATTTCTTTTGGAGGTTCAAGGACCCTAAATATATGTACGGATTGCTACGGGCGTGTTACTATCAAGCATGGGGACGGAGTTCCATTAATTTTTTCAAAGAGGCAATTGGCCATTTTTGGCAGGTCAACAGGAACGCTTCGGAAAAACAGATTTTAGCAATGTTCGACCCACAAAGGCAACTGGGACTCCTTCCCGTGGAGGTCCTTATGTGCGGGTACATCAACCCATTGCCTGTGGATTTGTTAAAACTGGACGACGAAGACCAGCAGGTAAATGCAATACGCTGCATCTGTATATTCCCCCATTCCTTCGACAGTTTATTACCCATTGTACTGAAGTTGAGGCACTCAAAATTTCCAAAGGTCAACCTATATCTAAAGGAGAGATTGGTCCAACTCATCGTTGAAGTCTATCATGAAATGTTGTTCGAATCCATAAAAAGGTTATTGGGCACAACGGCCAAGGACAAGAATTTCTTGAATGAAATGGCCAAGGCACTGGATCGATACAAGGAAATCAAGGCCCTTAAGGACTCGGTCGATGATTTGAACCCTAGGCAAAATGAACGTGATTATATGGAACTGTTCTACTCCTTGGAACATGAACGACGGTCCATACTAATGGAAGAAATCCATCAAAGTAAGGACACCTTTATGAGCCATGCAAAAAGAAGCGTCATTGTTAGGGGAAATGCATGGAAATTGCCGGAAAAAGAGGAAATCACCCCGTTACAACGTTTTGCTTCTGGGCATTGGATGCATGGAAATGCCGTATTGAATCCAGATTTATTTGAACTTGAACTGCGAAATATCTAAGGAACATGGATATCAAACCCATCATTGTCCAAAAATATCTGGAATCCCTTAAAGAAGATTCTGAATTGGACGCCCTGCTCCCACTATTGTTGCAGGCGATGGATTTTGAGATATTGTCCACGCCCAAGGAGTATAAAGGGTTTCCTCAATACGGAAAGGATATTGTAGCCACCGGCAAAGACGGGAGCAAACAAAAGCACCGATATTATTTTGAAATAAAAGCTGGAAATATCGATGGAAGGAACTGGGATACAGGCCCCAATAGTGTAAGGAGTAGCCTTGCAATGACCATAGACCATGAATTTGATACGACTTACCCAAATTTTAAGGAACTTCCCATAAAGGTAGTATTGGCCTTCAATGGACTTGTCACGGGGAAAGCCCGGGGACTATTGACTGGGTTTGCCAAAAAAGAATTTACTGATAAAGGGATTGAGTTTGAGGAATGGAACATATCCAAATTAACAGAACTGTTCAATGCGAAATTGTTTGGTGCCTACCTGTTTACGGACCAAGAGAACACGCGCCTTTTCAACAGGGTAATTGTAAACTTAAATGCCAGTGATGGAGTTTCTCAGGATTTTGTGGACTTGGTGGACACTATTTTGAACATGGAAACATGGAAAGGAAACTCCAAAAAGGTTCCTCGGAAAATAACGTTACTTTTTGAGACCCTGAACCTCATTTCATTGATACTGTATACAGAGGCAAAATCCTATAACAATCTGGATATAGCCAAGAGATACCTGACACATCTCTTACTGCGATTTTGGCATTGGATTCTTAAAAACAAGCTTGAGGGGCACACCAATGTCGTGGCCTATTTTGCAAGGCATTATATGTTTTATCATTCCTTGCTCAGGGAATACATTAAAAGAACATTGGACATGGCCCTGCTTAAAGATGGGCTTTCCCATCATAAGGCAGGAAGATATGATGAAGTTGGGTATACCCATAGAACTCTTGGCTATTTAAGTACGTTGTGTTATGTCCTTAAGTTTGAGAAACGTTTTTCCCCAAATTTCGAAATAGAAAGGGCCAAAAGCCTATTGATAGGTGCCATCAATGCAAATTCTGTTTCAAAGAGGGTACTTTTGGATATCCATTCTTTAGTGGTGATGGACGTAATCGATCTGTTCATTGAATTTGGGGAGCTTGAAAATGCCAAGACCTATCTCAGGCAAGTATTGGGATATATTAAGAACGGTAAGGAACTATATGGTAGGTTGCCGGATGCCAACAATAGTCTCAATAATGTCATCAAATTTACGGTAACCGGTAAAAAGCCTATATACTATGTGGACAGTACATCACCTCTGCTGGCCTCACTGATGGAATATGTTGCTATTTTGGATATTAAGGAGGATTACGAATGGCTGCCTGATTTTGTCCAAGAGCATGATATCACTTTAGGGATTTTTGTACCCCACCATGGTATAGAATCCACCTCAAAAGACCTTATCGAGGATAAGGAAAATGATCTGGAGGAACAATTGTTCTCTAAATCCGTAAGGGATGGATACCAATCGGAAATCCGTACCAAGATATACCCAGAAGGAGAATTGGATTTTGACGGCTTTCGTAAGGACTTATTGGAGAGGGCCAAGGAATTTACCTATGAGTATAGAACGGACAAGGCCGGCTTCCCCATGCTTCGTGATTTGGCCCATCACTATTATGGGACACCCTATTTTCCCGACAGATGGCGTCCCCTGTTAAAGCTATTGAACCCAAAGGAGACAAAAGAATAACTACAGAACTATGGAAAAATACAACGTGGAACACTATGTAAGCCCCCATCTTACTTATATAACATTACATGACAAACTTAGGATTGGGCAATTGATATTCGATTGCAAGAAGAAGAGGATAACCATGGTCGATACCGCCATTTTATCGGAAATTTACGAGAAGGAGAAAGATGGCAAAAAAGTGACTATAGATGAATATAGGCCATTGTACTTAACGGATGATTGGCTGATAAAGGTATTTCAGTTTGAAGGGAAATATCTTAACACCAACAATATGACCGTCTTCACTTCACAAAGACATGGTCTTAAGGTGCACAAACGGCAAGGAAATTATTATCTTGGTTATATTCTTAGGGAAAAGATGAACATAGGGGAATGGAAAGGATGTTCATCAAGTAAACCAGAGATACTCTTCGTAAGCGAACTGATGGATTATTGCTATCTTTTAAAAAGGGACAGTCTGAAATTTACCAAGGATGATTTAAAAAGAATCAATGAACTGATAACCATTAATTAATAAGACCAATTACAGAAATAATGAGACCAATAACCTTTAATTTTTTGGAGAAACCCGAAGAGGTTGGCCTGGATGAATCTATCCTAAGCTATGATGAGGAATTGAATCTTTCCATCGATAAGAATTCCGGCCTGCCAGCGTTTGATGTACTATCTATGGATACGAGCACAGGGACTAAGGATTATGTAGAAGTATCTGATACTGATGACACTCTGAATCTGTCCTACATGGACACAGCAACACGCACCAATACACAAATGGAGTCTACGGATTTGGACAACAATGTTCACTACCTCATTCAGATGATGGACACTTCAACAGCCACAAGGACTTATGACGAAGCCGCTGATTCTGACGCCTAATAGGGATGATTCTTGTAATAACCCATAGAACTGATTATACTGCTGATTTCGTAATAAATAAATTAAACCAAAGGAATATTCCGTACCAAAGATTGAACTGTGAGGACTTGATTTTCCAGAACTATGCCTTTGAAATCAACCATGACTTCGATTTCTACTTCCAAGGTTGCAAAACCTTCACATCGGGTTGGTTCAGAAGAACAAAGCTCCCCCAAATCCAGGGATTGACCGAAGAAGAAAGATTGTATTTATTAGGGGAGTACGATGCGCTTATTCAAAATATAGTTTCATCGATCGATTGTCAATGGTTGAGTCAACCGAGACACATCTATTTTGCAGAAAACAAAACTGTACAGTTAAGGAAGGCCAAAGAGTTGGGGTTTAATATCCCCCCGACCTTGATTACGAACAAAAAAGAAATGGTAAAATCCTTTTATGATAGGTATAATGGAAATATTATCATTAAGCCAATTTCCAGAACACGAATTGACTATCGTGAACAACCAGGTTTTATCTTCACAAATGTGGTTGGCGAAAATGTTATTAAAAACCTTGATTCGTTTGATATGAATCCCTGTATTCTTCAGAAAAACATAGAAAAGAAGTATGAAATTCGGGTCACTGTAGTGAAAGACAAGGTTTTTGCCGCAGCTGTTGATAGCCAAGAAGACGAGGACACCAAGGTGGATTGGAGACGGAAAAAATTGAAATTCAGGGAAACGAGGCTACCTAAAACCATTGAGCAGCAGTGTGTACAGGTAGTGAAGGAATGTAATTTGGGATTTGGAGCCATAGATATGATAAAGACAATGGAAAATGAGTATTTTTTTCTAGAACTGAACCCTAATGGTCAATGGGCATGGATTGAATTGCAAACAGGCCAAAAAATATCCGAGGCAATTATAAGTGGTCTGACTTAAATTATCCCATGAGTTTTTTCAAATTTCTTTTCTTACCCCGGCAATTGGAATCAAAAAAACCCTTTGATTATGATAAAAATGATTATCGGAATCTAAGGAGAGATCAATTGGAGTTACATAAATCCTATCTAAAAGAGATGGAAACCGAGGAGAATTCAAGGTTGGTAATGATTGAAAATAAGACCGCACAATTGGTTTCGCAAACAGGGCTTGTATTTGCACTACTGAGTTTGTTCGTTCCCTTCATCGTTGAAACCATTCTGAATGCACATATTATTTTTCGGATTGTTTTCATAATGTTGTTAATCATGTGCTTTCTGTGCTACATTTTAGCAATAATCAACTCGTTAAAAAACTTCAATGTAAAGAAGTTTAATTATGGGTATAAGTCCCCAATGACCATATTGAACCACCAATCTTTGAGTGAAAAAAAATTCATGCAGATGGAAATCAAGGATGCGTTGTATTGCATCAACAATAACATCGAAATGAACAACCGAAAGGCAACACATCTGATAAGGGGATATCATTTTTTCAAATTTGGTATCGTGTCAACCGCGGTACTGGTAGTTTTTCTCTGTGCATCGCTTCTGTTCATCGCCAGTAAAGAAAGTGAAAATGGCACCAAACAACCCATGGAAACACAAATTAAAAAAGAGTTTTTAGATAATACAACGAACAGCGATTTAGAAAAAGTCCATGATTCAATCAAAATAGATACAATGTCCAAGGCTAAAATCGATTGAAGAACTTCAATCCAATTGTAGGGAAGAAATAGCATTGGTGGTGGTCTTTTTTTGCTTTTTTTTCTTCGCTATTTTGGCAGTAAGAAGACTTATTTTCCCACTTTGAAGAATTGATTTACCAGTAATCTGATTGACCTTTAGGTATATGAGGCCGATATCAGGGTGCAGACTTTTTAGGATATTTTTATTGAACAATTTTCTTGAAACACTCAGATTCGTATCCCTGAACAATTGGTTAAACCTCTTATTGTGTTGACCATCATCAAGTAGGATCATCAGTAGGTAAGTCCTGTGAAATCCAAATTTGAGATATTGATTTACTTGGCTGATTCCCTTGGCAATATTTTTCTCTTTATTCAATACAATTCTACCGCTCTTCAACGTTCTTGCCTTTACACATTTGGCCTCAATCACAACGGCCCTATGAACCGAATCCAAACTGAACAAAACCAAATCCAAATCCCCCGGCTTTTCATTTGTATTTTGGATTATTGGGTCCTGCAACTCCCTTATTGACTTGATATTGCCTTTTGGTAGCCCAAGCTCATCAAGCAAGAGATGGTGTAGATTGTGCTTTGAAAATAAAAAGTCCAGTATTTCTCTTTCCGTAAAAGCAGTGACTGCTTTGAAATTGTCCTTTTCCCCTTCGCGGAATAGGTGGGTAGTAGGATGCGCTAGCGGTACGGAATCGTAGACAATGGTTTTCCAAATATCATTGTCTTTTGGGGAGTACCCTGGGTTTAGACTTTTAAAAATTGATATTAATTTGTTTCTATCCATTGCGTCTTAACATGTCTACCATTGTCATATTCCAATAAGGTTTGGGGGTTAAAATAATTAGCTTAGCTTATTTTAATAAGAATTTACCTATTTTTTTTATATTTTTAAGCTGAAAGAATTTTCTATTAGCTCCCCCAAAGTTTAGCAAACCAGTATATGATTTCCTTGAAATCATTTTTGGATAGTACTAACCAAAAAACGAACTTCAATGAGGCGAATTGTTCTAATTGCTTCCCTAGTTTTCATGGGCTGCACCCCAATTTATAAAATCTCCACTTCGGAAAATCAAGGAATCCCATTTTATACACAGCAACTTATCAAACACACCGAATACAATTATAAAGTAAAGTATTATGAGATTCAAGTCACCTTTACCTATGAGGAAAAAAGAAAAACTTCAAATAATGAGGCCGATAAACGAAAGTTCTCCACTACCTTGATTAAGTACGCATATCCGAAATGTGCCATAAGATTGAACAACATCTTTTCAAGCCAATCGAGTCCAATTGATGCGAAGAGAGAAGTGGAAAGCACAATGGAAAATGGTTCTCCAGGTTCAAAGAGTGAGTGTATCCTATATGATAGTGAACAATTGAATGGTTTGGACTCAAAAGAAATGCTTGAGAAATTAAGTCAAACAAATAAAAAGCAAAATTCAAATCCCCCTAAAGAATGTGAGAAAAAGAGCAATCAGGTTTTGGCGTTTGTTTCGGAATCTACCAGCTATAAGTTGGAATTGGAAGATACGCCAAGGTATGTTAATATCAGAAAGCCATTTTTGGGTTCGGTAGAGGGAACGATAACCTTAAATGAAAATGGAACTCTGGCCAGTGCCACAACATCTATTACGGACGAAACCGTAGGTAAAGTTTTGGACCTCATTCCTTTCTCGGATATCATCACTTCTAAGCTCGAACTAGAGGATTCTACGGAAGATGCTGAGGAAATGGCTTTGACGGACGAACCAATCCTTGTCAATGCCAAACTTTCGCTTATTCCAATCACCACAATGTATACAATTACAAAAGCCTTCCAAAAGACCGATAAAGAGTGGGTTCCCAAATACACCAATTACAAAGTTTCTCGGGCGACAAGCAAAGGGTCCACAGCAGAAGAGGAGCAAAAAAATATTATTACTATGGAAGGAAAACTAATGCTACCTGACACCAAAACCGAGGATAAAAAAGAAAAATAACCAATAATATTTTTGGAATTGAAAGCAGGGTAATGGCGATGGACAAATACAAACCAAATTAATATATGGCAAAACCAAGGATTTTTATAAGTTCTACCTGCTATGACTTGAATGACATACGAAGTGAGCTCACAGATTTCTTGCAGAAATATAATTTCGAGGTTCTCAATTCCCAATTGAAAAATTTTGGCGTTACTCCGGGAAAACATTCCCACACGGCCTGTTTGGAGCAAGTAGAGAATGCCGATTTTTTCATTGTAATTATTGGTGGGCGTAGAGGCGGGACCTTCATAGGCTCGGAAAAGTCAATTACAAACGAAGAATATTCCCTAGCAGTCAAGA
>CEVF01154695.1_pt1 | contig 15999 bp, 16 predicted proteins | sample 356441 | NCBI WGS metagenome assembly CEVF01 (sample SAMEA2622765, study PRJEB7988) | marine metagenome | biome: marine biome (ENVO:00000447); feature: surface water layer (ENVO:00002042); material: "saline water (ENVO:00002010), including plankton (ENVO:xxxxxxxx)" | depth 5 m
TTAAAGAAGCGGTCGAATATTTGCTTAAGACCATTTGAGTCTGCCATCGAGCTTTTCCCAAAGAAGTGAATCGTTCAATAAGAATGCATAGTCATCATGCTTGTGTAGCGGGCGACTGTTTAGCTGCAATGCGCTTGGCTTTCTTGCCGGTGAATGCCTCCCAGCGTTTGACGATCACATCGCAGTACAACTCATCAAGCTCCATCAAGAACGCATTGCGATCCGTCTGCTCACAACCTATCAACGTTGAACCACTACCACCGAACAGATCGAGGACGTTTTCGCCGGGTTTGGATGAATACTGAATGCAGCGGACAGCCAATTCGACTGGTTTTTCCGTCAGGTGCACCATGGCCTGTGGGTTGACCTTCTTGACATGCCAAAGGTCTGTGGCATTGTTGGGCTCGTAGAAATGATGACCGGCAGCTTTGATCGGCGCGGGGTAGTTGCCGAGATTGGCATAGCCTCCCCAGATAAAAAATGAGCCACCAGGCTTGAGCACGCGCGACGCATTGGCGAACCAGGCCAACAGCATCCCGTCGAAATCTTCGTCACTGACGAAGTCGTTCGCCAAGGGGCGATCCTTGGCTCGCCGCGATTCATCGGACCGATCTGCCAACAGTCCACTGCTGCCCCTTCGTAAACTGCAAACAGCTTATAACCCTTGGTAAAACCCTTGATCGCACGACCCCGCCTGGCATCCGGATCCTTGCTGTAACCACCCACCACCAATGCCTTGGCATCGATGCACTTGATCAGCCGATCCGGCAACTGATCACGAGCACGCACCATCAATGCTTCGAAGAACAATTGCAAAGACACTTGCCGCAATCGTTGACTCAAACGCGATACACTGGGCAAGGGGCGACCGGCCAATAACGGGCTTGGCCAATGACGAGTATCGCAAGCCCAACACTGTGGCCAGTCGTGTAACGAGCAAACATGGAATACTGATTACCTTTCAACACGTAAAAATGTACGTAGTCCGACGGCAGCAGTGGCTTCATATCGACACAGGCATTGCCCAGTCTCCATTTGAAAGCACGATATGTTTATTTATCATCACACCATCACAGATGCGAATAGAAGCTGTCCATTGCAATTGTTCGGGTGATGCCGTTGGATTTTGGAGAATTGAATACCTGACATCAGTCTTGCCATCAAAGATATCACCGATTTTCGATGACACCGTTTTTGTGTAAAGGTGCGAATTAGAGACATCGTTCCGATAGATCGAAGAAACGGCTTTGTATTTAGTAGAGAATATGTGCAGTGCTTCGATAACATACTATGGGTGCATAGAGCGACAGACATCCATTTCTGATGGCTGTGTTGACACAGAGCAATTGAAAGTCAATCAGTTTGTTGATGTTCAAGACGATGTGCGGGTTGTCATAGAATCATGGTTTCAGGTCGATCCGCACGAAAAACACTCGCGGTCGATCGCTGGCATTATTCCATTTATGTGCCTTGCTGCCCTTGGCGTCCCGGATGGGGGTTTTGAGCGTGATGCCACTTTGAGCGACCTGCATACTTGAGAGGATTTCGACCATCTGACCTTCCAGATCGACACGATATGCCGAAGTGATATGCTTTGCATTCAACTCGGGAAGTGTGATGTTGATCGTCGGCGAGCCATGGTCGAGGTGAATGGTGTCGCCATCGCCTTGCCAATCGGTAAAAAGCTTGGCGGTGTTGTTGGCAGAAAGATGGACGACCATCACGATGCGGTTGCCTGCCTTGAAGGATTCGATGCCACTGAGGCGTTCGTCGATTTCCGTTTGAATAAGTTTGGGTGATGTGCTGTAGTCGGTGTAGCGTTCGATGGGTTGGTTGTCCAACAGGTGCCCCATGGTCTTCAACGCTGCACCATTGCCGGTGAGTTGGTCGCCGGTGAACAGGCTGTGCATGTAGCCATAGGCCTTGGGATCATTGGGGGCACTGATGGCAAACCAGAAGACCTTGAACTGATCCTTGTCGGCAAAGCCTTTCCGCAGGGCCCAGTCGAGAATGCGTGGGTAGGCATTGATCAGCGAGACAGGATTAGTGGTGAAGCCGAACTCGGTCTGCCAGACGAAGGGATGTTCAACGCCATGTTCCTGGGCTTTGCGATAGATGTAAGCATAGCTTGAGACGGGAAAGTAATGCACATCATGGACATCAACACTTGACCACGCGTTGTGCTTGTCGAGCAGGGCAACATACTCACCGAGTCCGCCGCAGCAGGGCCACCCACCGTAGACCACTTTGCCACCCAGTTCATGAATGACCTTGGCAGCCGGCAGATGAACGTTGGTCATGTAGTTGTCCAATGAGCCTTCGTAGAAACCGCTTTCGGGATGGGCTTCATTCCAGATCTGGAAATACTTGAGGTTGTAGGGTGCTGCCATGAACTTGGTGACCACACGTCGGACATAGTTTTGCCAATCGGGGATGTGTGATTCATCCAGGGGGAATTGTTTGCGATGTTTGCTGACTTTTTCGCTGATGACTTCATCGTTGCCATCGGCTTTGTGGGCGGTGGTACGTTTGAGGTAAGTGCCATCTTCCTGCGGGATGACGGTACGGGTTTTGCCTGCATAGCGGTAAGACCATTCTTCATTTTCAGTGGACCACTTGGTGCCATAGCTGAGAATCGGCAGGCAGGTCACACCACGTTTCTGATTGGCAAGAATGTTCTTTTCACCCCATTGTTCAAGCTTTTTTTCGTTCCATTGTCCCTGCACGGGTTCAATGCTGTGCCAGCCCAGGTCATGGCGAATCCAACCCATGGTATTGTCCCAGTAGGGATTGTTGGCTGAGCCGTTACATGTGCCTGCAAAATCACGGAGCGTGATAGGAGTGGTTTTGTTTTGAGCCCAATTCTGCGATGAGCAAATGAGCAGGCTGAATGTGAAGATGATGGTTTTAAACGTCATGTCAATTCCATATATGATGTAAAAAAGTGTCGGGAAATACAGTGTTATTTACAATTACCAGACCAGGTCACTGGGCCAGTTGGTGTGATCAATCGCTGAAGTTTTGTACATCACGGCATGGCCATCCATGAAGGTGATGTTGTTTGAGCCCTTGTGCCGATCAGAAATTTCCTTGGCCCAGCTACGTCTGTCCTGGATGATGAAGGAATAATTCTCCGCGCCACTGGAGCGTGCGCTGTCGAGCATCAGTGTCTTGCGAGACATCTGGAAATTGGTTTCAAAGTACGCCCGTGTGGCAGCCTTGGTGGTGCGGTCGTAGGTGACTGCCGGAAACCTACCGTCATAACGTAAGCCGATGCCGGTGCGGCAGGCGCTGTCAAACTTGGTCATGGCCGGGCAGATGGCGATTTTGTAGGTCGCCATATAGCCTTTTTTCCAGAGGATTTTGTGCCAGGGTGTCACCCAGTAGCTGCCGGTGGTGGTGTCGGTGACGGAGGCTCCGATGGGTGGGAAGACTTTGTTGTCATCGGTGTAGCAGCTTAGGGCGATGGCTAATTGGCGTTCGGCTGAAAGACACTTGGTCTGCGTGGCCACTTCGCGCGCCTTTTGCAATGCCGGGAGCAGAATGGCAATGAGCAGAGCGACGATGCTGATGACTACGAGTAATTCGATGAGTGTGAAGGCATGTTTTAATCTTGTGCGTGACATGGGTAACTTCCTGTGTCAGGATTGAAAGTTAATGGGATGGGGAAAGTGTTTCAAGGTGAACGATGAGCGTGCGCGTGACCCACCAGTTCTTTTCACCCTGAAAAACCAGGCAAATATCATTGCCTGGTTCGACAGCAACGGTCAGATCAAAGTCATGGCTACCGGTTTGTCGGGAATCAAATAATGATGTGAACGTCTGTGCGTCGATTTGGTGTAACTGTGTGTCACCGGTTTGGTAGATGCGAAGCCGACAGTCTTTGATATTTTTTACAGCAAGGTTGCCGCTGATATGAAGCTTGCCTGCTTCGTTTGGAGCGATGGTGTAAGCCGTGATCAATGGCCGATTGTCTGATCGCATTTGTCCCTGGGGACCGACCCACCATGTGGCTTCTTTCTTGTGATTGTCAATGACCCATTTGCCTGCAAAACGAGGGATTTCCGGATTGCCTCGACGCAGTGGGGTGATGAGGTTTCGCTGTTCATCCCATTGGTGATACGTCCATTGCCCGGGTATCAAAGGGCAATTGGCATCAGCTCGAATATCCTGCGTGTCAGGATTGACGAAGTCCGACTGATTATCCGTCTTGCTATGGTCGGACAACAGACCCGCACGGGTGACCGCTGTTGTGATCATCAGCAAGAGTATCAATGGGCAATAGACAACCTTGAACACGAAATGCTCCTGTCATACTCGAAAAATACAATATCAATGTGCAGCAGGCTTACTTTGGTGAAAGGTCCGTCCCGCTGCTGTTGGTAAGTCGCTGACCCGCTGGTTTGAACAGAGGGGGCGTGAAAAGATTTTCATATTGAAGTTGGGGATCGGCCCAGCGTGCTTCGAGCCGATCAATGATGGCCTGTCCGGTCATCGCTGCCGTGACGCCGATCATATTCAACTGGCTGGCCAGCTGGGTATCCATGTCAGGATTATCCAAAACGATCATGGTGACATCATCCTGATGATTCAGACCCGCTTGTTGCAGGGCTTCGACGATGCCCACCGCACTGGCATAACTGAGCACGACCATTGCCGAGCAGGGGAGTTTGCCATCGTTTTGTTCAAGTAAATTCTGGATGAAAGTTCGGGCACCCTGTGTGGAACATTGGCCCGGTTGGGTGTCACCAAAACCGATCACCGATTCATCGTGCTTTAATCCCATCAGTTGCATGGCACTTTTGAAAAAAGTGATCTGACTGAGTTGGGTCACACGTGGTTCACCACTGATGAGCATGATAGACTTGTGCCCCTGGTCAGTAAGGCGGCTTAAGCTCATGACGATACTTTGCTGCCAATCCGGAGCCAGAGAGTCCACATCCACCTTCGTCAGTTCCATGCCTTCAACAAGCACGTTGGGCGAGATGTTGCGTAAAAACGCCAGCAATTGCACGGAGCAAAGACTGTTGGGTTGCAGGATGTAGGCATCGGACACAGCAGAAGGATGCAGCAGGTCCCGAATCTGTTCATAGTCGGTATAGGTCACCACCGCAGGGCGATAGCCATGGCTTCGTGCTGCCTGATAGATGCTGCGTGTGAGTTCTTCACCACGGCGGCTGGGCCAATCACTGCGCAGCACGGTGATGGTGCGACTGGTGATGGCCTGCTGTTTGTCAGCTTCGTTACTTGTCACATAGGTTCCCCGCCCCACGTAAGCCTTGACCAATCCCTCTTGTTCGAGCAGTTGAATCGCCTGCCGCACGGTTACCTGGCTGGCTCCAAGGTTCACGGAGAGTTCGCGTATGGTGGGGATCTTGCCTCCGGGGCCGCAGGATTTAATATACTCACGGATATTGGGCAGAATCGTGTCCAAAACAGGTGATCGACTGGATGTTCGTGTCATAGGAGTACCATATCAAATATCCCAATTGCCAGATTGTAGACATGCCAACTCAGTCAATCAACTAATTGTGATTATTATTTTCAAAATTGTTTTAATTGTTATGATTGTGAATTAAAAACATGGATACTGCAAGGTATCCTGCCATAGGCGATTATTCTCTAGTACTACGTCAGCCATCAATTGATGAATAGAGTCGTTTGAGTTTGGTTCTTGCTTTTTCGTTTGTGAACTGCCAATTTCAATTCAAACTGCCCCATAAATTCAAACAATACCTGAAGATACCATTTGGCGATGACAAAACCGCTTAACCACTATAGATAATTCAAGTTATAAGACACTGATAAACAAATATTTAATTCAAACCAACGAGCTACTAATCGTGAGTTAATGAGCATTTATTAAGTCTTTAGAAAATCGAAAATCGTGAATTTAGTTACCACTCACATCTCTACGGTCAACGGTCTGTTTCACAGTCAAAATGAACCCCCATGCCAAATTTCCAGTGCCAAATTCGGTGCCAGGAAAACCGCACCGGTGCCAGAAATGGTGCCAAACGGCAGTCTGGGATAGGCGTTTGTTGTCAATTGCTGACAAAAGAACCACGCCCCCAAATCGATCCCTAATGGCCCTAACTCTCGCCCCATGCGCAAAATAAACAACGGCTGACATTTGCTGTCAGCCGTTGTCAAAGAGCGGTAGAACGGACTCGAACCGTCGACAATCACGTTGGCAACGGGGTGTTGTGGGTTGCAAGTAGCGATTTGGCAAATTGTTATACGACGCGCACAAAACGGTGCCGAATTCGGTGACATGGGGACGATTTTCGTAAAGCACCGTAGTAAAACAGGTTGTAAAAATTGGCGTCTTGGGCCTTTGGACTTGGTTTGGCCCCAAGGCCACGACGTTGGACCGTGTGGCGTTTGAGCGAGTTAGGTGGCCATGGATACCATTTTATCAACCGGACGCTCGTGTCGCCTCCCCCCACAACAAGGCATCCCACACTCCCCCATATCCGTGTTCAACGCAGCCGCTTCGGTAGCGATGCCAACTTGCCAGTGATCAAAATCACCGTGCACCGTCTTGCAGCGTAAGATCCTGACCAAAATCCACATATTCACTGAACAAAGCATGATGATGCGAATGCTGCCGCATGCGCGTTACATGTTTATTGAACAGAATTAAGCGAAATCAGACGTTTTACAAATCAGGAAAATGCGTCAAACCAGCGCAACAGTCCGCTGCGCCGCTACATCGGTGACATGGGGATAAATTCACATAAAATACAGTTCCAAAAGGTGTTGCGAATATTGGCCCAAGTACCGATAGTGCCCGGTTCGGCCCCTTGGCCACGACGTTCGCCCGTGTTGCGTTCGGGCGGGCTCGGTGGCCATGTATACCGTTTGTCTGCCAAACGTCCGCGTGGCCAACCCCACAACAAGTCACTCAATTTCCCATATCCGTGTTCAACGCAGTCGATTCGGTAGCGATGCCAATCTGCCAGTGATCAAAATCACTGTGCACCGTCTTGCAGCCTGAGAACCCGATCAAAATCCGCATACCCAATGAAAAAAGCATTCCAATGTGAATGCTGCCGCAAGTGCATTACGTATTTATTGAACATAATTAAGCGAAATCATGCGTTTTAAAGACCTGGAAAACGTGTCAAACCAGCGCAACAGTCCGCTACGCCGCTACACCATTGCACTTAATTTCGAGTTGACTAAAATAATTCAGTTGACTTTTCAGTCAACATGACGATATTAGTCAACATGGTCAATGAACGCGACATTCTTAAACAAGTGTCCCAACAACTGGAAAAGATCTCCGGCATGCAGCCGCATGGGATCAAGAAACCAGACCGTGGCGTGGACTTGGTACTCCGCGTGGGTGACAAGACTCTCGTTATCGAAGTGAAGACATCTACCCATGCAGGCGCAATTGCTGATGCTGCCAAGCAGGTCGCTGCTGCTGCCCGTCAAATGAGCCCCAAAGCCATCGGCGTTGTTGCGGTTCCATTCATGGGAGAATTGGGGCGTCAGATATGCCGAGACGCTGGTGTTGGTTTCATCGACCTATCCGGCAACGCAGATATCAAAGCGCCGCCACTGGTTCTGCACATCGAAGGCCAGCCCAACAAGTTCATACCACGCGGTCGTCCATCATCGGTATTCGCTCCCAAGAGTTCTCGCATTACCCGCTTGCTACTGCTTGATCCACAACGATGGTGGTCACAAAACCAACTCGTCGAAGAAGGCGATCTGGATCGTGGCTATGTGAGTCGAATTTGTAAGCGAATGGAATCACAACAACTCATCGAAAGAAATTCAGATCGTGCACTTCGACCGCGCGATCCGAATCTGCTCCTCGATGCGTGGGAAGATCATTACCAATTCGATCAACATGAAATCATCCACGGACATGTTGCGGCAAGAAGCGGTGAAGAACTGGTTCATCGCGTCTGTCAATCGCTCAAGGATCATCACCACCAGCATGCAGTCACTGGCTTGGCTGCTGCCTGGTTGCTGGCCCCGTTTGCCAACTACCGATTGGCCACTGTTTATGTGGATTACACACCAACTGAAGCGTTCTTTAATGATCTGAAATGTCGCCGTGAAGAACGCGGTGCAAACCTGTGGTTGATCCACCCCAACGACGAAGGCGTATTTCACGGCGGCCAAGACATCCAGGACATCTCTTGTGTCAGCGCGATTCAAACGTTCATTGATTTGCAGTCAATGCCGGAACGAGCAGAGGAAGCTGCATCACATCTGCGAAAGGAATGTCTGCAATGGCAGTGAATCAAGACCCGCGTGTGGCTTCCGACTATCAACCGGGATGCAGCAGAATCATTCGTCAGACTTGCCTGGAGATCGCCACGCGACTTGGTGATTTTCGTGATCAGATGTGCATTGTCGGTGGCTTGGTGCCCTACTTGATCATTGATCAATCCAACCTGCACGATGATGAGCCGCATGTCGGAACCATTGACCTGGACATCGGTTTTTCCATTGTCATTCTGGATGATCAACTTTACGAAGCGATTGCTCAACGTCTCTCGGAAGCCGGCTTCAAACCTGACACGAATGATAAAGGGAATCCCACTGCACAACGGTGGCGATCCAGTCATGGCATCACCGTTGATTTTCTGATCCAGCCGACCACGGAAGCCGATCGCGGTGGCCGCTTACGCCACATTGACGACAGGTTTGCTGCCTTCATTATTCCGGGCTTGGATTTGGCATTTCAGGATAGTGTCACTGTCACCATTGATGACACGCTACCAGAAGGAGCCAAAGCAAGGCGAGAGATTCAAGTCTGCGGACCAAGTGCTTTCACAGTTCTCAAGGCTCTGGCTTTCGACAAACGGGGTAAAGCCAAAGACGCATACGATCTCTATTACGTGATCCGCCATCACCCACTTGGGCCTGAAAAGATCGGCCAAAGGATCAGACAATTTGGCGAGAACGCACATGCCTTGGAAGCCATGAGCATCTTGCAACGTGACTTCACTGAACCGGACCATGTGGGCCCAGCACGTGTCGCAGAATTCCTCGGTGGCCCCGACGACAACCTCCAAGCAGACGTGGCGGGTTTTGCTAGACTTGTCATTGAATCTGCGACCAGATAAAGACGCCAGCCCGAGACCGTGAATCTCAGCCAAGAACTATAGACAGACAAAAACCTTAATAGAAATCAACATCTGTAGAGGTTTTTAACCGTGAAAAAACCGTTCATGGGCCACAAGACGGCACATCATTTTACAACTGGCATTGGTTGGCAGTACATGCCAAAGCTTCAAACATTTCACTTCTCAATAATTGCCCCATAGACAATTAACTAAAAGTAGAATATCTGTCCATCAGGTTTCCACGAAACCTTCACAACGCTCATTATTAGTCAGTATTCACAATGGTGTTATGACCCTTGAAAGAAGGCAATAATTGAGATAACATCACTTTACCTAAACGCGTTCCGAAGATTGCCCAACCTCGTCGATTTTGCCAGTTTGTCCACCAAGCCACGACTTTGGCTCTGTAGCTTTCGGACGGGGATAATCGGACCTTTTCATCAACCTCGCGACCACACCGTACAACAGCCCGCTGCGCCGCTATAGGGGCACTTCTTAGTGCAAATAATTAACCTTCGATTAAGTTGCTACCAAATCGGACCCTGATGGCTTCGTTTGCAATATCAACATTAAACACTGCAACAGGATCAACACCTACTTCATTACGGACAAGCTCTCTACCACCAAATTTCTCTTTTTCAGCAGCAACAACGACAGATACAACTGTAGCAATTTCGCTCAATGATTTACTAGCTGCAGTAATAGTTCCCCCTGTCGATAAAATTGCATCAAGTAAGCAAATACGTGCACCATCATGAGGCTTGCAACAGTACAATTGCCGTGAATAGTAGCCTGTGACCTGAGAACATGTTAGGGCATCTTTCATCTCATAATGGTAATCCCTCCAGATGCAAACCGGTAAGCCTAGCTTTATTGCAACTGGGACTGCAAGCAATGCACCATCAGTCATGAAAGACATCAATAAATCTGTATTCTTGGGAACATGTTTTGCAAGTAGATCAGTTATTATATCTAGATGATTAGATTCAATGGCTTCAATCCCTTTATATGGCCATACAAAATAATGATAATCATTCACAAAGTATCTAGGACTTCGCGCGATACGCTCAGCAACCAGTTTCCATGAAAAATCACTGGTGAGCATTTGATATTCCTAACGGTTTTTCACCACTAGTCCGTTTCGGCCCCACACAAAACAAACGCACCTTATGTGGCAACACAATATCATCTAACGGACGTCCACAACTAAACTTACTGAAGCTCTGTATCTCATTTTCGCTAAGAGCCTTGACTGGGACAATGTATTCTTGCAATAACGCATACAAACTCTTCAACCTATCAACATGCCCGCGAACAGGCACACGAAGGAAATATTCAAGCCATGACTCAAGCTCCCTTACGTCTCCTGCTCTATACTTTTTTAGTATTTCTGTAAGGTTTATCCACGAATCAAAACGCTCATATTTTGTGTTGTGATATTCTGTTAGAAGACTAGTGAGATCTTCACCAGCAACATCTAAAATATTGTCACCATAAACATGAAGCAATGCGCGTTGTTTAAAATCATATGACCGACCAACACGTGAAGCCAAACTTAGAATCGCTATCCCATGTTCCTCACGCATGGAAATAACACGATTAACAAGGCCTTTGCGAATACTTGCATCCGAATATTGGTCAAATGGCGCATAGAGTGAATGACACGCTAAAACAATATCATATTGACGCTCGATAGGGTATTCTTCAATGCCACTTTGGGTGTATCTAATGCGATCGCCAGCAATCCCAACAGCTCCTAGCGATGCGACATATTCCTTACTCCAGTCGACAGGATCGATCATAGCAATCTCAGAAACCGTGGATCCTGCAGAAACAAGCATACGAAGAAATTGTGCAGACAACGCGCCATCGCCACCTCCAACGTCTAAAACGGCAAGATTCTGAATGTTTGTAAAACCATCGACCAAATCTATGAGCCGAAAAGCCGAAACGCTATCAGTATACGGACATAGCAAAGTCTTTTGAAAAACCACTAAAGTAGATTTATCAACATAGATCCTCGATCGATCCTGTCGGATTTTGTCGGGATCGATATCACATTTCCGAATAGGATTTTCTTCAGGCTCATCCCATACTTGCCACATTATTCCGTGCAAGTGTGTCAGAAATGCTCTTATGGTTCCGGAGCCACTGTCTGATCTAATAATGATTCCCGCTATGGTCGACAAAGTTAATAAAGAGAGCAATTTAGCCAGCCACAGAACATCCACACGAAACACACTATGGCGCACAACGAGCAACACCATCGGAAGCAATAAAAAACATACCGTTACAAGTGATAATATTTTTGACCGAATTGGCATGCAGTTTATTGACGATTGACTTTCATATGCCGCGTGTGAAAAAACGAACATAACTGCAGGCAACACACCGATCATTATGACCAACAATCGAAGTTCCGCAGTAAGAAACAGTGTAGTAAAATTCACAACGCACAAAGCAACTACAAGTACGCAGGTTACAATAAAAGCAATACGTGAAATTCTATTCACCACATGACGCAGATTATCGCTCAAGCCGAAGCCTCCGATCAACATAATGCGAAAATACGGCGACCGTAATAAAAAATGTCAAACCAAGTGTAGTTGCCATCACTACGCCAGCAAAAACCTGATCCATGTAAACATACCTGGCATGAGATGCAATATATAAACCAATTCCGGATTTACCCGCAGCTGTTGCATCAACAAACTCGCCGACAATTGCACCCACCACCGCAAGAGGAGCTGATGTTTTCATGCCAGAAAAAAAACCTGCTATAGCGAAACCGCAAACCACATGACGAAACTCAGTCCAACGGCTACACCCATATGCATCAGATATGACAAGTAATCGTTCAGGTGTACGCTTGATCCCGTCAATTCCACCAATCACAGCAGGGAAAAAAGCAATTAATGCAGCAACAACAATTTTCACCCAAGGCCCCGACCCGATCAACACTACTAGTAACGGAGCAAAAGCAACTGCTGGCGTGGCTTTTAACATCACGATGTATGGATACACAAGCACTTCGGCTTTTGGAAAAGCTCCGACGAGCACCACAAGCAAAATTGCAGCAAACATAGCTAAGGTCAGACCCAATAATGCATTTACAGCAGTCCTCACAGTTATTGAAAACAGAGCTTCAAATTCACGTGTAATTATTGCCAGAATTGAATATGGAGTAGGTAGTAATGAACGATCATTTATTCCTAAACTTACTAACCACCACACGGTGATTAACAAAACAATACCGCAGACCCACCCTAGCAAAGTCCTCGTCACTTCAATGCCCTTTCAACCATTGTGAAGTCGCACAGATTCGCCACGTGACCTTTCGATTTTAATCGGCCGATATCATACAGCAATGTCTCCATCTCGTCCCATCGGGACTTCTCCATGTAAAAATTAAGATTGTCTGGCCCTGCCCGCAGATACTCGACAGCTTTCCGGCTCATTCCGATTTGATGCTCCTTAGGTTCCCCCTCACCTATAGAACCACGTACAACTTCATACATAAGATTAACAGCTTCATCAGGGTTTTTTTCAGCAAATGACCACCCTCGTGAAGCGGCTCGTAAAAAACGTTTCAGAATATCTTGGTTGGAAGAGTAATATTTTTTCGTTGTAATAATTGTATCTGAATAAAACTCAACACCAAAATCCGATGGTGGCAAAACATCAACATCTATACCACGCAATTTTGCCCACACAGGTTCATTAATGACATAAGCCCCAAACACCTCCACTTCGCCATTTTGGAATTGAACAAGAGTTGGGTAATGAATAATTTTAACCTCGCTGGTATTTATATTAAACTTTCGCAGTAAACACATTAGCAAATGTTCTGTATCATAAGATGGGAACACACCAATTTTTTCCCGCGAAGCTGCTCAGGAGTACTAATACCCAGACTCTTCCTGCTCATAAAACCAGCTATACTTTTATTAAAAACTGTTCCAATAGCTTTCAGATCTTGCTGGGGGGAAGAATTTTGGTCTGTCCATACAAGAACTTGATCGGCAGTAGCCAATCCGATCTGAGCCTCACCATTGGTCACATTTTTAATTGGATCTACATCAGGGCCACCATGCAAGAAATCGACTGTAAGACCTTCTTCAGCAAAAAAGCCTTTGGCTTTCGCTACGTAAAATCCTACAAACTGAGACTGTGGCGTCCACTGCAATTGAAAAACAACCCTATCCCTGCCTGCAAGAGATGCGTCTTCGTCAACATACAACGAATAGACTATAGCCCCCACAGCAAAAACAATAACAATAAGAGCGAGAATTGGCCAGAAACGTGTCATTTTTTGCTCCAGAAATCAGATAGTAAAATGCTAGGCAACGGATACAATATCTTCACGCATTAGATGACGTAGCTTATCTTCTGAAATATCGTTATCTAACTGAATCAATTTCCTCACAGTATTGAGATAGAGAAACGAATCACCTATATCAAGCGCTCGACTAATATCATGGGTTACGATTAAACATGAAGCCCCATAATCTAGAACATATTGCCGAAGAGTGACTGCAAGTTGTTCAGCGTTCACTGTATCTAAGCCTGTGAATATTTCATCAAGGAGAAGATAGCGAGGACGATATAGTAGGGTACGTATTACAGCAACACGCTGCATCATCCCAAAGCTTAACGTGTCAGGAAAATGAGATAAGACTGCTGATGTTAAATTAAATGTTTTTAAATATTCAGATATTTGATACTGAGAGGGAACACTAAGCTTCGAATTCATCCTCGCTGGTAATAACAGATTATCCTTTACCGTCAACCACGGTACAAGCGTATTCCCTTGAGAAATAACACCAATCAGTCCACGCTTCCTCGCTTCGATTGGCCCTAATAAATCTCCATCACATAAGTACTCTATATTTCCATCAAACTTACCTCCAGTAAGTCCAAGCAAGATACGTATTAATGTGGTTTTCCCAACGCCAGACAACCCAAGAAGACATGTGATAGCAGATGGCTGGAGTGAAAAAGAGATATTTTCAAGAAATGGATGAGAATGACAATGTTTTCTATGATAATAAAACTTCAAATTGGCTTGTAGCATGGAATCCCCCGTGACCAGCAACATTGATTATGCCTATGTTTGATGACAATAACACTTTACCGGACAGATTACAAGTTAGATATTTTGCAATTACTCCGCATAATTATCTTTCGATCCAATTCACAAGACGTTGTTATAACTAGTATTGCAATCCATTTGACTAGGCAGGAATTTCTTTACCTTTGCCAAGCACTATCGCAGCAAGTCCATACAATTAAATGGCTTGAACCAAACCCAAACCCTCAAAACCATCTGTTATAGGTGGAATTAGATGATTTTCTGGTTGACTTCACTCTAAATTTTGCTTCCAATTAGATGGAAGTGGATGCTCAATTGGATGCCAACCGCCCATGATCAACACCGATACGCTGCTCATCACCAACGAAATGCTCAAGATCATCGCCCAGATCGATGAATTCAAAGGAGCATGGTCTGCCCTCGGTCGCCTGACACCAGAGCGTCTGCAGGCCCTAAGGCACGTGGCCACGATTGAAAGCATCGGCTCATCCACCCGTATCGAAGGCAGTCAACTGTCCGACCGTGAGGTGGAAGCCCTCCTGTCAAACATCCATATCGGAACCTTCGCCAGTCGCGATGAGCAGGAAGTGGCAGGCTATGCCGCCGTCATGGAGACGGTTTTTGCGTCGTATGAGCACATCCCGTTCACCGAGAATGTCATCAAGCAGTTCCACCGGGATCTCCTGCCCCACAGTCAGAAAGACAGTCGGCACCGCGGTGAGTACAAAACCAGCCCAAACAGCGTCGAAGCGTTCGATGCTGATGGCAGAAGCCTGGGTGTTGTCTTCAAAACGTCAGAACCCATTGAAACACCGCAGCTCATGGCTGAGTTGGTGCAGTGGGCCAACGAACAAATCAACCAGGAGCAAATGCATCCCCTGCTCATCATCGCGGTGTTCGTGGTGGTGTTCCTTGAAATCCATCCGTTCCAGGATGGCAATGGGCGTCTGTCCCGCATCTTGACCACCTTACTGCTGATGAAGCTGGGGTATGCCTATGTACCCTACAGCTCGATAGAAAGCGTCATCGAGCAAAACAAGGATCGGTATTACCTGTCCCTGCGTAAAACCCAGGGCACGATTCGCACCGAATCCCCCGACTGGCAGCCATGGGTGATGTTCTTCCTTCAATCACTGCTGAGCCAGAAACAACGCCTGGAGAAGAAAGTGGAGGAGGAACGGATTGTCATGGCCAAACTGCCTGAGCTTTCAGTGCAGATTCTGGCATGGATCAAGAACCATGGCCGTGCGTCGGTCAGCGAATTGTCCAGAGCCACGGGTGGCAACCGCAACACGATCAAGGATCATCTGCGTCGACTGGTTGAAGATGGCCAACTGGCGAAGCATGGTGCTGGCCGGGGGACGTGGTATTCGCTTTCAATATAGGTTGCGCCAAGCCGTCGACATCGCCAAACTCACGATGAAAGTCCAAGAATGGCCATTATGTTGCATGAACACAGAACACGCTCAACCAACCGGTTCGCCCCAATGTCACGACGATGGCACTTGTCATGGCCAAGCTGCCTGAGCTTTCAGTGCAGATTCTGGCATGGATCAAGGATCATGGCCGTGCGTCGGTCAGCGAATTGTCCAGAGCCACGGGCGGCAACCGCAACACGATCAAGGATCACCTGCGTCGCCTGGTTGAGGATGACCAACTGACCAAGCATGGTGCGGGACGGGGGACGTGGTATTCGCTAAGAGTGTAAAAACAACTTTTATAAATGGTTTAAAGCATTTTACGGACTCACCTTACAGATAAAATTACTCTAACTGAACCACTACCGGCTGAAGCCGGTAGGTTAGGGGAAGTTTC
>CEVF01024189.1_pt1 | contig 15963 bp, 15 predicted proteins | sample 356441 | NCBI WGS metagenome assembly CEVF01 (sample SAMEA2622765, study PRJEB7988) | marine metagenome | biome: marine biome (ENVO:00000447); feature: surface water layer (ENVO:00002042); material: "saline water (ENVO:00002010), including plankton (ENVO:xxxxxxxx)" | depth 5 m
TTTTGCAAAGCCTTAGGATCTTTTGGGAAAAATTATTTTTTGAATAAATATTTTTTATCATAAACCTATAAGATTTCCACAATACAATGATTTTGCGAATATTCAATACATCAAGACGTATACATGATTGCTTTTATTCATAATTTAAATTTTATTAAATTAATTTAAAAGTATTGTTTTATCATTATATGAATCTAGGTCATTTCACATCAACGGCTTTCGGAATAAATATCGAAGAATTTCAAGAATATGTTTATTCTTATTATGGGAAGGGAGGAATTGAAGATATAGGGGCTTCTAAAGAACAAATCCGTAAAGCTACTTTAAAGATTATTGAATATAGTCTTGAATCTGGGGAATCTGATATTTATGGAGCATTCTCTTCAGATTTAAAATTTATTAAGCATATTTTGATCGAGGAATTTAATTTGAAGGATCATTAATGTCAAATATTTTAAGTTTTAAATTTTTTTTTAATAAATGCAGATGCCGTTAAATATCTTAATCTTTAAAGGTATTTTGTTTGAGATGAATTACCAGCAGAGCACTTGAATCCAAAAAGTAATTTTGTATCAATATCTCCAAATAAATAGATACTAGTTAATTTAAATTTTCCTTTATTCATCTCGATCTCAATTAGAATTGAATTTATACCATCAAATCTTTGTTAATGTCACTAATAGAGTGTAAATACTTATAAGTAAAAAAGATTATAATTTTGTAAATTCAGATAAGTCCATTGCTTTAAAAATTACATAAATAAAACTTTTCCAGAAAAATTTTATTGTGATTTATTCATAATCTTTAAAGTATTGTGTTTTAAATCTTTGCATTTTTGAATTAGCTATGCTTTTTACAAACAGTTTTGTCGTAAATTTCGTTTTTTTAGTATGTAAAGTAACTATTAGAATTTAAATAAAGTACTATTTCTTTATTAGTAAATTTTGAATATTTTTTTTGCGGCATTACATAAAGATATTTATTAATAAAATCAGATTGGCACATGTGACAGTTATTTTACATGCCTATCACCTGTACCCATTTAAGAGTGAAATACGTTAATGTATGTTTGTGTGAAGGAGTGGTGTTTTTCAGTGGAAACAAGGAAACACTTGATTTAAACACCTAAAAGGTCTCGTAAGAGACCTTTTTTTATTTCCATTATTAAATTATCATTTCTCATAATAAGATCAGTAGGGTTTAACAAATCATTTTTTAAATTAATTAAAATATTAATCTTCCCACATATCAATTTTTTCAGATTCACTCATAATTTCAAATAAATTATTTTCTTTTCGAATCTTGTCTGCATCAATTTCTGATTCAGTTTTGGAAGAAAATTGATTTTGAATATTTTGAATTAGCAATTCAAAATCATCATTAAAAAAATTTTCCATTTCGAGCCAAGCTTCCATTTCTTCTTCATGTCCTATTGTATCTTTTATTTGATGAGAGATATTGTCATGCACAAAGTCCTTTAATTGCTCTATGTTCATACTTTTTAATTTTGCTATTACATATTGATCTTTAAGATATTCGAGTTCTTTTTTTGACAAATTTGAGTAATTTAAAGACTTCTTTTTCATAAAAAACTATATATATATTTTTATGATATATTTAAAAAAAATTGAAAACAATTCAACATAATTTACTTCAAAATTTATAAATATCCTTACTTTATTTACCATAAAATTAACTTTCAATAAATGTAGGTCAGATATAAATTAACCAGTATTCATAGACCTATGAGTATATTTTTTTTTACAAAGAAAATGGAAATTTGAACATATCTTAAATTAAAATATTTTAGATTATTAAGGAATAGTTAAAAAAAACAAAAGAATTTGTAAAATTTCATTCTATTCTTAATACTTAATTTTTCTTAAAGGCATTGGTATAGCTAGTTTTTTATGCATTTTGCTCTTATAATGTCTTTTGAGTTAGATCTGCAATATTAAAAAAATATTGAGAGAATATTACAAATTAAATTATTCAAGGTAATTAATATGAAAACTACAATCCTTTTGATCGAAGACGATCGTGATATGCGCGATTTAGTCGCTGGTCATCTTGAACACTCTGGCTTTGACGTTTTAAAAGCAGATGATGGTATTAAAGGACAAGCTTTAGCGTTGCAATATTCCCCTGATATTGTCCTTCTCGATTTAATGCTCCCTAACGTAGATGGACTAACTCTTTGTCAAAGACTTAGAAGAGATGAGAGGACTTCAGCTATTCCAATTTTAATGATTACTGCATTAGGAGGTTTAAAGGATAAAGTTACTGGTTTTAACTCTGGTGCGGATGATTATATTACTAAACCTTTTGACTTAGAGGAGTTGCATGTTCGGATTAAGGCTCTTTTAAGAAGAACAAATAGAGCAATATTAAATTCTAATAATCAACAAGAAATTCTAAGTTTCGGCCCCTTGACTCTCGTTCCTGAAAGATTTGAAGTGATCTGGTTCGGATCTCCTGTTAGATTAACTCATCTTGAATTTGAATTATTGCATTGTTTGCTTCAACGTCATGGTCAAACTGTTTCTCCTTCATTAATACTAAAAGAGGTATGGGGCTATGAGCCTGATGATGATATTGAGACAATAAGAGTTCATGTTAGACATTTAAGAACTAAACTTGAGCCTGATCCAAGAAAACCAAAATTTATTAAAACTGTTTATGGTGCTGGTTACTGTTTAGAGTTACCTACTGAGAAAGTTACTAATGATCCTCAAAATTTACTTGTTAACTCTAGAGAATCAAATCTTATTAACACTTGATTAAAGTTATTTATTATTAATAACAATTTTTAAGAGCCCTGCTTCCCACGATAACCTCGGGCTTAAATTGTTTTTTAAATTTGTTTGAATTTCTTCAAGGATATTAATATTAATTGAATCATGAGAATCTCTCCACCAAAGGTATTGCATATAATTCAATATAAATTTTTGTAGAGCTATATCTAATTCATCTGTTATTGCTTTTGCGAGGAACAGTGCCTTGGTAAATTCCTGAGGTGGGTACTTAATCTCGTTTTTTATATTTTCTGGTATTGTTTTCCAAAATTTAAGATTTTTGTGCAGCTGACCTGGAGATCCATTTGAAATATTGACTAGAGTTTCAATAATGCCATGGTTCATCTCATGAGTTAAGTTTTGAAATTCATTTATAAGTTTTTTGTTGCTAAAAGGGTGAAACTTAATCTGTTGACATCTAGATTTAATTGTTTCTAAAAGTAAGTTTATATTTGTGGTTAATAAAATAAATAAACCATTAGTAGGTTCTTCAAGGGTTTTTAAAAGACAATTTGATGCAGATTCATTAAGTAAATGAGCATCATTGATTAATACGAATTTTCTATCAGATTGAATTGATTTTCTACTTAAAAAAATTCTTATATTTCTAACTTGATCAACTCTTATTAACGCTTTATGTCTTTTGATAGAGTTGGTATCTATTTCTGTATTTGTTATTAACTTCCCATTAATTAAGTATGAAGGCTCAACCAGAAGAAAATCAGGATGGTTATTTTCGACCAGTCTTTTCTCCGTTATTAAATTTGAATTATTTAAATTCATTATTGCGGTAATAAACTTTAAAGCTGTTTCTTTCTTTCCTAACTTTTCTGGACCAGAAAAGATATATGCATTCGCAAAATTTTTGTGATCTAAAATCTTATTCAATGCTCCATTAATATTTTCATGAGAGGAAATTTTTCTTAAGAGAGAACTCATTTTTTGAGGAATCTATTAATCAAGATACTTTGAATTTGAGAAGAGATATGAGAGATATTATTCGAGGCAGGAATGATTATCCAATTTTTGTTTCTTGCAATAACTTTAAATCCTTCATTTACTTTATTTAAGAAATTAATGCCCTCCGATTCAATCCTGTCAGGAACTTTATTTGTCCTTCTTGCTATGCTTTCTTCTGGGGAGATGTCTAGAAGGAAAGTCAAGCTGGGCTCGATACCTTGACAAACAATAGATTCTAGTTGATTTATTATACTTATATCTATCTCACGACCATATCCCTGGTAAGCGAGTGTCGATCCAGAGAATCTATCACTGACTATCCAATCACCTCTAGTTAAAGAAGGGGATATCGTTTTTGAAATATGTTCTGATCTATCTGCAGAATATAATAGTAGTTCAGTGAGGTTAGATGGAGAAGTTTCTTTATTATTAGATAGGATAAGTTTCCTAAGTTGTTTTCCAATAATACTTCCTCCTGGTTCTCTTGTTTTTACAACATTATTATTTTTATTTATTAGTCCGCTTGTAGGCAGCCATTTATATAGTTCATCTATCTGTGTTGTTTTGCCACAACCATCAATTCCTTCAATGACTATAAATTCCCCTTGTGTCTTATTTATCATTCTAAAGATAATGCATTTATAACTACTGTAATTGAGCTTGTAGCCATTAATAATGCAGCAATTGATGGAGAAAGAAGAATACCAAATTTTGGATATAATACTCCTGAAGCGAGTGGAATCGCGATGAGATTATATCCGAATGCCCAAAATAGATTTTGTTTTATTTTTTTTATAGTTTTCTTAGCAAGCTTGAAAGCATAATCAAGGCCAATTAATTTATCTCCCATCAGAACAATATCAGAATTAGCTTTCGCAATTTGAGTCCCAGAACCCACCGCAATAGCTAAGTTTGAGGCCGCTAAAGCAGGGGCATCATTAATCCCATCCCCAACCATTGCCACATTATGCTCACCTTTTAACTTTTCAATATTTTTAAGTTTCTCTTCAGGAAAAAGTTCCCATTTTAATGATTTTTTTGAGCAGTTTAGAGTTTTTCCTAACTCTAATACTGTCTCTTTTCTATCCCCACTAAATATAAATAGATCAAGATTATTTGCTCTTAACTTTTCAAAAGATAATTTTGCATCATCTCTTAATAAATCTCCTACAAGAACGCATCCAATAAGATCTTTTTCAATGCTGACGCCAATAGTTGTATATTTTTTCATTTCATCAGTATTTATTGAATTTTTAAGTTCATCTTTTATGGGAATACCTTTGTTTTGGAGCCATAATAAGTTGCCTACATTGACTTCGCCTCTAACACTTTCTAATTCTCCTGAAATGCCGCCTCCTGATTCTGTATTGATATTTTTAATATTCAATAAATTTAAATTTCTTTTTTTAGCTTCCTTTAACAGAGCATAAGCTATTGGATGTCTGCTCTGACTTTCTAGACTAGCAGCAACTCTTAAAAGGTAATCATTATCTAAGCATGATTTATACCCAACCACAAATGGTGTACCTTTAGTCAGAGTGCCCGTCTTATCAAAAATCACTGTATCTATTTTTGAAGCAATTTCTATTTTATCTCCTCCCTTAAATAAAATCCCTTTTTTAGCTGCTTTCCCTGAAGCAACTGTTATAACAGTTGGAGTAGCTAATCCGAGTGCACAAGGGCAAGCAATTACTAGAACTGCAATAGAAAGTTGTATAGCAAGGCTAAGAGGATTATCAGCATTTATGCCAAGTGAATTATGTAAAGAGTGATTAGAATGAATTTCTAAAGTGCCTTGATGTTTTGTGAGAAGATCAGGCCAAATTTGCAAAGCAAATTTCCACCAAAATAAGAAACTAGTTATAGATGTAAATAATACAAAATATGTGAATTTACCAGCAATTTTATCAGCTAATCTTTGGATAGGTGGCTTTTGAGATTGAACAGATTCAATTAGATTTACGAGCTTAGCTAATGATGTATCGGAACCTACTTTTACAACTTTTAAACGTAAGCTCGAATTTAAATTTAGTGATCCATTAAGTAAACTATCTCCATTTTTTACCTCTACAGGTTTTGATTCACCTGTAATGTGAGATACATCAATTAGAGAACTACCACTAACAACAATGCAATCTGCAGGGATACGATCACCTGCTAAAACTTGAATTTCAGCTCCAGGATTAAGGCTATTAACTCTTATTTGTTTTGTATTATTTTCTTTATCAAAAATAAGCGTCGTTTCAGGTTGTAAATCAAGTAAATCGCTTATGGAGTTTCCTGTTTGATACTTGGCTCTATCTTCTAAGAATCTACCTAATAAGATAAATCCTAATAACATGACCGGCTCATTAAAAAAACATGGAAAGCCTGAGCTAGGAAAGATTAAAGATAATAGACTTGTAGCATATGCGCTAGTGACTCCCAAAGCCACTAAGGTATCCATATCAGGCCTATTTCTTAAGAATGATTGAAATCCTTTAATAATTATTGGCCTACCTGGGAATAGCAAAGCAATGGAGGCTATAACTGCATGAAATATGATATTACTTAGTATTGGCGAATTTATATATCCACCTTCAGCTAAGTGACCCAATACTGAGAGAAATAAAAGAATAAATGCAAAGTTAAGCTTCTTCCATTTCTCATTCCACTTATTTCTTCTATCTAATTCTGCTTTATTAATTCTTTCTGAGAAATCATTTGTATAAATTTTTGAAGGAAAACCATTTTCGCTAAGACTATTTAATATTTCATCAATGTTCAACTGCTTACTTTTGATATCAAAATAAGCACTTTCAGTTAGTAGATTTACGCTTACATTATCTGTTCCGTCGTGATTCTTTAAAATATTTTCAACAGTTTGAACGCATCCCCCACATTTCATTCCGCAAATGCTGAGTTGAATACTTTTCATTTGTTAATTGATTAGGGCTAGAATAAACAAGAATATTTATAATCTATAATAATAAGTATTTACGTTTAATAGTTAATTATTAATTTTACTATTAATTATTACCAAGTTGAAAAGTGCCTAGTAACCAAAACAGAGACAATTTTATAGATAAAGCTTTTACTGTCATTGCTGAATCTATTGTCAAAATAATGCCAATTGCTGATAAAGAAAAGAAGGCTTACATCTACTACAGGGATGGATTGGCTGCGCAAAATAATGGCGATTATTCTGAAGCTTTGGAATATTATCAAGAGAGTCTTCTGCTAGAAGAAAGTCCTATAGATCGTGGAGAGACTTTAAAAAATATGGCAATAATTTATATGAGTAATGGAGATGAAGAGCGGGCTATTGAAACCTACCAAAAAGCACTAGTTGAGAATCCTAAGCAACCGTCTTGTCTTAAAAATATTGGTTTGATTTATGAAAAAAGGGGTAGATTTGCTGAGCAAAATGGTGATTTTGATCAGCGTGATATTTGGTTTGATAAAGCTGCAGAAGTCTGGTCTAAGGCAGTTAGACTATATCCGGGAGGATATTTAGATATTGAAAATTGGCTTAAAACAACAGGTAGAAGCAATATTGATGTTTATCTTTAAGGAAATATTAATTCAAGGCAATATACATTGCTTCTTTGATACTCTCTACTTCAATTAACTCAATTAAAGTATTTGAATTGCCTATTAAATCAGTTGTTATTTTAGGGACCATAATTTTTTTATACCCAAGTCTTGTGGCTTCTTCAATTTTTAATTTTAGGTTTTTTGTCTTTCTCAATTGACCATTAAGTCCAAGTTCACCACAGTATATACAATTTGGGAGTGGATTTATATTTTTAAGACTAGATATTATTGATACAGCGATACATAAATCTGATGTTGGATCATTAATATCAAATCCGCCTGCGGTTGCAATATAGCAATCATATTCAGAAAGTCTAATTTTTAGATGTTTTTCAATTACAGCTAATATTTGATGCACTCTATTTGAATTTATTCCAGTAGTAGATCTTTTAGGGTTATTGTAGAAGCTCTTAATGACAAGTGCTTGGATATCAACAACAAAAGATCTCGTACCTTCAATAGTAATAGTTGTTGCAACTCCAGCAATATTCTCTTGGTCAGTAAAACTTGAACTAGGATTGTTAATCTGTGCTAAACCTTCCTCTGTCATATCAAATATTCCGAGTTCAAGAGTAGCACCAAATCTATTTTTAATCCCTCTCAGTATTCTATTTGAAGCTACATGATCACCCTCAAAATTTAGTACAACATCCACTAAATGTTCTAGTGTCTTTGGTCCAGCCAAAGTACCATCTTTAGTTACATGGCCAATTATTAATAATGAAATATTATTTGATTTGGCGAATTTATGTAATTCTGCTGAGCAGGATCTAACTTGTGACACTGATCCAGAGGTACTTTCCATCTCATTATTATGAATGGCATGAATACTATCTATTATTGCGATTGCTGGATTTATTTTTCTCATTTCTTCAATTACTACAGATAAATTATTATCTGCAAAAACTTTTAAATTTTCACTTTTATGATTAATCCTTTCCCATCTTATTTTGACTTGTTCTAATGATTCTTCTGCAGTTATATAAAGAACTGATTCATTGTTGGACATTTTTGCGGCTGCCTGAAGAACAAGAGTACTTTTCCCAATTCCTGGCTCTCCGCCTAATAAAACGATAGAACCCTGTACAAAGCCGCCACCAAGTACTCTGTCAAACTCATCAAAACCAGTTTTAATTCTTAAAATTTTATGGAGGGTAATTTCTTCAAATGATTTGGATCTTTTATCTTCATGAGGATATTTCTTAGACAAAGGGCTTTTTTTTTCCTCGATTATTGAATTCCACTCCTTACAATTTGTACATCTACCAAAAAATTGTGATGTTTCAAATCCGCAATTTTGACATACATATCTTGAAAATTTAGTCGACATTTTATTATTTGAAAAAAAAACTAACTAAGTTGTTTTGGATATTGCCCCTTAACAAGTTAGATTATATATATGTAAAATTCTCAACCTGATTAGCTAATAACAACAAATGGCTGCATCAAGTCAAACTAAAGAAACTATACTCGTCGCTGATGATGAGGCAAGCATTAGAAGAATCTTAGAAACAAGACTCTCTATGATTGGTTATAAAGTGGTAACCGCATCTGATGGTAAGGAGGCTTTAAAGTTATTTAAGGATTATGAACCAGATCTGGTAGTTCTTGATGTAATGATGCCTAAGTTAGATGGCTATGGTGTATGCCAAGAATTGCGAAAAGATTCTGATGTTCCAATTGTTATGCTTACAGCATTAGGTGATGTCGCTGATAGAATAACCGGCTTAGAATTGGGAGCAGATGATTATGTTGTTAAACCATTTAGTCCTAAGGAGTTAGAAGCAAGAATTAGATGTGTTTTAAGAAGAATTGATAAAGAGCAAATAGCCGGAATGCCAAATTCTGGCTTAATCCAGGTTACTGATATTAAAATTGATACAAATCGTAGACAAGTATTTAAAAGTGATGAGAGAATCAGGCTCACTGGTATGGAGTTCAGCCTCCTTGAATTATTAGTCAGTAGATCAGGTGAACCTTTTAGTAGAGGAGAAATATTAAAAGAAGTTTGGGGGTACACGCCTGAAAGACATGTTGATACAAGAGTAGTGGATGTTCATATATCTAGATTGAGATCAAAATTAGAGGCTGATCCTGCTAATCCTGAGTTGATTCTCACAGCAAGAGGCACTGGATATCTTTTTCAAAGAATTGTAGATATAGCTCCCTTTGAAGGTAAGTAAATGGTAAAAGATCATAGGAAAAAAATACAAAAATCAAGAGCTATTAGAAGATTGGTTATTTGGTATAAAAGGAATTCTGCTGTAACTTCTATTGTCGATACCGCTGCTAATTCCGCTGCAACAGCTACAAATGTAGCAGGAAATGTTGTTTCCAGTGCTGGTTCAGTTGTTAATACAGCTAGTAATGTGGCCGGTAATATGGCGGAAAATGTTGTTTCTAGTGCTGGTTCAGTTGTTAATACTGCTACAAATGTTGTATCTACGGCAGGATCATTGGCAAAAAATACTTTGCAGCCATTTGTATTTGATCCTTTAAAAAGGCTTCAAATAAGTGATAGTGTAATAGATGGAGAAGTCGTTTCAACTGCTGAAAGAGTTTGGATTGCTGTAGATGGAATGGGAGGTGATCATGCTCCAGGCCCTATCTTAGAGGGATGTCTTGAAGCTATTTCGAGATTACCTATTAAAATTAAATTTGTAGGTCAACTGGATCAAATAAAGAAAATATCTCTCGATATAGGCTTAAATGAATTAATGGAAAAAGAGATTAATAATAATCGTTTAGAGTTAGTTGATAGTGGTCCTCCTATTGGAATGAATGAAGAGGCTACAGCTGTAAGAAAAAAGAAAAATTCAAGCATCAATGTAGCTATGGATTTAGTAAAGAATAATCAAGCAAAAGCTGTTTATTCAGCTGGTAATTCAGGGGCTCTTATGGCTTCAGCTATATTTAGAATAGGAAGACTAAAAGGTATTGAACGTCCTGCAATTGGTGCTTTATTTCCTACCAGAGATCAGAGCCGACCTGTATTAGTGCTTGATGTTGGCGCAAATACAGATTGTAAACCATCTTATTTATATCAATTTGCCCTTTTAGGAAATATTTATGCAAAAGATGTATTACAAATACAAGAACCAAAGATTGGATTATTAAATATTGGAGAAGAAGACTGCAAAGGTAATGAGTTATCTTTAAAAACATTTAAATTGCTTGCAAATGAAAAAAAGATTAACTTTTTAGGTAATTGTGAAGGCAGAGATGTTTTAACTGGAGAGTTTGATGTCGTTGTTTGCGATGGTTTTACAGGAAATATACTTCTTAAATTTTTGGAATCTGTAGGAGGAGTATTATTGGATATTTTAAGAGCTGAATTACCAAGAGGAAGAAGAGGCAAGGTTGGTTCGGCGTTTCTAAAAAGTAATCTTATGAGAATAAAAAAAAGACTGGATCATGCCGAACATGGAGGTGCTTTGTTACTAGGTGTTAATGGAATTTGTGTTATTGGTCATGGAAGCAGTAAATCTCTTTCTGTTGTAAGTGCCTTACGTCTCGCTCATTCTGCGGTTAATCATAATGTTATGGATCATTTAGAACAACTTAAAAAACTTCCAATTTTAAATTCTTAAACATTTTTTGTCTAATTTATGTTTGACTTATATAAGTAAATAATTGACTTTCTTGAAGGAAACTAATCTAAAACAACTTGGAATAGCTTTTAAAGGTTGTGGTAGTTATTTACCAGAACAAAATCTTAGCAACGAAGAAATTAGTAAAATTGTTGATACTAGTGATGAATGGATTCAAACTAGAACGGGCATCTCAAATAGAAGAATTAGTCAAAACGATGAAAGCGTATCAGATATGGGATTTCAAGCTGCATTAGCAGCTTTAGATATGGCTAATTGGTCTAGTGATTCATTGGATTTAATAATACTCGCTACTTCAACTCCAAATGATTTATTTGGCTCTGCTCCAAATATTCAATCTAAATTAAAAGCAAAAAACGCTCTTGCATTTGATTTAACAGCTGCCTGTAGCGGATTCTTATTCGCATTAATTACTGCTTCACAATATTTAAAAACAGGGACTTTTAAAAGAGCATTAATAATTGGATCTGATCAACTATCAAGTTTCGTTGACTGGGAAGATAGAGGCAGTTGTATATTATTTGGTGATGGAGCAGGAGCAATTGCAATTGAGGCTTCAACGCAAAAAGAGAATTTATATGGCTTTAATATGAGGACTGATGGTCAAAGGGGTAATTTTTTGAATCTTTCACGTTTAAATGAGCAAGAAAATATTATTGACAATATTCGCTTTGTGAAGGGTGAGTTCCAAAATATTACTATGAATGGCCAAGAAGTTTATAAATTTGCTGTACGTGAAGTCCCAATTATAATTAATAAATTATTGAGATCAATTGAGTTAGATGTTGATGAAATTGATTGGCTGATCTTGCATCAAGCAAATAAGAGGATTTTAGATGCCGTTGGAGAGAGGTTAAATATTAAAAATGAAAAGATTTTAAGTAATTTAAATAATTATGGAAATACATCTGCAGGTACAATTCCTATTGTTATTGATGAATATGTAAGAAATAAGAAAATTAAAGAAAGTGATTTAATATTAACCAGTGGCTTTGGTGCTGGGCTAAGTTGGGGTGCAGCCCTATTTAGGTGGGGTTAAACTATTTTTTTTTTTATGAAAATTGCTTGGGTTTTTCCAGGTCAAGGTTCTCAGAAACTTGGTATGGGAAAGAATGTTATTAATTTAGATTCAGCAAAAGATAAATTTGACTTTGCTTCTAATATTTTCGGAAGAGATTTGTTTAAAATTTGCGAAGAAAATTCTGACGAAAATACCAAAGAGTTTGATCTTAATCAAACACGAAATACTCAAATATGTTTATTTTTAGTTGAATCTATTTTATTAGATGCACTCAAAAAAAAAGGCTATAAACCTGATTATGTTGCAGGTCATAGCTTAGGCGAAATAACTGCAATATATGCATCTGAAATTTTAACTTTTGAGGATTGCGTTTCCTTAATTAGATTTCGATCTGATCTAATGTCTAATGCGCCAAAGGGCAGCATGGCAGCAGTAATTGGTTTTGATAATGAACAACTTAATAATCTTATAAAACATAAAGATAATGTTTTTATAGCTAATGATAACAGCTCTCAGCAGGTGGTTTTGTCAGGAACAAAGGAAGCATTACAAGAGATTTCCTCAGAAATTAAATGTAAACGATTTATCCACTTAAATGTATCTGGAGCTTTTCATTCTAGTTTTATGAAAGAACCATCGATTAAATTTTCAGAATATTTAGATAAATTAGTATTCAACAAACCTAAATTCCCATTAATAAGTAATTCAAATCCCATGCTTTCAAGTGATTCAGTAGAGCTGAAATTAAATCTCAAGGCTCAAATGTGTAACGGGGTTAGATGGAGAGAAACAATGGATTTGCTTAATTCCACAGGTGAATTACATATTATTGAAATAGGTCCTTCTAATGTTCTAGGAGGCTTAGCTAAAAGACATTTAAGGGGGATAAATATTAGTCAAATTTCATCTTCTGATTGTTTAGATTACTAAGAAAATGAAAATATTATCTCTTCAGAAAATAACATATTCTATTGTAAGTTTATTTATAGTATTTCCAATTTTTAAATTCTTATTTAGGGGAAGTTTAGAAGGGATTAAAAACTTACCAAAGAAAAATTCTTTTATTATTGTTTCAAATCATGGTTCGAATTTTGATCCACCTTTTTTAGGGCACGCATTAGGATTAAGAGTGTCGTTTATGGCAAAAGCAGAACTTTTTAATATTCCATTATTATCTAATGTTATCAAGGCTTGTGGAGCATATCCTGTTAAAAGGGGAATGATAGATAGAGATTCATTATTAACTGCATCAACTAAATTAGAAAATAAAGAAGTAATAGGTATTTTTATAGATGGTACTAGACAAAAAGATGGAAGAGTAAATAAGCCTAAAAAGGGGGCGGCAATGTTAGCTGCAAAAAATAAAAAATTATTAGTTCCTGTGGCAATAATTAATTCGCATAGACTTTTTCAAATTAAAAACTTTATTCCAAGATTTAATAAAGTTATCATAAAAATTGGTAATCCAATTTCTTATCCAAGAAGTTCTTCGAAATATGATATTAATCTCACAACGGAATATCTAAAAGATGAAATAAATGCTTTACTAGGATAGGAGAATTAATTTGTAGCTGATAAAGGATAGATAGGTAAGGCTTCATGCCAAGGAGTATTGATACATTTTTTGTAATTGGAGTAAGAAAGTTCTATTAATTCCTTTAAATCTTCTCTCATATCATAATCGGCTGAATACTGAAATTTTTGTTTCTCAAAGCGCTTCAATAATTTTGGTTTTATCAATTCATCAATTGAATTAATTAAAACTTTATCAGAATCATAATTAATGAAGTACTTTCCAGCTATGTGACCTCTATTCTTTAATTTTTTAAAAATCCAGAAAGATTCTTTTTGATCTAAGATTTTATTTTTAATTGCTATCCTTTTAGCAATTATTTGAAAACTACTGAAGTGATCCAGAGGGCATTTTAATTGATGACTAATAGTGCGAGCACAAGCAGCTATTTGCCTTGATGCATTAAAATTTGCGGGACCTGTGCTAATTGCAATTCTTTTTATTGATTCGAAATTTTTTGTATTTAAGAATTTTCCAAGATCTATTATTAAATTATTTGATAAATCCTTTTCAAATTTTTTTATAAAAAATTCTTCTCTAATTTCTTTCATATCTATTTCGCGATAAGCGAATCCAAAATGATCATCTGTAGAGTGAATGGCAAATATTATTTTCAAATTATTAAAACTTTTTTTTTTAAAATCACTTTGAAACATAATAAATAAAAGTATTTGATTTATTTACTAATATAATTCTTATTAAGAACTTATAAAAACTTAAACAACGATTAAGATAGTTTATCCTAAACTTTTTTAATTTAGCTATTCAAATTTAAAGACTTTTTAAAATTTTTAAACTCTAATTATAAAAATTTAAAAAGAATCTTTCCTCTAGATTTATTTATCCAAATTTAATTAATGCAAATGAATAAATCAAAACAAAATACTTGTAAAGAAGATTTATTAATCGACTTTACCTCAACAATCTTTAAAATAAAACAAGGTATTAATGATTTTGGTTTAATGCCAATTCTTTCTGAATTACCTCATGATTCAATTTTAGTAGGTGGCTTTATTCGGGATTTAATTTTAGAGAAGTCACATGGTTGCCCAGATATAGATATTGTTGTTCCAGATAATTCTTTTCAAATAGGATTGAAATTAGCAGATAAATTTAATGGAAAATTGATAGTAATTGATAAAGAAAGAAATATTGTAAGAGTGATTTTTGAAAAGTTTGTTTTTGATATCGCATCAAGGATTGGAAATTCTATTTTTGATGATTTAAAAAGTAGGGACTTTACAATTAACTCTATAGCATTTGAACTTGATTCTTCTATGATTTTGGATCCATGTAATGGGGTTAGTGATCTTCGAAACTCATATTTAAGAACATTTAATAATCAAAATTTATTAGATGATCCTTTGAGGATGTTGCGTTGTTTTCGTTTTTTGGCTGTATTTAATTTTAATATCGATAAAGAATTACTGCAATTTATAAAATTAAATAAGCATCATTTACAAAATATTTCTGGTGAAAGAATTAATTATGAAATAAGACTAATTATCAATTCTGCAAATGCTTTAAAGGCAGTTTTTTTGATAAAAGAATTCCATTTATTTGGGTGGCTTCAATTAAATAAACAATATTCATGCAAACGGTTGAAAGCAATAAATTTTAAATTTTTAAATAGGCAAGAAGCAAATCTATTTTTGCCTATCTTTTATTTATCTGAAATCTTTGATGAATTTGCTATGAAAAAACTCAAGTTTAGTAAAAAAGAGATTTTAAATAATAAGTATTTACATAAATGGAAAAGTAAAATTTTTAAAAAATCAATAAAACAATTTAATGAAAATGAAATATTTCAATTACATAAAGAGCTTGAAGATATTCTGCCCGCATTTATTCTTTATCTGCCATTTTCTTTACAATTTAATTGGTTAGAAAGATGGCGAGATACCAAAGATAAATTGTTTCATCCAATAAGTTTTCTCAACGGGCATACTTTAAAAAATTTTATTGACATCGAAGATGGCCCTTTACTAGGAGGAGTGATTGAATATCTTTCAAGAGAATGTGCGTATGATAGATTAAGCGATTTTGATGAGGCAATTTTTAAAGCTAAGCAATGGATACAACAAAATGCGCCAAAATATGATTAAATACACATATGAGTTTGATTTATTGATTTAGATCTAAATTATTTTTTTTAAAAATTTATGGGAATTCGAATTTACATTGGAAATTTACCGAAAGGTTTAAATCTTTCAGATTTTGAGGGCATTTTAAAATCTACTGCTGAAGGAGTTAGGTTTAAGCCCGTTTTAGATAAAGAAACTAAAGAATGTCGAGGTTTTGGATTCGCGACAGCTAATAACGAAAAAAATGCTAACCAAATTATTGAAAAATTAAATGGTTTTGAATTCCAAGGTAACAAATTAAGGGTAGAACGTTCTGAAAAGAAAGATTCTTCTTCATCTAAAA
>CEVF01051353.1_pt1 | contig 15932 bp, 9 predicted proteins | sample 356441 | NCBI WGS metagenome assembly CEVF01 (sample SAMEA2622765, study PRJEB7988) | marine metagenome | biome: marine biome (ENVO:00000447); feature: surface water layer (ENVO:00002042); material: "saline water (ENVO:00002010), including plankton (ENVO:xxxxxxxx)" | depth 5 m
AAAAAGAATGTAATTGCAATCGCTCTGCCGAGATAAATAGTAATCAAGAGTTTACGCTTAGAAAAAGAGTTACTTGCCACTCCGGCATAATATGCACCAAATATATTGCAAAAACCGATGATGCTGATACTCAATGCACCTAAATAGGCTGAAAATCCTAAGTCAATCAAATAGGCTGGCATGTGCACTGTGATGAATGCTAAGTGAAAACCACAAACATAGAACCCAAAGACTAGAAGTAAGTACGAGCGAACACGTAGAGCAAGGCTCGCAACCTCAAATATCGGCATCGAAGTTTCCCTTGAATTCTCTTTTGGGACTCCACCGCCACTTTTAGTTATTGGTATTAAGAAAATAAACATGCCACAAACAGATAAGCTTATAATCTGGAGGGCCTGAAACCAGCCTGTAGTTTCTATTAGCAGCTGAATTAACGGAACTATTATAAATTGACCTAAACTGCCTGCAGCTGTCCCGATTCCTAGTGCCCAACCTTGTTTTTCCTTTGGTACCAATTTAACTAAGACCGGCAGTATTATCCCGAAAGAAGTCCCGGCGATTCCAGCGCCAACCAATAAGCCTGCTGTCAAGATGATCGTTAATTGGGAACTTGCGTATGCCATCCCGCTAACGCCCAGTGAGTAGCATATAATTCCAGCAATAAGCACTCTCGTGCTTCCATGCTTGTCAGCGATCCCCCCAGCGAATATCGCGAATATGCCCCAGGCTAAATTTTGGGTTGCAAGGGCCAGTCCCAGAATATCTCTTCCCCAATCACGATCAGCTGACATAGGCTCAAGAAATAAACCAAATCCGGCACGAAAACCAAAGGAGAGCATGACGAAAACACAGCCTGCAATAACAACTGATACATATGCATTATTTTTCTCTGAGGCCATTTTCGAGTTTTTTCTTTTACTGATTGAATTAACGGAAAACTAAATCAAAAAGTTACTTGTAGATTGGCAATTTAGTTCGCTGGTTCTAGCTGAAAATTCCTTTAAAAATAAAGAAAAATACAATAGACAGTATTGCACCGGCTGGAAGTGTGACGATCCAAGATAGAAATATTCTACCGACGACGCCAAAGTTTAGGGCACTCATGCCCCTCGCAAGCCCGACACCTAAAACGGCCCCAACGAGAGTGTGTGTTGTTGATACAGGGATACCCGTGCCGGAGGCGATAACTACGGTTGTAGCGGCAGCAATTTCGGCGGCGAATCCACGACTTGGAGTAAGTTCGGTGATATTTTTTCCAATGGTCCTGATTACTCTGTGGCCCCACATTGCCAGTCCCGTGACTATTCCAAAGCCACCGAGAAGCAATATCCATACTGGTAGCGCAGATTCAGCTTCGAACGCACCATTATTCGCGATCACGCTATTTATAGCTGCTAATGGGCCAATCGCGTTAGCGACATCGTTTGATCCATGAGCAAAAGCCATAGAGCAAGCCGTGAAAATCATTAATACTCCAAATACACGCTCAACGCTTTGCATCTGTGCAGTTGGCTGAACAGAGTCGGGCAATCTTAGTCTGCGTAGCAAAAAAATACCGATGATGACGGTCAGGAGCGCAAATGCCAGGGCTAGGAAGGCACTTTGACTAAATGTTACTTCCAGACCAACATGACTCAAGCCTTTTACAAGTGTGACCATTGCGATAACGAAACCGACAAGAAACATATAATAAGGAACAAATTTCTTAGCGTACTTTAGCGGATCCTCTCTGCTTAAGACTAACTTTTCGACTGAAAGAAAGAGTATGAAAGCAATGGTTCCTGAAAACACAGGAGAAATGATCCAGCTGGCAACTATCTCGAGTACTTGACCCCACATAACTGAATCAGCTGAGATACCGACCACGGCAAACCCGATAATAGCACCAATGATGGAGTGAGTGGTTGATACAGGCCAGCCGTATTTTGAGGCCACTACCAACCATATACCTGCTGCCAATAGGGATGAAAGCATCCCAAAAATAAGTAATTCTGGTCTATCGTCAAAACCAGCACTCTCAATATCGATAATGCTGCTTCTTATGGTCGAGGTAACCTCTCCTCCCGCGAGCCATGCGCCAGTGAACTCAAAAACCATTGCGATAATTATGGCTTGCTTAATTGTAATCGCTTGGGCTCCCACAGAGGTGCCCATTGCATTCGCGACGTCGTTTGCACCAACACCCCACGCCATAAAAAAGCCAAAGAAGCAAGCCATAATTAATAGCAAAAAACCGTATTGGGAAATTACATCAGACATTATTTAGGGGAATTTAGTCGTATATTTTATTATAATAAGAACCTGTTTTTGTTCTTGGTCGTTATGAACAGAGCGCAGTTTACTAACATCCAGCGACGAATACTATGGCAGAAATATAATATGCTAGGACTTTGTTAATATCATCGTCTGGCTAATAGCTTGTAAAATTTTTTAAGACCTCCTTGATTAACTTGGAGGAGGGTATTTTTGAAAATCAGAACCACTGGAAGGGTGATCAATGATTAGTATTACTTATATCGAACATGATGGAACTGAGAGATCTATTGAAGCCAGGCCAGGCTCGTCGGTTATGTTGGCAGCTGTTACAAATGGAGTGCCAGGAATCGATGCAGATTGCGGAGGCTCATGCTCTTGTGCAACCTGTCATGTTTTTGTAAATGAAGAATGGTTAAGCAAGACCGGAGAAATTAGTCCCACAGAAGAAGCAATGCTCAGCTTGAGTCCAGACCGCAAGGAAAACTCAAGATTAGCCTGTCAGATTCCCGTTACGGAAGATCTGGATGGTTTGGTAGTTACTACTCCAGAATTTCAGTTCTAGTATTACGCGCTAACTAATTCACTATGCTATTTAAGAGAGGGGGTAAAGCGCATATGAATAAGTCTGATATTAAAGAACACCGTCGCAGTAAATGGAGTATGGTGGGTAAAGATCCATACTCAATCCCTTTAGAACAAATCGATTTATCCCATCCAGGTATTTGGCAAGCTAATGAGTACCTGCCCTTCCTGAAGCGTTTGAGAGATGAAGACCCAGTACATTTTTGCTCAAATTCTGCAGTGGGCCCTTATTGGTCAATAATGAAATATAAGGACATTATGGAGGTTGATACTTCACCAAATATCTATTCCTCTGAACCAACAATTGGAATAGTAGACACGTTTGAGGAATTCACGCTCCCGTCATTCATTGCGATGGATCCTCCTAAGCATGACGAGCAGCGAAGAATAGCGCAGCCGGTTGTAGCTCCAGCTAACTTGAAAAATCTTGAGGTTACTATACGAGAGCGAGCTTGCAAGATCTTGGATAAGCTTCCCTTGGGCGAAGAAATAGACTGGGTTGAAATGGTGTCAATTGAATTGACCACACAAATGTTAGCAGTTTTGTTTGATTTCCCCTTTGAAGATCGAAAAAAGTTGACCTACTGGTCTGATATGACAACCGCGATACCTAACAGAGGCGGTGTGGCAGATTCTCAAGAACAGCGTTGGGGAGCTATACAGGAATGTCTGGAGTATTTTCAACGGTTATGGGATATGCGGATCAATCAAAGCCCAGGATTTGATTTGATATCGATGCTTGCTCATGGTGAAGCAACTAGAAATATGCCTCCAAAGGAATTTCTGGGAAACCTGCTCTTACTGATCGTAGGCGGTAATGATACGACACGCAATTCAATAACTGGAGGAGTGGTTGCGTTAAATGAGAATCCTGAAGAATATGAAAAGCTCAGAAGAAATACTGGACTTATTGGGAATATGGTTTCTGAAATTATACGTTGGCAGACTCCATTAGCTTATATGCGCAGAACAGCAACACAAGACACGGAGTTGAGAGATAAAAAGATAAGAGCAGGAGACAAAGTCATTATGTGGTACGCGTCCGGCAATCGCGATGAGGAGATGCTTGAGCGTCCAGATGATTTTTGGATTGATCGACCAAATGCTCGTCAACATTTATCCTTTGGTTTTGGAATACATCGGTGTATGGGTAATCGATTGGCTGAGATGCAGTTGCGGATACTCTGGGAAGAAATCATGAGAAGATTTGATTGCATCGAAACATTAGCAGAACCTGATCGAGTTTATTCCAGTTTTGTTAAAGGGTACACCAAATTACCAGTCGTGTTGCACGGCATTTAGATTTTACGATTTTGCGAATATATTTTCTTTTTCAGTTCTCAAGAATCTGGCATTCCCATCTCTTTTGGTAAATCCTACGCGATCGAAATATTCAAGTATTTCGATACAGAGGTTTCTCCCGATACCGGACTGATCTCTAAACTGAATCACGGTAAATCCATTTTGCTCGGGAAACTCGTCTACTAATTTTTCCGTCAATTCTGCCAATTCCATAATTGTTTCTGAAAGAAAATAACGATTTTCAGCCACTTTAACTAGACTTCCAGACCTTGTTATTTGCTTTAGTATAACTTCAAGCTTTCTAAGCGGTATCCCTGTCAGATCTACCAGCTCGCGTGTTCTTGGTGGAATATTGCCAGACTTTTCAAGTAATGGTCTTACCTTAGTAAGAAATTCTCGCTCCTCGACACTTAATGATGCCTTATGGTCAGGCAAATGGAGTAGGGTACCAGTTAAGCTTAAGAGCCTTTTTTCTATAAGAATTTGCAGAATACAACTAAAAAACAAATGAGATCCGGGAAGTTGAGCTTCACGACTTAAAGATTGCTCACTGATGCCTTGGACATTGACATTGGTGCTATGAAAAGCTTTAACTAGAGCTATTATCTTTTTTGCGTAATCTCTAAAAAAATCACCGAATAAGATAATTAAATCTCTGTTAGTTTTTTCCTCAAGCCTGACGTATTCAAATTTTTCTGTTCGAAGCTTCTTTAGAAAAGTTTCGACTATTTGAAGTTTTAAATTTCTATTGATTAAAAATCTTTTTATATTCAGACCAGTTGGTGAGGTCTCTATAAGAGATTTTAGGGCTAGATCGTCTCTCTGATTCGAAGCAACGAGTTCATTTATTCGGTGTTCGCTAGAACGTTTTTTTCTTGGGACGAATAAATCGATTACTACACCACCACCAATCGTATGTTGTGATGCTGGATCTCGGAGAATGAATCTGTCACCGTAATGAGCAATGATGGCAGATTGTGCTGTAATCTGGACAAACACATCATTCTCCGAAAGCTGTCTTAAGCTCACCACGTGGTGAGCCGCTCCAATGTATAAATGATATTCTGTTCCAGTTTTCAGGGATGTCTCTGGATCGATTAAATTGACAACTGCATCCAACCTAGTAACGGGATGCAGTATTGAGTGATCTAGTATCCAGTCTCCTCTTGAAACATTTTCAAGGCCCGTATCGATATTCAAAGCAGCGCGCTGATTTAGGGAAATGGCTGCAGTCTCATCTTTGTCGATCCGTATGCCTTTTACTTTTATTGAACCAGCGGTTCTAGAGATTACTGCATGATTATCTTTTTTGATTGAGCCCGATTTGACACATCCGGTAACAACTGTTCCTATACCTTTGACACCGAAAGCGCGGTCAATCAAAAACCGAAAATTTCTGCTTTCATTACTGTCTGGTTGAGATCCTAAACGAAGGGTTTCAGATTTTAGATACTGTGATAGCCCCTCAATTCCTTTCTTAGTCGTATTTGATATTTCAAAAATTTCTGCGGACTTAAATATCGAATCCTTCGTTAATTCGGCGATTTCATGTCTTAATGTCTCAATCCTGATACTGGTCGTTTTATCAATTTTTGTAATTGCAATAATGCCATTTTTAACTCCGAGTAACTTGATTATGGAAAGATGTTCTCTGGTCTGCGGCATAACACCGTCATCCGCTGCGATAACTAAAAGCGCATAATTGACTGCACCAAAACCAGCTAACATATTATTTATGAAGTCAATGTGCCCTGGAACATCTACAAAGCCAAGAGTGCAAGAGATAGCTTGGCTGCTAAATTTGCTATAGGCATAACCTAGATTGATTGTTAACCCACGTTTTTTTTCTTCTTCGAGGGTATCTGTGTCGACTCCAGTTAGGTGTTTGACCAAAGAAGTTTTTCCATGGTCTACGTGGCCAGCAGTGGCCACAATAAGAGATCTAGATGACATAAATTTTTACGACACGCTTCTTGCAAATATCTGTGACTCGTCAGGTTTCCTCTAAAATGTTCTCATTTGCTCGAAGTTCAAGAGGTCGAAACTTTATTATACTTGTAGATATAGTAAATCATCGTTGCAACAATAGCTGCCACTACTGCGAAGCCTGCATTAAAAACGCCACTGCTTAAATTCACGATGCCATACCCCAGCGCTCCGGTCATCAGAGCATAATACAGGAATGGAAGAAGTGTTTTTCTAATTACAGATCCCTCTTTACCAATTAGTCCTGCTACAGCCGAGGCGGCGACTACGTTGTGTACGCAGATTATGTTCCCTGAAGCTCCGCCAACAGCTTGGAGGGCCACGATCCAGGTGGGATCAGCTAATATTCTCTCCCCGACACCAAACTGGAAAAGTGAGAACATCATGTTGCTGACGGTGTTAGAGCCTGCAACAAATGCACCTAGTCCTCCTATAAAAGTTGAGAAAAAAGGCCAAGCAGATCCTGCTAAGTTGGCGACGCCCTCTGCAAGTGCGATTGGCATTTGCTCATAACCGGCAGCACCACCACTTGAATTAATGAATACTTGAACCATTGGAACCGTAAAAACGAGTGCCGTGGACGCCGGCACTAAAGTTTTTAACGAACTAGTGAATGCGATTTTGTAGTCAGAGCTTTTCAAACCATGAACCAAGATTGTAATTAAGGAAACAATTATAAAAATTGTTCCAGGCGACCATAGTGGCTGAAAAGAGGCGCTAATATCGCTTCCAAAAATCTCTGTCCATGACCAAGTGATTAAAGGGTGATCGCTTCTTAAAAAGGCTTCCATATTTAGGGCACGAAGCCTTGTAAGAACTAACAAACCAGCTACAAATAAATAAGGAGACCATGCGCGGATAAGACCCATTGAATTCTTGTCAGCGGAAGCTGAATCGCTGGCCTGCATGGAACCGCTCCATTCATCTTCCCAATTCTCTTTGGCATCGAAATCCCACTTATCTGTCTCGTCCGGCATTAAAAAGCCATTTTTTGCTGCAGTCACAACAATAGCGAGTCCAATCATGCCACCGAACATTGAAGGAAATTCGGGCCCAAGGAAAGTTGCTACGATTAAGTATGGAATGGTCATTGAGAGAGCTGCAAAAATAGCGAATTTCCATACTTTAAAACCATCTGCAAAGGAGCGATTGGCCCCGAAAAATCGCGTCATTACCGAAGTCACTAGTAGGGGAATAAATGTCCCGGCAGTTGAATGGATTATCGCTATTTTTGTCCCGATGAAACCAAGAAAGTCTTCCCATTCAGAAAAACCCAACTCCATCGCATATGCACTCATTCCTGGGTCAGCGGAAAGCCCAGTATTCACTCCGACTAATATTGGTGTGCCCATTGCTCCAAATGATACTGGAGTACTTTGAATTATCATCCCTGCAACTACTGCTGCCATAGCGGGAAAACCTAGGCCTACCATTAAAGGCACAGCAACAGCGGCTGGAGTACCAAACCCTGCAGATCCTTCGATAAATGTGCCAAATAGCCAAGCGATAATTATTACTTGGATCCTTCTGTCCGGGGTGATGTCCGAGAAACCTTGGCGAATGGTGTTCATCGCCCCGCTTTGTTGAAGCGTGTTAAGCAGCAATATCGCTCCAAATATAATATAGATTAGGGTGCCTGCTATTATCAGTCCGTTGACTGAAGCGGCTAATATCTTAGGGATGGGCAGCTGCCAAACAAACAAAGCTAGGGCGGCAGCGACCACGTAAGCGATCGGCATTGCTCTGCTTGCTGGCCAACGGAGCATTACTAAAAAAATTGCAACTGAGATTATGGGGAGTAAGGAAAGAATCGCTAAGATACTGGTGCTCATAGTATTTTTCTTTTAGTTAATTGATTAATTAAGAGCTTTAATTTCGAGCTTATCAGATAATTGCTACCGAGAGAAACTCAATCCTTAAGATAAAAACTGATTGGTTACAGTCTGTTGGATTATTCTATGTCGCGCAATTTCGCCTGAGCGGCCGCAAGCCGGGCAACCGGTACCCTCGGAGGAGAGCAACTTACGTAATTCAATCCAGCTTTATGACAGAAATCTATCGAGGAGGGGTCTCCAGCATGTTCCCCGCATATACCTAGTTTTAATCCTGACTTAGTTTGGCGTCCTTTGTGTGCTGCGTAGTTTACTAATTTACCCACGCCGGTTTTGTCGAGACTTGCGAATGGGTTTTTATGATAGATCTCTTTACGTTGATACTCATCATAAAAAAGCCCCATGTCATCCCGACTAAGACCTAGGGTAGTTTGTGTCAAATCGTTCGTACCAAAGCTAAAGAAATCGGCCTCTTTCGCTATTTCATCAGCTGTTATCGCTGCTCTCGGAACCTCTATCATAGTGCCGACAATATAATTAATACGGACTTTCCTCGCTTTCATTACTTCCTTTGCGACCCGGTGAACAATAGTTAGTTGATCTGCTAATTCTTCTTGGAACCCTACCAGTGGAATCATTATTTCTGGGTTCACTTTAATGCGTTTTTTACTTTTTTGAACTTGTGCAGCAGCTTCAAATATCGCACGCGCTTGCATTTCAGTAATTTCTGGATAGAGAATCCCCAGTCTGCAGCCGCGGCATCCCAGCATAGGGTTCTCCTCATGTAGGGCCTTGATTCGATCGATAACGAAGTCGAAGGGTACACCCAGCTTCTCAGCGAGCTGACGTCTTACCACATCGTCTTGTGGTAAAAATTCGTGAAGCGGGGGATCTAGCAAGCGAATGGTAACCGGCCTTCCATTCATTTCCTTAAATAATCCGACAAAATCTTTTTTCTGAAATGGCAGTAATTTTTTCAATGCAGATCTTCGCTGAACTTCATCAACAGCTAAGATCATTTGGCGCATAAAATTTATCCGATCGCCATCAAAGAACATGTGTTCAGTTCGGCAAAGACCTATTCCCTCGGCCCCAAAAGAGACGGCTTGTTTTGCCATAGCTGGGGTGTCAGCATTAGTCCTTATCTTAAGGCTGCGCTGTCGATCAGCCCATTTCATAACTGTTTCAAATAAACTGAAGGTGTAGCTATTGGTTGGCCTTAATTTTCCTTCTAGAACTCTCTTAACATCCGAATCAGCACTTTCAATCATCCCTTTATAAATAGCTCCTGTAGAGCCATCGATTGATATGTAATCACCCTCTTTTAAAGTCACCTTTCCCGATTTTAGAGTTCGTTTTTCGTAGTTAATGACTACGTCACCTGCACCACACACGCATACTTTCCCTAATTGTCTCGCCACGAGCGCAGCATGCGAAGATACACCACCCCGTGATGTCAATATACCCTGGCTCAGCAGCATACCTTTGAGGTCATCTGGCGAAGTTTCTGTGCGACAGAGCACAACTTTGTTGCCTTTACGAGTTTCAATCTCAGCGTTTGCAGCTGTAAAAGCTATCCTTCCAGTTGCAGCGCCGGGACCAGCTGGGAGTCCATGTCCAATGACAGTAGCCGCTTTTAATGCCTTGGGGTCAAATATGGGCACTAACAGGGAATCAATCGATTCGGCAGGTATTTTTAGTAGTGCCTCTTTCTGGCTCATTAGACGTTCTTTTTGCATTTCGACAGCTATGCGAACAGCGGCGAGCCCAGTACGTTTGCCATTTCGAGTTTGTAATATGAACAAACGACCGTTCTCTATCGTAAACTCAAAATCTTGCATATCGCAAAAGTGACGCTCCAACTTAATCCTAACTTTCTCTAAATCTTTAAAGCTATTTGGTAAAGTTTGAGCCATCATTTGGATCGGTTGGGGAGTCCTAACGCCAGCGACGACATCTTCGCCTTGGGCATTAATCAAATACTCTCCGTAAAAGATTTTTTCTCCATTAGCTGGATCTCTAGTGAATGCCACGCCGGTGCCGCTATCATTTCCAGTATTGCCAAACACCATTGACTGGATATTTACGGCAGTTCCCCATTCTGCAGGTATGCCATATTCTTGTCTGTATAAAATTGCTCTTTCGTTTTTCCACGAACCAAAAACTGCTCCGATAGCCCCCCAGAGCTGTTGCATCACGTCTTGAGGGAAAACACTGCGCGTGCGCTTTTTAATAAGTGCTTTGTACCGAGTAACAAGAGTTTTTAAGTTTTCAGTTGTCAGTTCTGTGTCCGCTGAGACACCAAGAGAGATCTTTAACTTTTCTAGTTCTTTATGGAAAGGTTCCTCTTCCTCTTCATTGCGAGCCTGAACCCCCATGACGACATCACCATACATTTGAATAAATCGGCGATAGCAATCCCAAGCAAATCGTGGATTACCGGATGACCTCGAAAGTCCCTCGACTGTTTGATCATTGAGCCCAAGGTTGAGAATAGTGTCCATCATTCCGGGCATTGAATCTCGTGCCCCAGAGCGCACGGAAACCAAAAGTGGATTTTCAGAGGCCCCAAAATTTTTGCCTAATTGTGCTTCAATTTTTTGAACACCATTTTTGACATCTTTCAGTAACTGTTTTGGATAAGTTTTTCCATGATTGTAGAAGTAGTTGCACACCTCAGTTGAAATTGTAAAGCCAGGAGGTACTGGCAAGCCAATTGAGGCCATCTCAGCTAAGTTTGCTCCCTTACCACCCAGTAATTCGCGCATGCGTGCATTACCGTCGGTTTCTCGCCCAAACGCAAAAACGTATCTTTTTGATGATGGTTTTTTAGATTGAAGATCTGTTTTTTTTGAAGCCTTTTTCATAGGAAAATGTGTATTTGTAAAAATTTATTCCGTGCTTTGTGCTATGTAACGGATTCAGATGATATCGAAATATTCTAGACAAATCATAGTTGCTGTGCGTCTTAGATTGAAGAAGACAAAACTAACTAAACAGAGAGATGCTTTCTTCAATTGCGGGCGAGAGGATAATGCACATGGGAATTAAAATCCAGTTTCAGTAATGTTGATCATAATGCTAACCCAATGGATGATACTTGAAACGGTAGGGTCATGACTAAAAGGTTAAGAGTTTTCATCAGAGAGAACGAGGTCAGGAGTTCCGTCCTCATCAACAAAGACTGAGACTTGGATAGGGCGACAGCAAACAGAGCAATCTTCGATGTATTGCTGTGAATCTATGGAGATATCGATTAATAGCTCTATGGACTCTCCACAATAGGGGCAGTAGTCCTTGGAGACCCTTTGCTCAAGGTAAGTCATTTAACTTCTGTTACAAGTTCATTATTAGAAAAAAATGCTTCCAGATTTTTGAGAACTAAATCGCCCATCGCATCTCGTGTCTCGATAGTAGCGCTGCCAATATGCGGAAGAAGAACGGTGTTATCTAACTCCAGGAGAGCTTTTGGTATTAACGGCTCTTCGGCATACACATCGAGGCCCGCAGCTGCTATCTTTTTGTGGGCTAAAAATTCTATCAGGCTATTCTCATCTACGCTGGTTCCGCGCCCGATGTTTATAAAAATACCGGTCGGGCCAAGAGCTTTAAATACTTCTCTATTAATGACTCTCTCCGTCTCCTGACCGCCAGGAAGAATGCAGAGAAGAATATCAGAATTGTGCGCGAGCTCTATTAGCGATGCAAAATATTTATGAGGTGAATCTTTCTTCGTACGGTTGTGGTAAGCGATTTTTAATTTAAGCGGCAATACTCGTTTAGCTACTGCTTCTCCAATCCTACCAAATCCCACGATACCGAGTGTCTTGCCGGCCAAACCAGAACCGTATGGCATTGGGCTTTTTTCCCAAAGCCTCGATCTTGCGTACTTGTCAGCATTGATAATATTTCTATTTGTCGTCAAAATTAAAGTCAGTGCAATGTCGGCGACGTCGTCATTGAGAACACCCGGCGTATTCGTGACTCTGATCTGATTTTCTTTTGTGAGATTTATATCTATCCCGTCAATCCCGACTCCAAATGCAGAGATGAGTGAGAGAGAGCTTAAGTTGTAGGCGCGTTCGTTAAAGGTCCATGAGCCAGTCACTGCTGCTTTGCACTTCCCATCTAGTTTGGCGATAAGTTCATTCTGAGCCTTGGTATTCAATTTCCATAGGTGATAGGTTTGATAGATTTTGTCAATACGAGAGATTGTAGGGGGATGAAAGTTATTAACTACTAAAACGTCTGGTTTTGAATCAGTCATGATGTTGGCCGCGTTTGAATTCAATAAATTAGAGACAGACTTTACTGATTTTACAGTAAGTCTTGAAATGTGAGTAAGTTAATTACGGTACAACGAGTTGAACATTGCATAAAAATTGCGTAGATTGCAAAAGTTATTCTGATAACAGACTTAATTTGAGTAGCCGTGAGCTATAATACATTCGTGAAATCTTCATCTAACGCTTTCAGAGCCCTGCCTAATACCGATACCTTGCTTCAATCTGCAGAGTTGTCTGAGATTATCGATGTCTATGGAAGAAATGCCGTCAAAGCAGCAATTAGAGAAGAGCTAGAGTATCTCAGGGCGGAAATATCCGACAATAACAGCGCAGTTATTAATCAAATTTTGCAAGGAAATTTTTTTGGGATAATTTGTGGAAGAATAGTAAATCGTCTCAAAAGTACAGCGGATAATACTTTGATACCAGTAATTAACCTAACCGGCACAGTTATTCATACCAATTTAGGCCGAGCAAGATTGCCAGAGAAAGCCGTGGCGGCGATGAGCCTTGTCGCGAACAATCCCTCAAATCTCGAATATGATCTCCAAACTGGCAAAAGAGGTGATCGAGATTCGCATGTGGAAAAGCTGCTATGCGACATTACAGGTGCAGAAGCGGCAACTGTTGTAAATAATAATGCGGCTGCGGTATTACTTGTGCTAAACACTCTAGCTGTGAATAGGGAAGTCATCATTTCCCGAGGAGAGTTGGTTGAAATCGGAGGAGCTTTTCGTATACCCGAAGTTATGATAAGTGCTAATTGTGTTCTAAGAGAAATTGGAACAACAAATCGTACGCATCTCAAAGACTATCAATCTGCAATTAATTCTAATACTAGTGTTGTGATGAGAGTCCATACAAGTAATTATGAAATAAAAGGGTTTACAAGCTCTATCGCAGAAACGGAGCTCAGTGGCTTGGCACAAGAAAATAACCTTCATTTCGTCTCTGATCTTGGGAGCGGAACATTAGTCGATCTCGCAAAATACGGTCTTCCGAAAGAGCCTACGGTTTCGGATGCCTTAAAGGACGGTGCTGATGTTGTTACTTTTAGTGGAGATAAATTACTTGGAGGACCCCAAGCAGGTTTAATTGTTGGTAAAAAGAGTCTCATTCAAAAAATAAAACAGAATCCTCTCAAGCGTGCACTTCGAGTTGATAAAGTGACAATTGCTGCACTCGCAGAAGTTTTAAGGCTATACACTGACCCTGATAGACTTTCGGATAGACTTCCCTTGCTGAAAAGTCTTGTCAGAGATACAAAAGAGCTTCAAGAATTGGCTGAGAAACTTTTACCTTTTTTTGTCAGGGCGTTAGCTTCTGTCGCTGAAGTTACAATTAAACCTTGTAAAAGTCAGATTGGGAGTGGTGCGCTTCCATTGGATTTGTTAGAAAGCAGCAGTTTGGTGTTGAAACCTTTGGCTAGTGAAGGCAAGACAGACGCTAAACTTCAAAGCCTCGCCAAAAAGTTTCGAGGACTATCGACTCCTGTCGTTGGTCGTATGCATGATGGTAAGTTGATATTTGACCTAAGATGCTTGGAAAATGAATCTGAATTACTTGATTTACTTAATTCAACTTCGTGGAGTTAGTCCTTTTCTAGATTGTTCTTTTTTTGAAATTAAAAACTCCCCATCTAAATATTAAAAGAGAGATAATCGAAGCCACTAACATCAAGCCTAACAAGGGATAAACGGTACCATTAAATATTAGTGCGACAGCCTGTGCTGCAACCGAAGAAACAGCCATCTGGAGAAAACCTGTCAATCCTGAGGCTGTTCCCGCATATTCGGGGAACTCATTGATAGCAGCGGCTTGTGCGTTAGGTAGAGTAATACCATTTCCAAATACTGCCAACGCAATCGGCAGAAAAAGAGCGACAGGACTGCTCATACCCAGAGTTTGGAGCAACAATGCCAAGACAATACCAAAGACGCCAATACTTGCCCCAATAGCAATCATGTTATCAATGGAAATTGTTCTGCCATAATGTCTTGCGACATAGTTTCCTGTCATAAATCCAGCCGGAATCATTATGAAGTAGTAACCATATTCGGTTGGTGGACGCTTCAATACAGAAACCATAATTTCTGGAGCCGCAGATATAAAACTAAAAAACACCACAGACACAAAGGTGACGCAGAATGCGTATCCACAAAATACTCTTGATGCGAATAATTTTGAAAAAGTCATGAGCATCGATTTCACACCTTCAAAAGGAACAGGTTTTGCTAACGTCTCGGGTAGCCAAAGAAAAAGAAAAACGAAAGCGATAGCGCTCGCAAAAGCGATGACAATGAACACGGATTCAAAACCAAATCGCTGCATGAGTTCACCTCCCAGAGCGGGAGACATCATTGGAAGCACTACCATTACCATAACGAGCGTGGCAATGACTCGCGCGGCTTCTTCAGGGCCATAAACATCGCGCACTATTGCTCTTGCTAGAACTAATCCCACCGCACCACCAAAGGCTTGGATAAAGCGACCTGAGATTAATAGCATTATTGAATCGGCAACAAAACAAACAATAGAGCCAAATATCGTTATTATAATTCCTACAAGCATGACCCGTTTACGACCAAATTTGTCCGACAGCGGCCCATAAACTAGGGTCCCGATGGCAATTGCAAGCATGGACAAACTTAATGTTAGCTGGGCTACATCATTGGTTACATAAAACTTTTGTTTAATTACCGGCAGGGCAGGTAAAAGGATTTGCATGCCAACTGGGCCAAGAGCCGACACCGCAGCCAGCAAAATAATCATGCGTTTTGAAAGTCTATTCAGTTTAAACAATGTTGAATCCAAGCTGTCTTTATATGCAGAATTATCTAGTTACCTTAGCGCGCAATAAAGGCATCCTGAGAGTTGGACATTGCCTTGTTACTTTGAGAGCTAAGTATGACGCTTGAACCCAGCAGAATAGAACGTTGAGCTTTACTAATTTGATATCCTAATCCAAAAGTGTCTTGATGAAATAAATTAGTCATCCTTCGGGCATTCCATTCGCTGCTTTGATCTTCGGCGGCGTCAGCATGATAACATGATAATATTTCAAGTGCTCTTGATCTCAGGCACACCGAAAGGTCGGGAGTTGTTTTTATTTCCATTAAAAACCCATTAGCGTTTTCAAAAAAGCGGGGAGACTTTTTCAAATATCCCTCAGCGATCTGAGAGAAGTCAGTACCGTCATTTGAAAAAACCACTGGAATTGAGGTTTCTATTCTCCTAAGAATTGTAGGATCTTTCCTGTAGGCATCTTCATAATTATTAAGCGCTTCCTCATGATTGTTTAAAGCCCAATATGCTTGACCTAATCTAGCCGACACTCTTGCTCTAAGTAGAACCTCCTCCTGTGGCAAAAGAGTTAATGCTTGGTTTGCTGAACTAATGGTGAGTATGGGATTTTTATTTAACGCAGTAATCTCAGTGGAGTAAGCGTGATAATAACCTTCGTTTAGCTGAAAAGCTCCGTTTGCCTTAGATTCCTCTAGAGCTGCAGATATCACTCCAGTACCCATTATGTTTACGATTTCAGACTCTAGCCATTCAGGGATATGAACGTCTAGTGGTGCATAAGGCCTAAGTCTATTTTGCAAGACTTCTGAGTCTGCGAACAAAGAAGCAGCCTGCCTTTCAGCTTGCCATGCGTTGAAACTCAACACTTCCATTTTTAACCTAT
>CEVF01004688.1_pt1 | contig 15930 bp, 31 predicted proteins | sample 356441 | NCBI WGS metagenome assembly CEVF01 (sample SAMEA2622765, study PRJEB7988) | marine metagenome | biome: marine biome (ENVO:00000447); feature: surface water layer (ENVO:00002042); material: "saline water (ENVO:00002010), including plankton (ENVO:xxxxxxxx)" | depth 5 m
TTTATTTTGTTTATATATTTATTGCTTTAAGTATTAAAAATTACTTTGAAAAGAAAGTTATCCTCAATAAATAAAAGTTTATTATTAAAAATTTAATTTTGTTTATATATTTATTGCTTTAAGTATTAAAAATTACTTTAAATGGAAAATAACATAAAAATAAATTCTTGATATTTATCTTGAAATCTTATTTTTATTTTTAAACCTGACTAATAAATAAATCAATAAAATAATTAATATTGCATATGTATATTCTGATAAAAAGTTATACACAACATATACTAATATTGGAAATAAACAAGCTCTTTTAAAATTTATCCTTTGAGATTTTGTCATATCTCTCCATTTAAAATATTCTTCCAACTGAAAAATTTTTTTTAGATTTCTTTTTCTATAATTTTTCTTTACCATAGTTAATAGGATAAATTCTAAATAACAGAATTCTATAAATCTTCATTGATATTTTATCACCCTCCTAATTAATAATGGAAAGATCCGACCATACAACTAAAAATAATCTTTGGGGATTTCAAAAATATGTTTTACCTCAACATACTGACCATGCAGGCATTATGTGGCATGGCACATATTTTAATTGGCTTGAGGAATCAAGAGTAAATGCATTATCAGATGCAGGAATTAAATATACAGAATTAATTAATAAGGGTTATCAACTACCAGTTATAGAAGCAGGTATAAAGTATAAGGCTCCTATTCATTTAGGGCAGAAAATAATAATTAAAAGTGCCTTTGAAATAACTAAAAGTCCAAAGATTAAAATTAAGTCATATTTTATAAATAATCTAAATAAATCACTATCAATCGCAAATGTTACTATTGTTTTGATAAGAAATGATACTTTCAAAATTGAAAAGAAAAGACCAGATTTTTTATTTAATATCTTTAAAAATTTAAGTAATGGTCCTAATTATTAATCTTTTTAGCAATAATGATTATTCAAGAAAATTTATTACTTAAAAAAGTCTTTCTACTTGTTGTTGATACTTATCAGTACCAAATGGAATCAAAATATCAAGAACAGTCAAATTTGACAAATTTATTCACTGAAAATAAATTTTTAGGTTGGCTTGGACTCTTCATTATATTTTTTTCAATATTTGCTATTTTCGTTTTTCAATTCCTTGAGTGGGAAAGTAAAGATAATAATAAAAAATAATAAAATCTTTTATTTATAATGATTTAAAATATATTAATCGATGGCAATTTACCTTAAAATCACAAATTCAACTGAGGTCGTAAAAAAGAAAACTTCTAAATGGCTAAGCGACATAACTCCTGAAAGAATTGATAGAAAGCTTGTAGAAGACGAAGTTATTAAAGGTATAATAGATCAATTAACATTGGAAGGTATAAAGGGAGAAATATCTGCAATAAGTGGTTTTGAAGTTAAAGACTCTACTTTAATAACAGAAAATAATTTCCTAGTAAGAAAAACTAAGACCTTTTAATTAGGGTGCAATTAGATATTAAATTGAACAATCATATATTTAATAATAAATTTTTTTGATAATTTCTAATCTCATTTTAAATTTAAAGATATTGAAGTAATCCATCTTTGTACAAAATCAATGTTGAGAGAATTCCTGATGCCCATAAAAGCCCCCTTGCAATAGGAATATCAAATATATATGCAAAAATATAAAGTAACCTTATCAAGGGATGAATCCATGCAGCTATTAAAACTATTGTATTTTCTGGTCCGCTGATTAGGCAGAACAAACAAGCTGGTGCATGCAGTGAAATACTTTCCCAACAATTTTGATGACACCAAGTTGCTCTTTTACCAAAATCTGGCAATTCTTCAAAAAAAGCTCTGGGTGTTGACATATTTTTAATTGAATAACCCGCTTTTATTCTTCCTAAAGTCAATGGAAGAATAGAAATTAAAACAACAAAAACTGATAAGCACAAGCTCCAGGCGAAAACAATTTGCATAAATTTATAAATAGAACAACGATGATAAATTTAGGATATCGTTATTAAAGAATTATCATTAAAATGTCAAAAATTACTTTGATTGTAATAATTATAAGTCTGGCTTTAGCAATATATGCTGTTTTTTTTATATTAGGATTTGCTTTAAGAGAAAAAAATATTGATGCTCAAAGAAAGGATTAAATAAATTAGATTGCGAATTATTATGATTAAAATTTATTATTAATAACTTTTAAACTGCATAGCTAATATTGCTCCTAAAAAGAAAACAGTTGGAATTCCAAGTGCATTAACGGCAAGAGTTCTTACTGTAAATACTGGATATCCTTCAGAAGGTCTACCACTATCTGGCACTAGTGCAGAATCTTCCCAAACTTGGTAATTTTTAAAAGGGGCAACATCCTTCTTTGGCAAACCAAAAGGAGTAAGACGAAAAACATCCCATTTACCAAGCCAATAAACTGTTGATATCCAGGCGATTACAAATGGTGCAACAACTAATACAACTCTAAAATCCATCTTTCTAAATAAATTTAAGTGCTTACATTCTCATATATTTCATTATTTTATTTCGGTGTATGTAAATTAATAGTTATCTAATTGAACATATAAACATTGTGGCATATCAAAAGATACACAATTATTTGTATTTTACTTTTGTATTGGTAATTTAAAAAACATTAAAGGCAAGATATGCGCGACATTTATTGAGAAAACCTTTTCTTCAAAAAAACTTTAAGATATGATCTGTAATTTCATTCCTTTAAATTTAAAAACTTAACTGAATTTAGTCTCTGAAAAATTAACACATTTATAAATATAAAAATTTATATCTTTATTTTTTTAGGTTCATTATTTCTTGCATAATTTTTTAAACAGCAAAATTTTCTTTAAGAGAGTTATTATTTAAAAATGAAAAAGTTTCTTAAGATAATTAAAATTTCTCTATTTGTTATCTTCTGGCTAATCTTGACTTCCTACTTGGATCAGTTTTGGAATATTTTTCATTGGAAAAATATTTTTTTAAAGGGTAGAGGAGTTTTTGATCATGAAATCTGGTTCTCTTTTAAAAATATATTATTTGGTTTCGATGCAGGGTACTATCTTGAAGAGTTATTTAAATTTGCATCTTATGAAATCCCTAAAGAGTCTTTTAAATTTATTCCAATATACTTATTTACAAGATCAATATTTCTAAAAAATAAGTAATTTAATGTTTATTATGGATTTATTTTTTATGAACCATTTTAATTGAAATTGATGATGTAAAGATTTTTTAGTTTAATTTCTTTAGTGATTCTTGTAAAAGGACTTTTATCTATACATCTAAATACTTATCTCACCATCGAAATAAATATTTTCGAGATAATCTCTTTAAAATCTTTTAATCTTGAAAATAATTTTATTTGAATCTAGAATTTGTCCTAAAATTCTTCACGAGTAAAATTTATAGCAACTCTATTTTTATTTTTATTTAATTGATTTTGACATCCTCCATCCTAGTCCTAAATCATTCTCATATCTTTGAAAGTTTTTAGTCAAATAAAGATAATAAAAAAACAGTAAAAGGGATACAAATTAATTAATTTTTGGAGAATGAGAATTGATCAAAATTATATTTAGTTAAGTCTTTTAAAGATAAATATCTAATAAAGCTAGACTCTTGAGCAAATATACTCAACTCAATATGCTATATTCCTCAAAGAATAACTGATCTAATGAAAAAAAGTTACTGGTTAAAGAAAATTTCAATTCACAATGCGGATTTATTTCTTGAATATATAAGAACTGTTCTTCCTTGGCTAAAGTCAGTTGGGGGAGTTGTTATTAAAAGAGATATATCTCAAGCTACTGACTCAACGAAGTGGGATGGAGGCAATTTAGGCATGATAATTGAATTCGATTCAAAATTAGCTGCTAAAAAGGCTTTTTATTCTGAGGTTTTTCAAAACTATCTAAGATCAAGAGAACTTACAGATCTAGTAACAATAAGTACATATTAGATTTATGGAAAAAATATATCTCGCAAACTATCATTTACCTATTTTGATTGCAGTCACAATCATCAGTATTGGATGCACTTTCAATAATGAAATAAAGTTACCTAACATTAATTTGAATGAATTATTCAAAGATTAATTTATTTCAAGTAATAAATTATCCCTATCAAAATTGAAATGAAGAGAGAAGCAAATATTATTAATGACTTCTTTGATTCACCCTCAGAAACAACTATTATTTCAGGTTCCATTGAAAATCCATTTTGTCTCCCACCACTTTCAGTAGTAAAACCCTTTTTATCCATAAATTGAAATAAATTTTTGATATTATTACATAAAAAGATTTTTATAAGTTTAAATTTTACGAAATTGGATTATAAGATTTACAAACTTTAAAATTAAGTCATCTAAAAAGATAATTCATTACTTTAAAACTAGAATTTTATATTCAAGGAATATTAATTAGATGTATAAAAAATATTTAGATAGATTTAAAACCATTTATTTTTCTTAACTTCAGCTTCTTTGTTAAGAGAATTTCTTTTCCAAAAAAATCTACTATTTTTAATTTTTGGATCCTTACTATTAATTTTTACTGTTTGAGAGGAATTCTTATCATTAAAAATACCAGAATTATTATCAGACAAAAGTTGATAAACGAAAAATAGAAAAACCCCTATAAATCCAATTGCTTGAATCAAGGCGGTTGAAAGATTCTCGAACATCTATGCTTCTACCCTATTAAAATTCTTCTTTGTTTCTTTAATACATTCTTGTTTATTATTTTGGCACTCAGTTGATTCTTTTTTATTCGAATGAGAGCTACATCCCCCAGCAAATGATGGTGCCACTATAAAAGTAGGAAACAATGTTAAATAAGCGATAAGAGTTGCTTTAAAGAAATTCTTCATTTAATAAATATATATTTGTTTACATTATGAAATAAATATTTTATTTCTGTGGTTGAATTTTATATATAAATATAGATAATTTTATGAAAACAAATAAAATGTTTTAAAAGAAGTAATTTAGATATTCTTATGAGTTATAAATTTATAAAAACTTTGATACGAGATATATTTAAATAAAAGAAAAGATTTAAATTGATCATTTGTAGTAATTTATTAAATCAATTATAAGAATAGTTATTAGGACAAATCCAAAGATATAAGGAGAATATGGATACTTATTTAAAAAACTATTTAATTTATTAATTTCTTTTCTTTTATTTGAATCTTTATTAATGTTCTTGGGGGGAAGTCCTAGTTTTTTTCTTCTTTTTGCTTCTCCCATGTGTTTTGCATAACTTACTTATATTTTAATCTTTATTTAATTAAATTTGAAAAAATATTATTTTCTGTTTATTTACTTGATGTTATGAATAAAAGCCGTAATCTTATGATAGGTTGATTCATTTTTTTATGATAGAAGTTGTGTGGTCTGTAAATTTATTGATAGCTTTACTAATTATTGGTGTTGCAATCCTTTTGTATTATATTTTCGATTATGATAATAGATATTCCATCTAATGACAAAACAAGATTTAAACAAATTTCTAAACAAAATCGAGCAGTTAAATCTATTAGTTGAATACATAGAAAAATATCCTGATAAAAAATCAAAACTATCTAATTGCAAAAATCATGAAGAGGTAATTAAATTAACTACATTATGGGGATTTGAAATAGGTAAAAGATGGGGAGAGGTTTAATTTATAAAGAGAATTAATGAAAATTTAAGTTTTATCCAAAAAAAATATTTAGAAATATTATATTAATATTAAAGATATTATTTATGGAAGAGAAGCGTAGAATTAAAGAGCAAATTTATAAAATATCAGCTAGTACTGATCGAGGGCAAAGACTCAATAAATTAATTGCACCTGTTTATCAAGAAATGAACCATGAAATTGAATCGCTTGTTGAAGATTTAGCGCAATATAATACCGTTTTCAATGAAAAAAGTTTTGATGGTGAATGGGAATTAATTTTTTCAAATGTAGAATTATTCAGAAGCTCCCCTTTCTTTTTAGCAATTGAGGATGCCTTGGGTGACAAATTCAAGAGCGATTTGTTTTTTAAACTCCACCAATTACAAGTATCATCATTTGGTATATCAACTATTGGCAGAATAAGTCAAAATATAAATTTTTCCAAAAAAGAATTTTTATCAACCTTTGATACAACAATATTTGGTCTAACAACAATACCTATACTAGGTTGGTTTAAATTACTACCTACTTTTGGAGGTAGAGTGACAACACTTTCCGATAATTTAAGTTTAGATGGTAACACCCTTACGATGACTCTACAAAAAACGAAAGTATCAGAAGTTAAAGGGTTAAGTAGGATACCAATTTTTAGTAATTTATTAATGGATAGATGGTATCCCGTTAACAAAGTGTGGAATAATTTACCCTGGAACAAAGAAGAACCTGCTTGCAAAATAGTTTTAACTTACATTGATGAAGATTTGAGAATCATGAAGGATATTCATGGATCATTATTCATATACATAAAAAAATAAATTAAATATTTTTAATTGAAAGTTTTTAAAATATTTTAAAGGCTAGACTAATAGGCCCCCCGTCAAATCTTTGCATTCCTCCAGAACCATCTGGAATGATAGTCATTCCTATACTTGAGATACTAAAAGTAACCTCCAAATCTTGCGCTTGATTAGTAATAATTAAAGGATTAGTTAGCTCAAAGCCTCCAAATAAATTTGAAGAACTACCCCAGGATGAATCTACAGTATATGTTCCTAAGTTACTTCTTTTGAATTGAGCTAAAATATCTTTCATAATACCAGTGACTCCTTCTGTAAATACTTCAGGACCTGCCAGTACTGGATCAATGCCACATATTTTTCTATTATCAAAATCAAGAATATCTTTAACATACTCGCTGTGCCCTCATTGAGCACTTAGTGCAACCATCATTCTGAGAGTAGTATGTTTGATTACTTATCTGATAAGTAACTTTTAAACCAAAGGTGTTTTTAATTTAAATATATGCGTAGGGATAAGTTCTTACTGAAGGACAAATATTTGTTCCTATGAGAGATGGACTTTAAAAATTATATTAACCCAATTCGCAAAAGATAAATTTCTGGGTTATGTTCTAATTAATTTAATTTTCAAATATGTTTAAAGAACAAGAAAAAAATGCCTTAGTTAGAGGAATATTTCTAATAAGCGGCTGGGGTTTAGGACTCGATCGATTCTATGAGGGAGATAAAAAAGGTGGTATTTATTCAATTATTGGGTGGAGTATCATTTCTTTTACTTTTTTATATTTGAAATGTTCAGGATATGAGTATGTTGATGGGGTAAAAAATTATCAGGATTATTCTCCAAACCCTCTTATATTACTTCCTCTATTAGCAGGAGCTTTCGGATTTTACCTAATAATAAGAAAGGCCTTTAGATTAGCTAAACAATTTGAAAAAGCTAAATAATATTGACTTTTTCAAAATATTTTATTATTTAGAAATTTAATTTAGAAGTCCTGTTCCTCTCAAGTAAAATTTAAAAATTAATATTACAAGTAAATTAATTATAAATAATGCAACCAATCCATTTCTGTTCCTCACATCTAATTTTTTGATTAACTTAGATAAGTAGATTACTGGATTTTCAGGCTCCTTATTTTCCATCTTATATTTAAATTAAACTGAAATTATCATAATTTCGTTTGTATCTCAAATATTAATTAAATCGAAAAAAAATCTTAAGTTATTTTAAATTTCGAAAAATATGTACTAAAAATTTAAATTATAAATTTATTAAATTAATGACACAGAATAATCAATGGTTAATTATGACCTATTATTGTCCAACTCATGGATCCCAAGAGCGATCAAAACAAATTGAACTTACTACTGAAGATTTGAGGAAAGCAAAAAATGATTTTAAAAATAATAAAGACTTAGAACTCTAATTTAAAAGACCAGAATTAGATAAAAATGATTTTCCTAAGTTACCAATGAAAAAGAATAATGATAAATTTACCAATAGAATTATTAATAATGCTAATAATTTATAATTTGGATTAGTTGTTACTCCATCAAAACCATTTTCTAGAACTCTTTTAAACAGTGAATCTTTAGCTTTTATTTTTTCATTTGTTATTGTTTTGTTTTGAGAAGTAATCTGATCTTTGCTATTTGCCTTTCCAGAAGTCTCCTGAGGCGTATCAATTTTCTGTTGCATTTTATTATCAGTTTTATCAGCTGATTGGTCAGATTTATTTTCTTCCGGAGTAAATTCTGTCAATGTTCTAATCTAATCAGTTTTTTTTAATTTTACACCATAAAAAAAATCCACCCATGAATCGGGTAGATAAGGTTAAGGTTCTTAATCCTATTATAGGATAACAAAACTATTATCGTTTATTATCAACTTTAATAATGAGGTATAAAAATGTTAGAAAAATCAATTTTAAATTTATGTAGAGATAATCCAGAGATAAGAGACTTAAAAATTAGAAATATTGAACATGCAATAAATGAAGCAGAAGAAATAATTAGAGAATCAAATATGCACGAAGAAGAATTAATTTACCTTAAAAGGAAAATTTCAGAATCATTGCAGGATCTGGAAATACTATATTTAATGAAAAAATAAATTAGATTAGATTAAAACCTTATTTATGTGGACCATAATTAATTAAACAATATTCAATTAGATTGATATTTTCATTAAATCTTCTATTAGAAAAATTTTCAAGATCGAGGCAATTTTTAATACGATCAGAAACAATTGAATCTTTCCTTAAATGATATTTTCCTGAATTTGAAAAAAAAGGGTGATAAAGGAAAAGGGGAATCCCAAAAGAAATTACTGAAAATAATAATATCCAAGTAATTTTATAAGGGACTTTCAAAATTTAAGACCATATATAATTAAATAATATAATTAATTATTTGATTAATATCTTAGATAAATATTTAGTAATGCAAAATGATCATGAATCAGATTGAATAATTAACTTGTTAAGCTTAAGGTAAAAAAAAGTTTTTATAATAACCAAATAAATATTAAAGTTCTTAATATTTATTTTTAGGATAATATTATTAACTAATTTTCAAAATATTCCTGGAACTAATTGGCCTGTTGTAACGTATGTACCAACTAAAAGGATGAAAGCCATCATTGCAGGTCTACCAATAGCTTTATCGAGGATGTCTTTGTTTGAGTCCATTTTAAAAATTTGTTATTTATCTTATATTACATAATGTAAACTTGAAGCGTGTGCAATTTTCCAGATAATTTAAGTGTGAACTTTATCAATACATATAAAATTAACTTATTTTTAAATTAGAAAGTACTTTACCAAATTCCTATTTAAATTAATAACTTTGAGATAAATTTTCTTATTAAGCTTTAATTGAGATTTTTAATAATTACAATCAAAACTTTTATTGGATTTTCAATAAAATAAATAGTCACAATTTCATAAAAAATCCAGAGATATTTGAAAGAGCAAAATTTATCGATTTAAAGAAAATTTTCTTATATTTGGAATTAATCCAAATTTTTTTCTAAATTTTCCTCATGAAAGAAGGAACAATCGATTTAATAATTTTATTAATACTATTTATTTTGTTGCAAGTTTGGTGGTTAATTCCAATTATAAAAATCAAATTTACAAGAGATCGTAATCTTGATTTACGAAACGAAATAAATAAACTCGAAAGAATTTTTAAGAAATAAAAAGTTATACCAATATCAAAAATATTAACTTAAACTTAGTGTAATGAATTGAAAAAAGATTTAATGTGAATTAAATTAAAGGATATTACATAAATAAAATGATAAAGGTTTTAAAAAGCATTAAACATATTTTCGTAAATAAAAATAGATTTAATAAAAAGACTTTAGAAGCAGTTTTAAAATTAGAAAGAGATGCCTATGAATTAAATATTAAGTCTCAAAAATATATTAAATCAGCAATGAAAGCCTCTAAGGACTGGAGTGACAAGTGGCAAAAATATTAAAAATTAATTTTTATAATTTTTAAATTGAGAATAATTCTTTTATAAATAAAGAAAGTATCCACAAAACATAAAATTTACAATTTAAGTTCTAAATCAAAATACATCTTGCCTCTTATAAATAAAGGAGAGAATATAGCTTTATATAAATTTTTAAAATGCAATTATTAAATAAAATTAAAGTCAAAAGTCTTGGGCCAGGAATAATCCTCGCAGGAGCTGCTATTGGTGGTTCACATTTGATGTCTTCGACAACTGCGGGAGCAAGATTTGGTTTTGCGCTATTAGGTTTAATTTTACTTACAAATTTTCTTAAGTATCCTTTTTTATTAGTAGGTACTCGTTTCACTTCAGTTACAGGACTCTCGTTGTTAGAGGGATTTAAAATGAAAAATCCTCTTTATCTTCCAATATTTTTAGTAGTCAGCCTATTTACAGGAACATTTACTATCGCTGCAGTAAGCTTCGTTACAGGAGTATTACTTACAAATATACCTTTATTTTCAAAATTCCCTCCAATGGATCTTTCTATAGGGATTTTAGTTATAAGTGGACTAATACTTTTATTTGGAAAATATAAAGCACTAGATCGAATTTCCAAGGGACTTGTTTCCCTTCTTACATTTTTAACATTATTTGCCGTTTTATCATTATTAATAAAAGGATCTTTTAATCCTGAATTAAATTCTAGTTGGATTAAATCAGAAATAAGTCCATGGAAATTCTCAAACCTTGCATTTCTTATACCCCTCATGGGATGGATGCCTTGCCCAATCGAGCTATGCGTATGGCCATCTCTCTGGATGTTTTCAAATAATAAAGAATCAAACTATAAAGTATCTTTAGAGGAAGCAGAATTTGATTTCAATCTTGGTTATCTAATAACAGTGATTACTGCTATTTTTTTCCTTACTTTAGGTGCAATTACAATGTATGGATCAGGTGAAGGGATGCTCTCAGGCAGTGGTGTTTTTTTTGCTCAAAATTTAATTCGTCTATACACTGATTCAATAGGTGAATGGTCAAAGTGGATAATTATTCCAGCTTCTTTTACGGCAATGTTTAGTACTACGCTAACTTGCTTAGATGCCTATCCAAGAAGTATATCTTCTATTCAGGGACTCTTGAAAGGAAGTGATAGAGGATGTATGGAGTCTAATAAGGAACAAAAAAGACTTCAAAATTGGATGATAATTCATATATTTGCATCTTTATTAGCATTATTATTTGCAAAATCTGGTGGAATAGGTGTTAAAGATTTTGTTTTTACAGCAATGACAGGGAGTTTTTTAACTGCTCCGATATTCGCTTGGATGGCAATGGATACAATTAATAGTGAATTAGTGCCAACCAAGTATAAATATGGAAAATTTTTAAAAATCCTTTCATGGATTGGTTTAATTTTCTTAATAATATTCAGCTTATTATTTGTTTCTAATTCATTTTTTGGCTTCGGAGGTTAAAAATTATTATAAATATTGATAAACTATTAATAAAATTTTTATTTAATAAATTTTTGAAAACTTTTATTTTAGCTTTTTAAGGTTGTATTATTGTCACATGTTTTAAATAATTTCGTGAGATCCAGAAAATATTACTTATATTTGATAATTAAAATATTTTTATTAATTGGTATATTGATTTTATTCATAGGTGGTTTTATAAAAATATTTCAAACTCTTCCACTAAATTTATTTATTAGATTAATTTTCCTCATTATTTATCTTTGGTTTACTATTGGCATAAATATTAATTTAATAATGCCTCTTATAAATGTTATTGATAAGAAACTAAATAATGGAAAGCATTGATTATCGATATATAGTTTATTTTTTTTTAAATTTTATTGAATAATTTTTATAATAAATAAAATAATTTCAAATATATTAGTTCAAAACTTTAATTAATTAATATCCTTTGTAATTAATATTAATTACAATTTTTAAATAAAACAACTTCATGGAATAACTATAAAATTAAATAAAAGATCTTATAGTATTTAATAGAAAAATTATTTAGATATTAATATATATTATCTTAATTAAATAATAACCATATTTTATTTATAATTATATTATTTAATAATTAAAATTTATTCATTTATTAAGTTATTTATGAGATATAGTATCGGGATATTATTATTAATTTTTACAATTTATGCAATTACTGACTTAGTCGTAAAAACTAGATATACCAGAAAAAGATTATCGACTAAAATAGATACGAAAAAACAAAAAAAATAAATATATGCATCCTAAAAATTTTTTATTTTTATATAAAAAATTCTCAAAAATTACCTTAAATAAACAAGTATAGGAAATATTAATTATATGAGGAATTATTAAGATAAACCGATAATGAATATGATTAATCTACTTAAGATTAATCATATTTTCCTCATTAAGGATTTTTGACAAAGACTTGTATAAAGAATACTTGATTTTTTAATATTTGATAACTTATTCTTACAACCAGTTGAGAATTTTATGATGTTCGGATCAAATAAAGAGGAACAGCCACTTTTAGATACTAGACAAGCCACCCTAATTGATCCATTGACAATTTGGTTAATAAGGATTGCGTGTATTTTTATAATCTCACTCTTTTTTGTAATCCTATTAGGTCTTCCAGTTGTTATATCATTAGGTAAAACTCAAATTGATAACCTCATATTAAATTCAAAAGAATTTCTGAGAGGATTTCTGGCACTTTATCTAGTTAAATAGTCAATCTTTTAAGGTCTACCACATAACCTACTTTTAAGTAATTTAAAATTGAGTGTTAGATGTAATTTTTCATTATTTAAAATATCCGAATATAGAATTTAAAGATTTCTATTACTTTGGAATTTCTATATTATTATTTAATCCAAATAAATTTAACAACGCTGGAATCAATAGTAAAACAGTTATTAATCTGACGGCATGCAATGCAGCTACTGCTGCACCTACTCCATATTCAGCTCCAACTAAACTCATACCAATTGTGCCACCAGGAGCAGAGCCTAAAATAGCCACAATAATATTTACACCTAATAATTTGCTTATTATTAAGGCTGTAACAATTCCAGTAATTAATAATGTAAAAGTAATTATTAAGGCTGGCTTCCATAATATCTGTAATTCGCCTAGAGTTTCCCTATTAATTCCTGTTCCAATTACAGTTCCAATACCCACTCCTAATATTGTTTTTGTACCGATTGGCCAAATGGCCGGATCAACATAACCGGTCAAACTCAATAAACCTGCACCAATTATTGCACCTAAAAGCGGTGCTGCAGGGATTCCTGTAAATAGCATCAAGGAACCAAGGGATGCACCTGCAAGAATATATAAAACAAGAGATAAATAAGAGGACATAGTATTCCAATTAGTTCTAATAGTAAGTTTTACGTTTAATTTAAAATTAACAAGTAAATAACAAGAATTTTGATTTAATTTTTTTTAATTATCTAGGCTTGAAGATAGATTTCTTTGTTTTAAAAAAATCTAACTATAAATATAGATATATTTAAAATTAAAATTTAAAGAAATGAATATTAAAAACTTCGAGTTTTCAAAAGTAATATTGACAATTTTTCTAACTGCATTAACAATTATTTTTTCTATATTTGCTCTTAACATAATGTCCTTAGGTAGATGGGCTAAATATCAAAATACATGTATTGAACAAGAGAGTCTAAAATCAACAATACCTTGGGCAGTACGAAAATGTAATGGGCGTTCTAAGGTTTATCAAGTGAAATAAAAATTTATAAAGTAATTTAATTTCTCAATCGTTCAAGTATATGTTTAATGCAGTTTTCTCTAAGAATTTTTATTAAATATCTTTAATATTTTCTTTAAAATTGATGTTTCTTCTTTTTGCACATTTGCTTCTTTATTTTCTTTACTTTTTTTGTACCAGCTTCCATATTGAGACTTCTTATAGTCTTGGCTACTTTTCTCTAAATTGTTTTCATTACTCATGGATTTAAATTTTACTAATTTTTATTATAAAACCCTTTTTAGCATTTATAATTTTAATTTAATAAAAAATTTTCATAATTATGAAATATCTTCCTGTTATAATATTTGTTTTAATATTCTGCGTATATTCAATAGTTGCGCCACCTATAATCAAAGCAATAATGGATAAAAAAAACAAAAATAATTGAATCTGTAATATTGATTAAAAACATAATAATAACAATAATAATTAAAATGAATTTCTATCTTTGGAAAGATTCTTTTTTAAGTTAAGTAAAAACTCCTTAAAAAAGGATACTTAAATGTAATAGTAAAAGGATCAATTCATTCTGATTTTGTTTAAAATTTTTTGAGAAATTCCTTTTACCTCTAATAATTTGCTATCAGTTGCATTTAATACTTCTTCTGGGCTACATAATCCAGCATTCCACAAGTTCTCTGCAAGTAAAACATTAACCCCTTTCAAAGAACATAAATTTTGTTTAAAAAACTGCTCTGGAAAATCATTATTAGAAATCAATTTTTTATAAATTTTGAAATTTATTTCTGACATTTTGCAAAGTATTTCTTTGATAATAGTAATTTTTTCATGAATATCTCTATTAGATTCAACAATCTTCCTAAATTCAATTAAAAAATTTTTGAAATCTCTTTCCAATTGTGACTTAGATGGTATTTTCCCAATATCAGAAGATCTCGCATAAATCATATTTTCAGAAATATTAGCTAATTCCTCAAACTTTTCTTCGTACCCATGCCTTCTAATCCAATGGCCAAAATGACCTGAAGGATCTCCATCAATTCCAAAATTATTAGGTTCTCCAATTAAATCTGGTTTTTGTGAGCTGTTTTTAATTACTAGACCATCATTCTCTAAGCATATCTTTGGAGTGGTTAAATATAAATTACAATTGTATTCCCAACCTGTCGTAATAGGGTCCGCCCAATGATCATTCGGTATTTCATCATATGAATTATTATTTATTTCATCATCAGAACTAAAAAGCCTTTTAAAAAATCCCATCTTATTCAATATTTTCTTTATTCTAAACTGAAGAATTACTTAAGTTTCAGATAAAATAAGAAATATGCCTGATATAAATCCCCTTTTAATAAAGAAACTTAGTTTATCGTTTATTATAGTTATCCTTTTTGTATCAATTTTTACGACTACGCCCAAATTAGTTTTTTCAAGTAATCTAAGTAAGAAAAATCAAGATCATTTAGAGATAGGAAAGATCTTAGCCTTAAAATATTGCGATTCAATAGAAAAGAAGATATTTAATGGTTTAGAAAATGAATATTTATTAAAATATGAATATTTTTTTTCGTCCCTACCATCAATAAATTTCATAGATGAAAAAAAAACATTAGATGAATTAAGGTTAAATGTTGAAAAAATATGTTCTTATGAGATAACGGGGACAAATCAAAAAGAATTCAAAGAATTTTTTAGCAAATTTAATAGAAATTTGAAAGAAAAATAATTCAGTAATGATGTTAATTTTGTGTTTAAAGTTAACTAACTACTATTTCAACTAAATAATTTATTTAGGGATATTTATTATGATTTTTTAGACACAAACAAAAAACTTCTAAATATTTAAAAAGATTATAAATTTACTGAGGAGAATTTTCACCATTTTTACCATGACCATGAGCAATTCCCAATTCATGCATCCTGGCATGTTCTTTAATGGGGTCTCTTAAATCTTTAGATTTAGGACCAATAGTAGTATAAATACCATAACCTATTGCTCCAAAAACTAAAAGACCGATACTCCCTAAAACAATGATTAGTGTTGGATCGCTTGAAGTTGTTACCATTTTTTTTTTTTTTTCTATTTACACTTTAGAATTAAATTTAATTTCATTAGCCAATTTTGCATGAATTATACAAATAATAGTAACTTTTTATACTAATAATTATTTTTTGTAGGGCAAGAAAGATATTTATACTAAGTAAATATATTTTTAATTGAGTAATTATAAATTTATAAAAATTTTTT
>CEVF01126096.1_pt1 | contig 15917 bp, 19 predicted proteins | sample 356441 | NCBI WGS metagenome assembly CEVF01 (sample SAMEA2622765, study PRJEB7988) | marine metagenome | biome: marine biome (ENVO:00000447); feature: surface water layer (ENVO:00002042); material: "saline water (ENVO:00002010), including plankton (ENVO:xxxxxxxx)" | depth 5 m
ACAATAGCAGTAGAACCTAGCGGTTCTACTGCGCGCCGACGCTCCCCCGAAACGCCTTTGAATGGTGATTGGGAGCCCCGCCTTTCCGATCGCTCTCGCCAGATCGTCGACCGTTGGCCGCCCGGCATGTTCGAGAGGCAACTCGAGCGCTTCCGCAATCATGCCGCCGACAAGGACCGAAGATCCCGAGATTGGAATGCGGCCTTCCGCAACTGGATCATCAAAGCAGAGGAAATGAGAACAAGCCATGGCAACAGAAGTCACCCCCAGCAATCCGCCCAACACCCCGGGAACCCCTATGTCGCGGCCACGCTTGAGCGAAAAGCTCGCCGCGCTGCTCAAGAGCCAGGACAACCCGATCATTGGCCCGAAGACGGCCACAGAGCTCCGCAACTGGCTGACCGCTCAACCGGAACCGGCGATGGCTACGACTGACGACGTAGACGAACACGTCACCGCGCTCTCGCTCGTCCTCAAGGAACGCCCCGGCACCACCAAGCTCGAAGCAGGCGCACGCCTCGACCTCTACGCCCGCGCGCTCAAGGGTGTGGCCAAGGCCGACCTCGCCCGCGGCACCGATGACCTCCTGCGCTCGATGACGTTCATGCCCACGCCCGCCGAGGTGCTGAAAGCCGCGAACAAATACGCCGCGCGCCGCGAGTTCGCCCACTTCCGCGCCCGCCAGCTGATCCGCGACCACGAAGCGAAGTGGAAACCGCCCCTGCGCGAGGAAGACATGGCTTCCCCCGAGGAAGTCGCCGCGCTGATGAAGAAACTCGCCGCCGATCATCCGAGCGAACGGGATGGTTGCGAGCGCGTTGCTCAGGGAGGGGAGGCGTGAGCGAACCAACTCGCCCCGTCCTACGCTGGCATGGTGGCAAGTGGCTCCTCGCCCCGTGGATCACTGCGCACTTCCCGGCGCACCAAGTGTACGTCGAGCCGTTCGGTGGTGCGGCGAGTGTTCTTCTCCGCAAGAAGCGCTCCTACGCCGAAATTTACAACGATCTCGACCAAGCGGTCGTCGGACTGTTTCGCGTACTCCGCTCTAACCGGGCAAGCGAATTGGTAAATGCGCTGCGTCTCACGCCTTTCGCGCGGGATGAATTCGCGGAAGCATATCAACCAACCAACGACCCGGTTGAAGCGGCCCGCCGCCTTATCATCCGCAGCTTTATGGGCTTCGGGAGCAACGGTCACAACAAGCTGACTGGGTTTCGCGCCAACTCGAACCGGAGCGGAACGACGCCTTCGCACGATTGGGTGAACTATCCCGATTCCCTCGCGGTCGTCGTCGAGCGCCTTCAAGGCGTTACCCTCGAGAACAAGGACGCGCGGGCGGTCATGGCGCAACACGATAGCGCGCAAACGCTCCATTATGTCGACCCGCCCTATGTGTTCGACACTCGCTCGGACAACGGCGCAGATTATGCTCACGAAATGAGCGACGAAGACCATGCGGAACTGCTGGACTTCTTGCGCGGGCTAACCGGCATGGTGGTCCTCTCTGGATACCCCAGCCCCCTCTACGATGACGCCCTATCTGGCTGGCTTCGCGTGGAGCGAAAGGCGTTGGCGGACGGAGCACGCGCTCGCACAGAAGTTCTCTGGATTAACCCCTCTGCTGCTGCCGCGCAGGGGAATGGTCCTTTGTTCGACGGATTGGCAGCATGACCGCCGCCGAGAAAGTCGCCGGGCTGGTCTACGCCTGCCTCGCTGCATGGTGGGCCGCGATCCTCTGGCGCCAGCGGCAATTGGCGAAGGCACCGCCCGCGCCGACACCGAGCGTGCTCGATGCGCTCGTGTTCTCGTGCGTGCTCAAGATCCGCGAGAACGAGAAGTACACCGGCACCGACGTCGGGACTTGGACAGCCTACCGGCAATTCAGCGTCGGGGATGAAAGCTTCACCCTCACCGTCACCCGCAATGAGGAAACCTAAGATGCTTGAGACAATCAAACGCGCGCTGGGCCACAAGTACACCCCGCCGGTCGTGGCAGGAGCCTTGCTCGCCGCGCTCGACGTGCCGCTCGTGGCTGGCGTCTTCGCTATCACGCTGTTCGTCGTCGTGCTCGAGGCGGTGAAGCAGGCCGCGCGCGAGGGCACCGAGAAGGCAATCCACGATCACGTCTACGGCGACGAGGACAAGCCCGATGGTCTGTAGGTTGTTCATCGCGGGGCTCGCCTGCTTCGTTATCGCAGGATGCGGCGATAAGGACCGCGGAACATGCTTGGAAACTGATCTGTACCAGCCCCCGCCGGTCTACGTTATGTCGGGCAATGTCCTCGTGCCGATAATCCAGCCTGTTCAGCGCGTTTGCGTGCGCTGGGAATATCCCGAAGGACGGGAGGAAGCCGATGGTCTGTAAGCCGATCGAGCTCGACAACGGCGCACGCGGGTTCGTCTGCTACCGGCCGACCAAGCACAAGTGCAAATGCGGACGCGAAGCGCGCCTGCTCTGCGATTGGAAGGTGGAAGGCGGCACCTGCGACAAGCCGATCTGCGAAGGGTGCGCAATCTCGCCCGCGCCGGGCAAGGATCTGTGCCACGAGCACGCGAAAGCGTGGAAGGAATGGAGGAAGAACCGATGAGCGACACACCCGACCTCGAAACCCAACTGCGCGAGCAACTGGCCGAGATACGCCGCCGCGCCGACGAAGAAGCTGCGCCGATCATCGAGCAGCTGACCGCGATCGAGGCGAGCAGGCCGCGCGCGCCTTGGGTGCTGGACGTGATCGGCCAGCCGCATACGCTGGCGTTGATGGAGGACATGGCCGCCATGCATGCCAAGGCGCGGACCGCGATTGATGCGCTGGCCCACGGAACCGGCGCCATGCTGGGCGAGCAGCACATTCCGCTTAAAGAGTTCCAGCCCGAGCCCGAGAAGATCGAAAGCCTGGCCGTGATCGCGCGCAACATGAACCAAGTGCGCGTGGATCTGCGCGAGCTCGGGGCCGTGTTCGAGAGCAAGACAACAGGGAAGATCACCCGGGACGGCAAACGCTACCAGTTTTTTGTCGCGTTCGACGAGCGCCACCTTGAAGGCAAGCGGTTCACCGCCGTCCTCAAGCTGCGCAATGCTGATTGGCGCGCATGCAGGCGCGCTGACGAAATGGCCGAATACTTCGCTTCAACTTGCCAAAATGGACGAGAAAGCGGATAATTCGCGCATGGCTCGCACCCCCAAACCCAAGGCAAAGAAGCCCCCTCCCGCCAAGCCGCGGACCAAGTCGCGCGCCAAGGCCGACGTGCTCACCGATGCGCAGAAGGATGAAATCACCATGCGCCTCGCCATGTTCGACACGCCGACCGAGATTGCCGAGGACATGCTTGGACCCAATAACGAGCCGCTGCTCTCCCGCCAGGCCATCACGAAGTACGACCCGACAAGCGCCGGCAGCTATCAGAAGCGCCGGATCCTGTTCGAGGAAACCCGCGCCGCCTTCCTCAAGGAGGTGAGCTCCGAGCCGATCGCCAACAAGGCGTACCGGATTCGCCGTCTCGCCCTCCTGCACAGCAAGGCGCTGAAAGCCCGCGACCTCAAGGAAGCGCGCATGGCGCTCGAGCAGGCCGCGAAGGAAATGGGCGACGTCTACACCAAGGCCAACACCGCTGCGCTCGCCGTCGCCGTGCCGGTGGATAGCGCCAGCCTCGACGGGTTCGACCTCGACGAAAAGCGCAACATGCTCGCCGACCGGCTGGGGCAAGTGCTCGGCCGTGGCCTCGGGAACCAAGCGACGAAGCATTGATGGCCGCGATCGACGACCTACGCGCGCTGCTCGAGCCGATCGCCAAGCAGCGCGGGATTGCCCTGGCTGACCTCGACCCCGATGCGCTCGTGCGCGAGCTCGACGACGACACGATCGAGGCAATGCTCCTGCCCATCCTGCGCGACGAGGATCGCGCCCGGTTCAACAAGTTCAACGACCTCTTCCCCGACACCGGCCCGCTGCGCCGCGAGCTCTACCCCAAGCACCTCGAGTTCTTCCGCGTCGGCAAGGAGTACCGCGAACGCTGCTTCATGGCTGCGAACCGCGTCGGGAAGGCTCAACCGAACGACGAGCCCGTTCTGACCCCGCACGGATTCGCCCCCATGGGCACGCTGCGCCTGGGCGACGAGGTGATCGGCGCCGATGGCAAGCCTACCCGCGTGGCAGGTGTATTCCCGCAAGGCGCGCGCGAGATTGTCACCGTGCGAATGTCTGATGGATCAACCACGCGCTGCGACCTCGATCATCTATGGACCGCGCGCCCCGTGTCCGGTGGGCGCACGGCGCCCGAGCAAACCCTGACCGCGCGTGAGTTGATGGCGCGAATCCTCAAGGGTGAACGGTGGATGCTTCCGCAACGGCCGAGCGTCACCTATGCTGACCGCCCTGAATTGCCCGCCGACCCGTACTTGATTGGCGTGTTGCTGGGCGATGGCGGCTTGTCCACCGACCGCGTGCTGCTTTCGATGCAGGATGATGATTTCGCCGAACAGGAATCGTACCTTCGCCAACAGGCCGCTGCGTTCGCTTGCGATCTGCGCCGCGTCGGGGACTGCACATGGCATTTCGCAACGACCGTGAAAGTGGGCGGCCACCATCACAACTTCCTGCGCCAAGTTCTCGACGGGCTCGGCATGGCTGGCAAGACGTCGCACAATAAGCGAGTGCCGGCCGAATACATGCTGGCCTCGGAAGCGGACCGGCTCGCGGTGCTACAAGGGCTGATGGACACTGACGGGTCGTGCAGTAAGGCAACCGGCGCCCGGCAATTCTACTCGGTGAACCGCGATCTATGCGAGGACGTAGCAAGCCTTGCGCGCAGCCTTGGTATGAACGCGCGGGTTCTCCCGAAGAACGGCAGGTATCGCGGCGAGTTGCATTGCTCTTGGCGCGTGCATCTAGCGGCATCAGCGCACAACATTTTCCGCCTGGAGCGCAAGGCGAAACACCAGCGTTTCGCGGGCAGGCGGATGCGCGGGGTGATGATCGAAGCGATCGAGCCCGCGGGACAGGCCGAATGCACCTGCATCAAGGTCGAAGCACAGGACAGCCTCTATCTGACCCGCGATTTCATCGTCACGCACAACACCGTGGCCGGCGCTTACGAGACAACCGCGCACCTAACCGGCAAATATCCCCACTGGTGGGAGGGCGCGCGCTTCAACAAGCGCATACGCGCATGGGTGGCGGGCGACACCAACGAAACGACGCGCGACATTATCCAGCTGGAATTGCTGGGCGAGGTGACCACCGGCAAGGACGGGCGCAAGGCGTTCGATGGCTCGGGCCTGATCCCGCGCGAGTGCATCGGCCAGCCCAAGTGGAAGGCGGGCGTGCAGGATCTCGCCGACACCGTGCCGATCCAGCACACATCGGGGCAATGGTCATCGCTCGCGTTCAAGTCGTTCGACCAAGGGCGCCGCAGTTTCCAGGGGACGGCCAAGGAATTGATCTGGCTCGACGAGGAATGCCCGCTCGACGTCTATTCCGAATGCCTGATCCGTACCGCGACGACGCGCGGCATCGTGATGACGACGTTCACGCCGCTCAAGGGATTGTCGGAAAACGTGCTGCAATTCCTGCCACAGGACATGCGCCCCGGGGAATGAAAAGGCCCGCCCCCAATGGAGAGAGGGACGGGCCTTCCGGGTCGCTGACGACGGGTTAGCGCACCCGTGTGCGATTGTCCATATGTGACAGTTGGTGAAATGCGCGATATGTCGTATATGGACGGCTCGACACACCCCCATTGATGCGGAGGATTGCATGCGCAGCGAGCCAGCTTTCTACATCGGGCACAAGGCGATCCTCGCCACGCCCATGTCCCGGCAGGATTACAACGACTATCGCGGCTGGGAGCTTCCCGCCGACGAAGATGGGGCCGACGATGGCTATCTCGTCGAGTATATCGACGGCGGCGAAAGCAATCATCCCGATCACAAGGGCTATATCTCGTGGTCGCCTCGCGCCGTGTTCGAACGTTCCTACCGCGCCAGCGGATCCATGACGTTCGGCGATACGATCATGGCGCTCAAGGACGGCAAGCGCGTCACGCGCACCGGATGGAACGGCAAGGGCATGTTCCTCTACTACGTCCCGGCCGCCAGCTACCCGGCCGGTCGCAACACGCTCGGCACGATGCAGGGCATCTTCCCCGACGATATGGTCCCGTACCGCGATTACATCGCCATGAAGACTGCGCAGAACGACGTGGTGCCGTGGGTCTGCTCGCAGTCCGACGCGCTCGCCGAGGATTGGTGCATCCTCGACTAAGCCGATGCTGGGGGGCGGGCACCATAGACACGGGAGCAATCTAGCTCACCGAAACGACCACACAGGTCAGCCGTGATCCGTGCCCGCCGTCAATTCCTCGAAGTACATGGTCCAAGCGGGGTGGGATGACGTGGCCCACCTCGACCAAAAGACCACAGAGGAAATGCTCGAGAACACGCCCGTCCACCTGCGGGACGCGCGCTCGAAGGGCACTCCTAGCCTGGGCGCGGGTGCAATCTACCCGATCGCGCAGAGCGAGTTCACCGTCGCCCCCTTCGCCATCCCCTCGCATTGGTGGAAAGCCTACGGGCTCGACGTCGGCTGGAAAAAGACCGCGGCGCCGTTCGGCGCGTGGGACCGCGATGCAGACGTGCTCTACATCTACGCCGAGCATTACCGCGGCATGGCCGAGCCCTCGGTGCATGCCGATGCGATCAAGGCCCGGGGCGAATGGCTGCAGGGCACGATCGACCCGGCATCGCGCGGCCGCAACCAGAAGGACGGCGAGGCGCTGCTCGATGCGTACACCGAGCTCGGCCTATCTCTCATCATGGCCGACAACACGGTCGAGGCCGGGCTCGTCGAAGTGTTCCAGATGCTTTCGACCGGTCGGCTCAAGGTCTTCACCTCCTGCGTCAACTGGCTGTCCGAACACCGGCTTTACCGCCGCGACGAGAAGGGCGCGATCATCAAGGCGCACGATCACCTGATGGACGCCACCCGCTACCTCGTCCGCATGCGGCACAAGGTCTTTTCCATGCCTCCCGCCAAGAAGCGCAACACCAGCGGCGGGTTTCAGATTGCCAATTCCCGAGGGGGGTACTGACGATGAGCTATGCACCCGGCACTGCCGAAATGCCGAAGACCGACTTCGCCAAGGAGGACGGGGTAAACCCGACCAAGGGACGCCGCTATACCTTGAGTGAGCGCAAGGAAATGCAGGAGGCTGCGCAGCCGCTCCTGAAAGAATTGCAGTCCCTCGCCGCCGAGGCGGTGCAGCGGCGCAAGCTTACCGAAGAACGCTGGCTGGACGATCTGCGCCAGTTCCACGGCAATTACGACGGCAAGACCAGCGCCATCCTGCAGAGCGACGAGCATCGCTCCAAGATATTTCTCAACATCACGCGCCCCAAGACGAACGCCTGGGCGGCCCGGCTGGGCGACATGCTGTTCCCGAATGATGAGCGCAATTGGGGAATCGACCCCACGCCCGTGCCCGAGCTCACCGAAGACGCGCAGGCCGCGGTCAAGGAAGCCGAGGCGATGGACGAGCGCGCCGAAACTGCGATCGGCGAGCACAATTCGGCGGTCGATGCAGGCGAGGAACCCGACCCCATCCACGCGCAGATTGCCGGGCAGGCAGCGGCCAGCGCCAAGCGGCTGCGCGACCATTACGACCAAAGCCAGAAGGTGCTGGAAGAAGCGCGCAAGCGCGCGGCCGCCATGGAGCGGGAAATCGACGACCAGCTGACCGAGGCACGCTATCCCGCGATGTGCCGCGACGTCATCATGGATGCGGTCAAGCTGGGCTCGGGGATCTTCAAGGGGCCCGTCATCACCTCGTCGGGCCGCAAGCGCTGGGTGAAGGCCGGGGCGCAGGGTCAGCAGGCGAGTACCTTCGCGCTCGAGGCGGGCAACGACAACGTGCCGACCTTCCGGCGCGTGGATCCGTGGCATTTCTTCCCCGACCCCGATGCGGCCGAGGTCCACGAGGCGAGCTACATCTTCGAGCGGCACTTGCCGAACAAGAAGAAGCTGCGCGAGCTCACCCGCACGCTGGGCTTCGACAAGGACGCGGTGAAGATCCTGCTCGAGGAAGGCCCCGATCAGAACAACACGGGCGGCAGCAGCGACCTCAACTTCCTCACCGAGCTTCGCGGGCTCGAGAACGACGGCGACACAGGCGACACCGGCCAGGCCGCCAAGGGGCGCTACCTCATCTGGGAATACTACGGCACGCTCGAGAACGAGAGCGTTGCCCGCATGCTGCGCGCGCTGGGCCGGTACGACGATGCCGATCGTGTTGACGGCGAAGACCCGTTGGACGCGCGCATGATCCGCTGTTTCTTCTGCGGCAATCGCCTGCTCAAACTCGAGGAAGATTACCTGCTCGATCGCGGGGATTTCATCTATTCGGTGTTCCCGTTCGAGAAGGCGGAAGCCTCCATTCTCGGCGCCGTCGGCGTGCCGCACCTCATTCGCCACGAACAGGACATGCTCAATTCGGCCGTCCGCATGATGATGGACAACGCCGGGCTATCGGTCGGGCCGCAAGTCGTGATCGACAAGACGCAGGTGGAGCCCGAAGACGGCAACTGGAAGCTCATGCCGCGCAAGGTGTGGCAGTGGGTCAAGAACGCGACCGGGCGCAAAGAGGCGCCGTTCCAGACCTTCAATATCCCGATCAATCAGGAGCAGTTGGCCGCGATCATCCAGCTTGCGCTGCGGTTCGTGGATGAAGCTGTGTCGATGCCGCTCATCGCCCAGGGCGAGCAGGGCGCGCATGTCACCAAGACGGCCGGCGGTATGTCGATGCTGTTCAATTCGGCGAACGTGGTCTTCCGCCGCGTGGTCAAGAATTGGGACGACGACATTACCGAGCCGACCATTCGCCGCGCCTACGACTTCAACATGCAGTTCTCCGAGAAGGACGCGATCAAAGGCGACATGACGATCGAGGCGCGCGGGACGAGCGTACTGCTCGTGCGCGAAATGCAGGCCGAGCAGATGCTTGCGATCGTCGAGAAGTTCTCGACGCACCCGATCCTTGGCGTGGCGCTCAAAGCATACGAGGCCATGCGCCTCGTGCTGCAGGCCATGAACATCAACCCGGCCGACGTCCTGCTCGAGAAGGAGGAATATCTCGAGAAGCTGGGCCAGATGGCCGAGAGCGAGGGCGAGGAATCGGCCAGCCCCGAAGAATTGCGCTCGCAGACCGCGCTGCAGGTGGCGCAGATGGACAACGATGCGAAGCTGCGCGTGTCGGACAACGACATGCTGATCGCGCAGATGCGCATGCGCGGCGAAATGATGCAGCTGGCGCAGAACCGGGAAATCAAGCTCGAAGAAATCCAGGCCATGTTCAAGACCAAGGAGCTCGACGCCCAGGTCAAGATCGCTGCCGAGAACACGAAGGCCGCCAGCGCGGAGCGCAAGCTCGCCGCGGAAATCGGTGTCGAGCGCGAGAACGCCCGCGAGGCGCGGCAGGCAGGCATGCAGCCCACGGGTAGCGGCGGCACGATCAGCATGGGGGCCGAGAAATGAGCACGCCCTCATGGTTCACCGTCAAGCCCAAGGTGCAGGCTGAAATCGAGAGCACGAAGGCGCTGCTCGTTACCTGCGAGCCCGAGGATCTGCTTCGCCTGCAGGCCCGCGTGGCTGCGCTTACCGACCTCTCGACATGGTTCGAGGAAGGTGACCCCGACGCTCGGAAAATCTCGAACCCCGGCGGATATTAACCCCCACAGGAAGGACACTTGCAATGCACATCGAAACGCAGGATAATGTGACCCAGCAGGACGCTGCCCCCGCGGAGCCTTCTGTTGAAGACGAGTTCGACGCCGCTTTCGCAGAGCTCGACGGTAATGACGACACCCCTGCCGACAAGGCGGCGGTAGATCCGAAGGCCGACGAAGACGACGATGGCGCCGAGGACGACACCGCCCCTGCATCCGACGATGCGGCGGCACCCGAGCAACCGGCGGCCGATGCCCCTGGAAGCGACCAATCCGAAAACGATCCCTGGGCCAATGCACCGGCCGACCTGCGCGAACGTCACGAGACGGAAAAGCGGGACTACGATCTAAGGCTGCGTTCCTCCAATGGACGCGTTTCGGCCCTCGATCGCAAAGTCCAAGAGCTGACCCGGCAACTGGAAGAAGCGCGGAAAGGCGGGCAGAATCCCGAAGCCACGCAGCAAGGCGACGGCGAAGGCGGGGGCGATGACGACGGCAAGACCGGCGGCAAGCTCTCCGACGATGCTCTTTCCCAGCTGCGCGAAGACTACCCCGATCTGGCGGGCCCGCTCATCGACATGCTCGAGAAGCAGGGCCAGACGATCCAGCGGTTGTCGCAAGGCGTCGGAGCATTCGAGCAGACCCGAGAAAGCGCGGCGATTGCCGAACAGGAAAGCCTGCTCACGCAGGAACACCCTGACTGGCAGGAAGTGGCGGCCGATGATCGCTTTGCCGGCTGGATAGAAACCCAGCCCAAGAGCATCCAGGACGCGATGGCCCGCAATTTCGAGAAGATCGTGGACGGGGCCGATGCGGCCTTGGTCATCGGGCGGTTCAAGGAAAGCGTGGGCAAGACGGCACAGACCGACCCGAACCCGCAGCCTTCCACGGATCCGAAGCGCGAGCGTCAGCTTCAAGGCGGGCGCGACACGGGACGGACGGGCCCCTCGAGCAAGACCGGGATCGCAAAGGACGACTTCGACGGCGCGGTTGCCGCGTTCCTAGACGACTAATCCGCCGCCTCGACATAGGCGGCGAACAGGGGGGCAAGTCCCATGTCCATCACTACCTTTGGCGATATTTCGCCGCGTACCGCCGCCTATGCCTACAGCCGCTTCCTGCGCCACGTCGAGCCGACGCTCGTGCTGGCGAAGTTCGGCCAGGTGAAGGCCATCCCGAAGAACAAGAGCACGACGGTCAAGTTCCGCCGCGCGCTGCCGTACCCGGCTGTAACCTCGCCGCTGCAGGAAGGCGTCACGCCTTCGGTCAAGGGCACCTCGTTCGAGGACGTCACGACCAACCTGCAGCAGTGGGGCGATGTGCACGGCCTGACCGACGTTATCGCCGACACGCACGAAGACCCGGTTCTCGAAACCATGATGCAGCTGACCGGCGAACAGGCCGGGGCGACGACCGAGCAGGTGCTCTACAACGTCCTCAAGGGCGGCACCTCGGTCTACTACGGCAACGGCGCCTCGCGCGCCGCGGTGAACACTGCGATCAGCCTGAACAAGCAGCGCGCGATCGTTCGCACGCTGACCCGCAACAAGGCGCGCAAGATCACCAATGTGCTCAACCCGTCGCCGAACATCAGCACCACGGCGGTTGAAGCGGCCTATGTCGCTATCGCCCACACCGACCTCGAGCCCGATATTCGCAACATGAACGGTTTCGTTCCTGTGTCGAAGTACGGCCAGATGAAGCCGCTGTGCGCCGAGGAAATCGGCAGCGTCGAGAATGTGCGTTACATTCTCTCGCCGGATCTCGAGCCGTTCGAAGATGCCGGCGGCGCACCGGGCGGCTCGGTCCTCTCGACCAGCGGTTCGGCAGCTGACGTCTATCCGGTTCTCTATCTGGGGCAGGATGCTTTCGGCATCACGCCGCTCAAGAATCAGAAGGTCGGCAAGGGCAACAACCTGGCCGTCACTCCGATCGTCATCAACCCGAACACCCCGAGCGCGTCCGACGTGCTGGGCCAGCGCGGTTATGTCGGCTGGAAGGCATGGTTCGCCGCCGTTCGGCTCAACGAAACCTGGATGGTGCGCGGCGAGTTCGCGGCCTCCGCTCTGTAATCGGATGGGGCGGGCCTAGCGGCTCGCCCTTTCCATCAACGGTCAGCGAAAGGAACACACACCATGGCCAGCGAAACCAAGATCGGCAGCTACACCGGAGACGGCGCTGCGCAGAATGTCATCCTCGGGTTCGTCCCCGATCACGTCCACATCGTCAACGAAACCGACGGCGATGCGACGTGGGAATGGTTCTCGGGAATGACCGACGGTCACGCGCTCACCTCGAACGCGACCGGCGACAACTCGAAGATCACCTCGAACGGCGTCAGCGCCTACGAGGGCGACAATTCGAACGCGCCCGGCTTCACGGTCGGCACCGCGCTCTCGGAAGACACCAAGACCTTCCGATACGTCGCCACCCGCAACGGCGAATATTGATCGTCACGCGCGCCTCGCCCCTCACCGGGCGGGGCGCCACCCTTTTACCAGCAGCAAGGAAACTCCCCATGTCCAAGATCAAATGTGTAATCGTCCCGGTCGATAGCGCGGCCCTCGCGCACAAGCCCGACCTCATCGTCAACGGCCGCGCGGTCAACCTTGAATACGGCGTCGAGCAGGAGCTCGATAAGGGCGTCGTCGAAGCCGCCGAGCAGACCGACCGTTTCGTGGTTCGCCGCATCGACAAGAACAGTTCACCCGCCGAGGACAGCGGCGAAGGTGACGGCGCCGCCGCGCAGCCGGGGGGTTCTGCCGCTGGCGGCGCCGATACCGTTCAGAACGAGGATGCGCCCGATCGCACCACGACTGACATTCAGCCTGCCGAAGGCGTCGAGCCTGCCGCAGACACCGCCGATGACGCGGCCGAGACGGTGCAGAACGACGACGCGCCCGACGGATCGACCACCGACATTGCCAAGGTCGACGACTTCGACGCCGCCAGCGTCGTAAAAGGCAAATTGTCGGGCGACGACGGCGTGGAAGCGCGCATTTCCAAGGTCGACAACATCGACCACCTCGATGCGATCCTCAAGGCCGAGGATGCCGCGAACGACGGCAAGGATGGCCGCCAGGGCGTGAAGGATGCCGTCGAGGCACGCCGCGCCGAACTCACTCAGGCAACGGAGGGCTAATCCAGTGTCCGACACTCCCAAGATGATCCCGCTCGATGAAGCGGATTTCGCATCGCTCAAGCACTATGCCGAGGTGAACCTTGGCCTCGAGGTCAAGACCGGCACCAACGGCAACCAGCTAAAAGCCAAGATCCGCAAGGCCAACTCGGCGATCGAGGAAATCCCCGTCGTCGAGGGCGACGAGCAGGCCCCGCAGCCCGGCGACGTCGTGCAGGTTGCGCCCGTGCGCTCTACCACAAGCGCCCAGGCGACCAGCACGGCGCAGCCCGCGCCGCGGGCGCATCAGGATCCGATGCACCCGAACAACGACCCGAAGGTCGAGCTCACCATTCCTGCGACGGCAGACAAGACCCGGGCGAAGATTGCCGACGTCATGGTCAACGGCGTTGTCTGGCGCATCCAGCGCGGTGAACGCGTGGCGGTGCCCTACCGAGTGTTCGAGGCACTCGAGCACGCCAAGGAAATGCAGGCGGTCGAGACGGATGAAATCAATCCGATCACTGGCGAGCCGTTCAAGGCGTGGCAGGAAGTCCTGTCCTACCCCTACAACGTCCACCGCATGCCGTCGGACGAGGAAGTCGCGCAGTGGCGCGAGCGCACCTCCGAAGGCTTCCAGAAAGCAGCATAAGACAGGCGGCCGGTTGTAATGGCGACATTCCTCGAATTGGTGAACGACGTGGCCCGCGAGAGCGGCACCGTGTCCGAAAGCCAAGAGCTTACGACTGTCACCGGAGCAACCGGCCGCCTTCGCAAGATTGTCGGCTGGACGCGGCAGGCGTGGGAAATCATTCAGCGTTCGCGCAACGATTGGACCTTCACGCGCACGCAGTTCGCGTCCGAGCTCGTCACCGGCCAGACCGAGTACGATCCTGTCACCGACCTCGGTATTACCAATTTCGGGCGCTGGCTCCCCCCGGGGGATAGCCTGGGCGCCCCGACCATCTACGATAGCGCGATCGGCCGCGCGGACGAGACGCCGCTTGATGCCACCAGCTTCCGCGATTTCGCGCAGCGCTTCCTGATCGGCCTGCCCGACAATATCCGCCCCGCGGTCTACGCCGTCGGCGGCCGCATGCTCTACATCGGTGGCCCGCCCGACAAGGCGTACAAGATCCGCGGCTTCTACCGGCGCGGGGTGCAGACGCTCACCGCCGATGCTGACGAGCCGTTCGTGGACGAGCAGTATCACCAGGCGATCGTCTGGCGCGCGCTGATGCTCCTGGGCGACGACGACGAGGCGCCTTACGAGGTCGCAAGCTCGGGCGCGCAGTTCGAGCAGATTTACCGCGCCATGGTGCGCGATTACACCGATCCGGTGGTGCTGGGATGAACCGCACCGCCTCCGTGTTTGCCTTCGACGGGGGGCTCGATACCAACTCGGCAGCGCTGGCAGTTCCGCCGGGCGCGCTGATTTCAGGCATGAATTACGAGCCGCTGGCCGAGGGCTATGCGCGCATTCAGGGGTACGAGCGCTTCGATGGGCAGACCGCGCCGAGCGAAGCGGTGTTCTGGGCGCTCGAGCTTGCCGATGGGGAATCGCCCCCGGCCCCCGGCGCCGACATTACCGGCCAGACCAGCGGCGCGGCCGCCATCCTGCTCGACGAGCTTGTCGATACCGCAGGCAGCTGGGATGCCGGCACCTTCACGGGGACCATGCTGCTCGTCGCGCTGACGGGCGAGTTCGAGGACGGCGAGACGCTGGAAAGCGGCGGTACAGTGATCGGGACTGCCAATGGCACCGAGAGCGAGAACGTGGCCGCAAGCGAGGATCTGCGCCGCACTTATCAGCGCGCCGCGATCGAATGGCACCGCACGCAAATCGGCAAGGTGCCCGGCCAAGGTCCGGTGCGCGGCGTGGCCGTGCATGACGGCGAGGTCTACGCATGGCGCGACAAGACCGGCGGCGCATATTGCCAGACGTACCGGGCGACCGCGACCGGTTGGGAGGAAATGGACGTCGTGCTGCGCCTCGCATTCGAGGGGGGCGAGCTCGAGCCCGCAATCGGCGCTTCGATCAAAGGCCGCACCTCGCTTGCCACGGGTACGGTTGTGCAAGTGGTGCTGGAAAGCGGCGGCTGGAACGACGCCAGCGCGGCCGGTTTCATCGATATTGTGAGCGAAGCGAGCGGGCCGTTCCAGACGGAAGTGCTCGAGCTCACTTCGGGCGGCACATTCATCGGCCGGGCTACCGCGCGCACGATCCACCGCATCGCGCCGGGCGGCCGCGTCCGCACGATCAGCCACAACTTCTACGGCGCGAGCGACCGCTACCGCCTCTACGGGACGGTTGATGCGCAGGGCAAAGCCTTCGAGCTCATCCCTGGGTATGGCGCGGCGCTCATTAGCACCGGGATGGAGCCCGACACGCCCGAACGCATCTTCGAGATAGGCAACCACTTGGGGCTGACGTTCCCGGGCGGCTCGCTGCAGTTCTCGGGCACGGGCGAGCCCAACATCTTCGATCCCATCCTTGGCGCGGGCGAAATCGGCTTCGGCACCGACATTACCGATGTGGTGCAGGCGAACGAAACGGCCGTGGCAATCTTCGGCATGAGCAAGATTGCCGTGCTCAATGGCAGCGATGCGGACAGCTTCGCGCTCGACACGCTTACCGAAGAAGCAGGCGCAGAGCCCGACACTGCGCAGCGTATCGGCCGCACGGTTTACATCGACCGGCGGGGCCTGCGCAGCCTCGAGGCGACACAAGCGTTCGGCAATTTCAAGACCGGCACGCTATCGGGTCAGTTCGCGCGCTATTTCCGCGTGAAATACAAGGCGGGCGCGCAGCCGATCGGGAGCTACGTCTCCAAGCTCAAGACGCACTACCGGCTCGTGTGGGACGACGGCACCGGCCTGGCGATCTACATGGGCGGCAAGAAGCCCTCGGCCATCCCTTTCAGCCTCGGCGACATGACGCCCTACTGCTTCGGCGGCGGCGAATACGGCGAGAGCGAAGCGCTCTTTGCAGGCGGGGAAGACGGGTACGTCTACCGGCTCGATTCCGGCAACAGCTTCGACGGGGACCGCATCAAGGGGTTTGCGATGACCCCGTTCAACAAC
>CEVF01154669.1_pt1 | contig 15905 bp, 11 predicted proteins | sample 356441 | NCBI WGS metagenome assembly CEVF01 (sample SAMEA2622765, study PRJEB7988) | marine metagenome | biome: marine biome (ENVO:00000447); feature: surface water layer (ENVO:00002042); material: "saline water (ENVO:00002010), including plankton (ENVO:xxxxxxxx)" | depth 5 m
AGATCGGAGGTATCGATCATGTAGGGCTTGCATCGGATTTTGCCATCCAGGGTCTGGAGGCTAGTGGGGCCACGCGCGAAAATTGGTACGTACCCAGGTTGACACGTTTTAAGCCATCCTATAAGGTACAGTGGCCGCCATGGATCCCCGAGCTCGATAAACCGGATCGATATTTACAGGTGGCCAAGGTATTGGACAAAAGAGGATATAGTACCGGGGATATCGAAAAAATATTAGGCCTGAACTGGCTTCGGTTCTACAAAGAGACCTTAAAGCCTTGATGGTTCTTCGGGCTTTATCGAATACATTTTTAACGTACCATATTTTTTAATATCTATCTATGAAATATCCTGTTGGAATAATTGTTTTGGCGGTAAGCCTGCTGTTCTCGTGTAAAGAAACAAAAGAGCAGGACAAAATTGTTTACGATGTGGTGTTCCGGGAAAGTTTGGCGGGCACATATCAGAAATGGCAAACATCGGACAATAGTTATAAATATTACTACACCTATACCGATAGAGGCCGCGGACCGGAATATAACGAGGAAATATCGCTTAGCGACGAAAATTTCATTACCGCCCAGACCGTAAAAGGCAACAATTATTCCAAGGTGGCCATAGATGAAAGTTTTTTGGTGGCCGATGGGACGGCAACCATCAATAATATGTTCGGTACCTCCAAGGATGATTTTAAGGGAGACCAACTTTATTTTCGTTTTGATGGTTCCCCCGCGGTATATGAAATTCTTGCCCAGCTTGCGCTGAACTCAAAAACAGGGAAAGTGGCATTGTATCCGAAGGGCGAGGCGGAGTTGACAAAAAAAACACCGTTAAAACTATCCAATGGGGCTGCGCTTGACCTACTTATCATGAAGGGGTTGGACCTTAATCCGACCTATATCTGGATGCAAGGGGACCGGATGGTGTGTAAAATAGCCGGAAACCTCCACATTGTCAGAAAGGACTTTAGTGATTTTCGGTTGGAGATGAAGAAGATTCAGGATTCCATAGAGGACCAAGGTCTTATGGAAGTCGCTAAAGACCTTACCCATGCCATGGATAAGATGGTCGTTAAAAATGTAAACGTATTCACCAAAGAAGGGTCGTTGCTGTTGAACCAAGATGTTTTCGTGGACGGCGAAACCATTGAGGCGATCGTGCCAACGGGCCAAAAAACTATTTCCGGGGATATAGAGGTCGTAGATGGCACGGACAAGACGCTAATGCCCGGTATGTTCGATATGCATACGCATAATTCGAAGTTCAGGGGGCTATTGTATCTGGCCGGAGGGGTGACCTCGGTAAGGGACATGGCCAATAACAAACAGCTATACCAATTAAGGGACCAGTTTGAGGATAACGAGATCATTGGCCCGCACATCGTAACCTTTTGTGGTATAATCGATGGTCCCGGTCCGTTCGCGAATCAAAGGAACGTGGTGGAAACACTGGAAGAGGGATTGGCGGAGATAGAGGATTATAAAAGATTGGGCTATCAGCAGATCAAACTATATAGCTCTATAAAACCCGAATGGGTGGCCCCTTTGACGGAAAAGGCCCATGCCCTGGGTATGCGGGTGAGCGGACATATTCCTGCGTTCATGAACGCAACACAGGCCATTGAACAGGGGTATAATGAAATCCAACATATCAATATGTTGTTCCTTAACTTCTTATCGGACACCATAGATACCAGAACCCCGCTGCGCTTTACGATGCCCGCACAATATGGGGCCGATCTAGATCTTGAATCAATGGAATATACCGATTTTATCGACCTTCTCCTTGAAAAGGATATCCTTGTGGATCCCACGGCGGCCATTTTCGAGAATAAGTTTTTGGCCCAATTGGGAGAGGTAAGCCCGACCTACAGCATGGTCGAAGATAGGTTCCCGGTCATTTACCAGCGTAGTTTTTATTCCGGTGGCCTGCCGCAAGAAGGGGAAAAGATAGCAAGGTATAAGGCCAGCTATGACAAAATGCTCGAAGTGATTTCGGATTTGTTTCATAAAGGGGTGGATATCGTTCCCGGTACCGATGGTCTGCCCGGGTTTTTGTACCATCGCGAGCTGGAACTTTATGTAAAGGCAGGTATTCCGATCAATGAGGTATTGAAACTGGCTACCATAAAATCTGCGGAAATAACGGGAGTCTCCGACTCTTATGGTTCCATTGAGCCTGGAAAGAAAGCGGATTTGATTTTCATAGACGGAAACCCTTTGGAAGATATCAGCGACATCCGTAGGGTGGAATGGACCATGAAGGGCGGTAATCTTTACTATGCGAAGGAACTGTACAATAGCGTGGGCATCGATCATTTTAAATAGATCCGTAATAACGGGCAAACTCACCAATCATACATTTAAAAAAAATAATAATGAAACAGATATATATATTTCTTTTTTCACTTTTTGTAGCTACAGGTTATAGCCAGTCTTCTGAGTTCTTTACCAGTGGCAGGTTAATTTTAGGTACCTATAAAGAGCGTACGGCATCCATGGGCTTGGGAGATATAGACAAGGATGGCGATGTGGATATACTCGTGGCCAACGGTCGCCATTGGCCAGGTCAAAATAGGGTTTTCTTTAATAATGGCAGGGGCGTATTTACCGTTTCACAGATTTTGGGTGACGAGCAAGAAACCAGTTATTCCACCGAGCTTGCCGATTTTGACAATGATGGCGATTTGGATATAGCCGTTGGTAACGATATGGCGCCCAATTACATTTTTATTAATGATGGAAATGGGAAATTCACAAAAGGTTCTAGGTTCGGTGAAGCGTATGCGCCCACTAGAAATATCGTAGTTGCGGACATCGATGGTGATGGTGATATGGATATTCTAATAACCAACCGTGGAAAGGAAAATGAGATATGCCTTAATGATGGAAAGGGAAACTTTACCAAATCTATAGGTTTTGGTTCTAAAAAAGATTCTACGATAGATGTTGAAGTGGCGGATATGAACGCTGATGGCCATAACGACCTTATTTTGGCCAATAGGGACGAGCAGCCCAATTTTGTGTATCTAAATGATGGCAAGCTTAATTTCTCTAAAAGAATACCCTATGGTACGGGTACGGATAATACCAGATCTGTTGCTATTGCCGATATGGACAAAGATGGATATTTAGATATCGTAACAGCTAATATAGGAGAGCCTAACGTGATTTATTTTGGAAGTAAAAAAGGGGATTTTAATAGAAAAATGGTATTCGATGCCAGTTCCGATAAATCATATTCCCTGTCGGTTGCCGATATGGATATGGATGGCACTATGGATATTGTCATAGGTAATGTGGCCGCTCCCAATACTGTTTTTCTAAATCAGGAAGATGGTAAAAGTTGGAAAAAAATAGTATTGAGCGATAAAAAATTCAACACCTATGATATTATGGTCAGTGATCTGAACGGAGATGGAAAACCAGATATTATAGAGAGCAACTCCGATGAGCTCAACCTCTATTATTTTAACAAATACGTACCCAAGTTCCCTTGATATAAGGTGGGAATAGGACCAAAAAAATAAAAAAATATAAGATCAATGAAAAGTATTGCCAGATACACAAAATTTGTATGTGCAGGTGTATTCATGTCCATATCCTTGGTTTCATGTACATCGGAATCATCAAAGTGGGACAATTTCACCGATGAGGGGAAATTCATAGTACACAGGAGACAATCACCGATCGGTGAGGAAACCTATGAGGTGCACACCAGTAACGATACCATCATCGTAAAATCGATGCAGGGCGAAAACGAGCGGGGACGCATCACGGGGGTGGTTTCGGAATTGCGGCTTACAAAAGATTTGGAACCTGTTTATTACAGCAGCAAAAGAATATCCAAGGATACCACCAATATACTGGAAGTAGAGAAAATTGGTCCCGATGAAATTACGGTACGGGAAAAACATTTTGATAAGGTGACCAAAAAGGTGCCCGCCCATTTCTTTCCCTTGCACAGTAATATTCCCGCAGGCATAGAAATGATGCTGTACCATTGTTATTTTAAATATGGTCAGGATAGCTTGGCTACCTTTCCAAGGGGAGAGGTAACGGTGACCCATAGGGCCAAGGATACCGTGACGATAGGTGGAGAGCAAAGAATATTGGATAGGTATGTTGCCACCGGTATAAACTGGGGCGGTAGAACTATTTGGTTGGACGAGTCGCAAAATTTGGTCGCCTTGGTGAAGGCGAACACCCAGATCAGGGAAATGATCAAAGAAGAATATGAAGAGGCGCTACCAACCTTTATCCAGGGTAATGTAGAAGAACAAATGGCCCAACTTGCCGAGTACACCCAAAACCTGAAAGGCCCGGAATACCCGGTGGTAGCCTTGGTAGGGGGAGATGTTGTTGATGTGGCCGGAGATGGTATCAAAGAGGATATGACGATCATTGTTGAGGATGGCAAGATTGTGGAGATTGGAAAAAGGGAGTCCGTAAAGGTGTCAAAAGGGGCCAAGGTGATCGATGTAAAAGGAAAGACCCTGATCCCGGGACTATGGGATATGCACGCCCACTCCAACCAGGTACAATGGGCACCCGCTTATTTGGCCGGTGGGGTTACCACGATCAGGGACAATGGAAACGAACTGGAGTTCGCGACCGCTTTTAGGGACGCCATAGCCAAAGACGGCGCATTGGGCCCCGATATTCTTTTGGCAGGTATGACCGATGGCCCTGGAATAAAGGGCAATGGTGTTATACGGGCAAGATCGGTAGAGGAGGCAAAGGAAACAGTGGCACTGTACCATAGGAACGGTTACAAGCAGATCAAGATATATACCTCTATAGAACCTGAGATATTGAAAGTATTGGCCGAAGAGGCGCATAAAGTGGGCATGACGGTCACCGGCCATGTACCTGCCCTAGTGAACGATGCGCGATTGGCAGTAGAGGATGGTATGGATATGCTAAGCCATTACAATAGAATTTTAGGGGCTTTGTTTACAGATAAGAAAATATCGGATCTAGGCCCTTATTTCATGGTGGACAATGAAGTTACAGACGAAATGGTGAATGATGCCATCGCCTTTTACCTAAAGCACGGTACCGTTTTGGATGTAACCCTTGGGTTGGGTGTAATGCGTACATTACCAGAAGGTGAGCCCATGGAAACCATAGAACCGGATGCTTATAGAATGGCCTATGAACTTTTTGAGAGTAAAAGGTTTAGGGCCGGAGCGTCCGAAGCCCGTGCTAAAAAATTAAAGCAAAACATTATTAAAGCTGCCGAGGTCATCGGTAAGTTCTATAAAGCGGGGATTCCCGTTGTTGCCGGTACCGACAACTTTGCTCCTGGATTCGGGCTCTTTTTGGAAATAGAGTCCTATAACAAATTAGGGGGACTAACTCCCTTGGAAGCCATCAGAACGGCGACGATAGTGCCCGCCAAGGCCATGGGCATGGATGATGTAACGGGAAGTATAGAAGTTGGCAAAGAGGCCGATATCGCCATCTTGGATAAAAACCCATTGGAAAAAATAGACAATATTAGGACGGTGTCCGCGGTAATGACCAATGGAAATTATTATGAAAGCGAGGGCTTGTGGACAGCGGCGGATTTTATACCCAATAGAGATAATCAGAATTAAGAATGGAACACAAAGTCTACGATCCCGAGGCCAGGTTAAAAGAGTTGGGCATAGAGCTGCCTAAGGCCCCTAACCCCGTGGCCAATTATGTGAACGGGGTACGTACGGGAAACCTTATTTTTTTGGCAGGAAAAGGACCTAGGTATGCAAATGGAGTGGAGATAACGGGAAAACTGGGAGATGATATTTCTATAGAAAAAGGCTATGAAGGAGCACGTTTAACGGCCATTAACCAGATCGCCGTTCTTAAGGAAATGTTGGGCGACCTAAAAAAAGTAAAACGTATTGTAAAGGTGTTGGCCCTGGTGAACTCTACACCGGATTTTATAGAGCAGCCCAAGGTAATAGATGGTTTTTCCGATCTAATGGTAGCCGTTTTTGGAGAAAGGGGGCTACATGCCAGGGCAGCTATTGGTGTAGCAACATTGCCAAGGGCACAGGCCGTTGAAGTGGAATGTGTAGTTGAAGTGGAAGACTGATTGTATCCTTCCCAATGCTTAGGCGATTACACCGGTCCATTTAAATAAACGATATCCATTCACGGACATCATTAAAATACAAATTACTATAGTTATAATTATCTAGATATATGACGAAAGAAACCCCCACCAATCCACTTTGGAAAGAAAACAAGGTCAAAAACTACTTGCCGCACATGACAGTTCCAGAAGTGCAGGATTTTTTAAAGAAATCGGATTTGGCCATTATTCCAATCGGGGCATTGGAGCAACATTCCAGCCATTTGCCCATAGGAACAGATTTTATAAATGGCATAGAACTATGTAAGCTCATAGCCCAAGAGCGTGATATTTTGGTGGCACCGGTGTTAATGGCGGGCCAGTCTCCCTATCATATGGCCTTTGCGGGAACGATTACCCTAAGTGCGGAAACTATACTACGTGTACATATGGAGACCGTGGAGAGCCTTATAAAACATGGGTTCAAGCGGTTTATGTTGATGAACTCACATGGGGGCAACACCGCGATCACCACCTTTTTGGTGGATCAGATAAACCAGAAGACCTCGGCCGTTGCCGTAGACTTCAGTGTTGCCGTGAAGCCTTATCTGCAAAGTGAGGGGGAAAAAGAGACCAGGGCCCTTGACCGCCATGCAGGTACGGGCGAAACATCCAATTCGTTGTACCTGATGCCAAGTCTGGTACAATTGGACAAAGCCAAGCCGACAAAACTGACCCTGCCCAAACATTTGGCGAATATGGTGCCTGGGGTAATCAACGAAGAACCTACCGAAAAGCTGTTGTTTCTCTCCGAAGGTTTAAAGGCCGCGGAAACGGGTAAAAGGACATCTACCATAGAAATGACCGAAACGGGCGTATGGGGAGAATTGGACCCCAAGGAGGCTACCGTGGAAAGAGGGGAAAAGAACACAAAAAACGTGGTAAGGGCCTGTGCCGATTTTATTGATAAATGGAATGAATTGATCACGGTTTAATGTGTGTGACAATGGCCTGTAGAACCGAATACAGATATAGTGTTATGAAAAAACAGTTGTTGTTGGCGATTTTATTTCTATCCCAATGTGTTTGCTCCTTTGCACAGGAACCCGGCTTGTTCCCGGCTCCCAACGTGGTGTTGGAAATTAAGCCGTCCCTGACCGACCCAAGAATAGAAAACGCCGATACGCCCCATTTTGTGGCCTATGACCCAAGCAACGAACAGGGAAAGTTGTTGCTTTTTATCCCGGGCACGAACGGTATAGCCCTAAGGGGGCCGAAAGATCTCTTTTATACGGCGGTTCAGCAGGGGTATGCGGTCATCAACCTTTCATATATAAACACTCCGGCGATTGCCCGGATATGTAAGGGGGATGCGCTGGTGGCGAACTCTGATTGTGCCGAGGAATTTAGAAATAGGAGGGTGTATGGCGATACTACGTTCACGTTGATAGATGACAAACCCTATGATGCCATTGTTAACCGTCTTACCAAACTTTTGGAGTACCTGTCGGAGAACGATAAAAACCTGGATTGGGGCCGTTACTTGGAAAATGGCGAACCAAAATGGAGTGAAATAGCACTTGCCGGACAGTCGCAAGGAGGAGGGATGTCGGCCTTTATAGCAAAAGACCATGTTGTGGCCAGGGTAATTGATTTTTCTGGGGGATGGGATTATTCCGCTAAGGGCAAAATAGCCAAATGGTATTTTAAAGATAGCAAAACGCCCTTGGATCGTTGGTACGGCACCTACCATGTAGAGGAGCCTACCGCGGCAACTATTATTGAGACCTACAAGGCGATGAACATTCCCGAAGACCATATTTATGCGTTTGATCTAGAGGTTCCAGAAGGAAAAAGGGCGCACTCCAACGGGGTTCGGAATACGGGGTACAGAGCTCAATGGATCGAGTTGCTCGGTAAAGGAAATTAATGCTATTGAATAAACGTGTTTATGAAGAAATATTTGTATTGCTTGTTACTAGTGGCCCTTGCATCGTGCAATGAAGCCGTAGAGGAAAAAATGAAAGATAACAATGATCAAAAACAAGAAGATCCCGAAATGAACGTATTGGGGTTGATAGGAGGAACATCATGGCATTCCACCGTAGAATATTATAGTATGATCAATCAATCTGTGAACGATCATTATGGGAACAATACCAATCCGCCCTTATTGGTCTATACCCTTAACCAAGCTAGGGTACATCGATATCAAATAGAGAATAAATGGGACTCCATCGCCCACATGTTGGCAGTGGCCGGACAGGCCCTTAACAAAGCAGGGGCCAATACCGTTCTTTTCTGCGCCAACACCCCCCATAAAGTGTATGATGCCGTTCAGGAAAAGCTGGATTTCCCGATCATACATATCGCCGATGCCACCGCGAATGCCGTCAAGGAAAAAGGTTTGAAAAAAGTACTTTTTATCGGTACCAAGTATAGTATGGAGGAAACCTTTATCACAAAAAGAATCGAGGCCAATGGTATTGAGGTACTGGTTCCGGAAGAACAGGAGGTGATCGATGAGCTTCATAGGATCATTATCGACGAGCTCACCTATGGGGAAATAGTGCCATCTTCAAAGGATTATGTGATGGAGGTCATTGAAAATGCGAGGAAACAAGGGGCCGAGGGAGTGATTCTTGGGTGTACGGAGTTTCCGTTGATGATTTTTCAGGAAGATGTGGATATCCCTGTTTTTAATACCACCGAAATTCATGCGAAAGCTGGGGTCGATTATATTTTAAAAAGATGATTATGCAAATAACCAAACAAAAGATAGGTCTTGTCCTAGGGCCATTGGCTTTTTTTTATATTCTATTTTTCTTTCATCCAGAAGGGTTGAACGATGAGGGCAATGCAGTTTTGGCATCGGTGGCCTGGGTAGCCATATGGTGGATTACGGAAGCTATTTCCATTTCAGCGACCGCTTTACTGCCCATCGTACTTTTTCCAGTTTCCGGTGGATTGGAACTTGGTGAGACCACTGCCTCCTATGGGCATAAGTATATTTTTTTATACATGGGCGGTTTCATTTTGGCGCTTGCCATAGAAAAATGGAATCTGCACAGAAGAATCGCTTTGTCCATTATAAAAATTGTCGGGACCAATATTACCAGTATTGTGCTGGGTTTCATGTTGGCAACTGCCTTGCTGTCCATGTGGATTTCCAATACAGCCGCCACTGTGATGATATTGCCCATGGCAATGGCCATCGTGACCCAACTACGGGATAATCCCAAGACGATCGAAAACGAAAATCTAAATTTCGGAAAAGTTTTAATGTTGGGTATAGCATATAGTGCGTCAATAGGTGGCGTGGCCACTTTGATTGGTACTCCTACCAATTTAGTGCTAGCTGGGGTGGTGCAAACAACTTTTGGTGAGGAAATAACATTTTCACAGTGGTTCTTGTTCGGTTTCCCCATCGCATTTATCCTGCTTTTTATTTGTTGGAAATATTTGACCAAGTTTGCTTTTAAATTTACCCAAAAGTCTTTTCCAGGGGGACGCGAAGAAATTGAGACACAATTAAAGGAGTTGGGTAAAATGTCCTTTGAAGAAAAAATTGTCTTGGCCGTTTTTATTACAACGGCATTGGCATGGATTTCTCGCTCATTTTTGCTGCAAGAATTAATACCTGGAATAGATGATACGGTAATCAGTATTGCGTCCGCCGTTCTATTATTTGTATTTCCGACGAGTACCAAAGGAAAGCATTTGATGACATGGGAAGATGCGGTAAAACTTCCTTGGGGCATAGTATTGTTGTTTGGAGGCGGTTTGGCATTGGCCGCAGGTTTTGAAAGTAGTGGACTTGCTCTGTGGATCGGAAATAAATTGATTGCCTTAAAGACAGTACCGTTTATAATCCTATTGCTGATTTTAATAGCAACAGTTAATTTTCTGACAGAGATTACATCCAATATAGCCACCACTGCGATGCTTCTGCCCGTATTGGTGTCATTGGCCCCAGTGTTGGGAGTTCACCCATATTATTTAATGATAAGTGCAACGGTAGCGGCATCATGTGCCTTTATGTTGCCAGTGGCCACGCCCCCGAATGCGGTGGTTTTTGGTTCAGGTTATCTAAAAATGAACGATATGGTCACCAAGGGAATCTGGATGAACATTATTTCTATTATTCTGTTGACCATTATAGTATATTTTGTACTTCCCATGGTTTGGGACCTTAGTTAGTACCTAATGAAAAGCTTCCGTTTATTGTATTTTGTCCTACTATAGGTCAATTGGTGTGAAGCACTGTCGATTAATAAGTTGACAGTGCTTTTTTGTTGCTGCTATGTTCATTTATATCAAAGTGAAATGATTTATAGTATAGGACCCCCAGGATTGTTCAGAATGTTCCTAGTACATTATTTGGTTATAGATTGACGCTGTTTATGGGTGTTTTGTGAAACCTAGAATATGTGGGTTATAGTCATTTTGGGTGGCGAGGTATATGTAATGGTCAAACGCCATTTGGACTTTTATTAAATTTAAGGGATAAATTCAGTGAAGCCAATGAGGCCGTGATCAGTATTAGGGAGTATAAGCAAGAAAAGGGTGATAAGATCAGGAAATCTATTCTGAAAAAACTGAATACCATTGAAAGCGAACTATATCAGGTTAAAAATGAGAGTAGACAGGATCCTTTGAACTATCCGATAAAACTCAATAACAAACTTGCCAGTTTGAGTTTGATTGTTGATAGTGCAGAAGCAAGACCAACTGATGGAGCATACCAAGTCTATGAGGAGCTGAGTCAGGAACTCAGTAAATTGATAGACCAACTCAACAGCTTGATCTTAAACGATAAGAAAGGTCAGAGAATAAAAGGTTAAAATTGAATTAGCTTTATTGTATTTTTAAAACTTTATTGAAAAGACAAACTATGATCTGTTGTTTATCGATCAGCTAAAACTAACAAAGCAGTAGGCGTGAAGAGAACATACACTGCTATCCTTTTATTATTTTCCCTCATAGCTCCTATTGGGGGCAGTTTCCTATTGCTCCATTTCCAAAAGCAACAACTCCGTAAAGAAATTGGAAAAAAAATGAATCAAGACGTTGAGGAAGGCGAATTTGTTGTGATGGAATTCACTATGGAGCAAATCAAGACAGAACTCCGTTGGGAACATGCCATGGAATTTGAATACAAGGGACAGATGTATGATATTATCGAGAAAGAAAACAAAGGCACCAGTGTGGTATTCAAGTGTTGGTGGGATAAGGCGGAAACCGCACTAAACAAAGAAATGGACGAATTGCTCGCCAAGGCATTGGGTGCTGACCCGCTCCGAGAGGATAAGCACACCAGGCTGCACGATTTTTTCAAAAAACTATTTTACCAACGCCACGCATCATACCGGCAGCAACAAGAAATACACCACAAAGTACTTTGCGCTCAGTTGAAGGAATGTTTCGATAGTATATTCTTTACTCCCCCATCTCCTCCTCCCCGAATCTGTTGATTGTCCTTTCACCGATTAAAGTCCGTAGTATTCATATTGCGGACACACTTTATGTACAACCCATTCAAATAAGCCAAGGGAACACATTTTTGTGTTTGTAGTCTGGGTGGATAATTGTATCCTTTTCCCAAACTGTGATGGTATTTGATTGGCAAATAAATAAAATTTCAATTTTTTGGCTCATTACATGATCTTCTTAAGGTCTTGTGATAAGTCTATATGATGGATATGAACAGAAAAAAACAAGCTTCTATTTTAAGGAGCACAAGAAGTATACATAGAAAGACAGGAATTTTACTTTTTTTCTTTTTTATAATAGTTGGAGTAACCGGAGTTTTTCTAGGCTGGAAAAAATATGTCGATGTGTTGCAATATCCCACACAAAAAGGAATTTCAGAAAATGCAAATGAATGGTTGCCCATGGATTCACTGATAACCATTGCGACCACTGAAATTCAGGCATGGAAGGGACCGGAATATTCGACTGAAATCGATAAAATCGATGTGCGCCCAGATAAAGGTATTATGAAGTTTATTTATAAAGAACATTATTATAGCCTGCAATTGGATGCTACATCCGGTGAAGTGCTGTCACATGAATATAGAACTTCGGATTTGATGGAGCATTTACATGATGGCACGATTGTAGACCGACTTTTCGGGATTCCTGGGGAATTGTTCAAACTAATTTATTCCTCTATTTTGGGAATTGCGTTGGTTCTTTTCTCAATTACCGGATTTTGGCTTTGGTATGGACCAAAATTAATGAGGGGAAAACGATGATTTTCTGCCTGTTCCCAAATATTTTCAACTTAGATGGTTCTGATGACAAAAACCTCTAAAAATGGTTGATATGAATCATCTTGGTAAGACTTTAAAAAGAACGTTAGGTGGAGATGTTTTGGCAATTCGTTTATTTCACCCATTTTTTTGATCGGTATAGGAGGAGGTTTCCATTTTCTATAACCCCTAGTTGCCAACAAAGATGTCAATAATATGTGGGGTCATGGGATCTTGTGGACAATGATCTTTGAAGGACCGAACAATTCGGATTTTATGCTGGCCATAAATTACCAAGATCAATAGGCGCTAAAAATGTATTTAGGTATTATTTTTATTGCATGAGGGGAAATCTACGTATTGCGATTGGCATCCTATTGGTTTGCATCCTGTTTTATGGTCCAGACCTGTATGGTGAGGTAGTTTATCAACAACCCTGGGTGCCGACTGAAGAAGTCATTTCAAAACAGGATTTTTCCATGGAACAGTTGGACAATTCCTCAGGCATCTCACACAGTTCCATAAATACCGTTTTCCAAGATTCCAACAACTTGCTTTGGTTGGGGACATGGGATGGTCTCAATCGTTATGATGGCCGTTCGTTCAAAGTGTTCAGGCCTGAGCTAAACAACGAACTTTCGTTGAGCAACCAGGTCATATTGAAGGTGACTGAGGACGGAGATGGAAATATTTGGGTGTTGACACTTCAGGGAATAAACCGTTATGATTCCCAAACCGGCCACTTTGATCGTTACCATTTTTCGCACAAAAATCGGGGAACAATGACGGACATTGAGTTCAATATGGCTCTATCTCCGGACAAAAGACTCTTTGCCTATGCCAAGGAGTGGGGAATCGGTGTATTTGAAGGGGAAGATTTTCAAAAAATTTGGGAAGATGATTTGTTGGATTCGCCCATTTTACAAATGAAGTTTTTGGACAAGGATAAATTATTGGTCTTGGGTGTGTCCGGTCAACTGACCATGCTCCGATTGCAAGAAGTATCAGGGTCGTTTCGGGTTGAAGACCACAGCATACACTTGGAACACATAGATGATTTTGGGATACTTCCCAACGGAAATATCGTTTTCGTGGATTTTGAAGGAAATTCATTTCTATATGCAATGGATAGTGGAGACCTTCATGAACTCCCTATTGAAAGATCCACATCAATCATTGGTAATGTAGGGGAGGGGGTAGTGGTATCTACAGGAGAAGACCATTACTTGGTTACTTCGGACAAGGAGCTATCGGTACCAAAATGGTTGAAAATGCTCAAGGGGCACCAATTGACTTCAGTGTTCCGCGGAGCAGAGGATATTTATTGGGCAACTACTGATGGGGAGGGTGTTTTTAAAGTGTACCCGAAAAGCAAATCCTTCCATGGAATATCAAGTCGGCAGGTGCCTGATTTTGAAGGAACCATAGTCCGTTCATTTCTTCAGGTGCCAGGGCATTCCCTATGGGTGGGCACCAAGGGCAAAGGGGTATTTCGTTTTTCACCCGATTTACTTGATTCGGCAAGGCCCAACTTCGATTATCAGAATCTGAACCAGGACAATAGTTCTTTGAACAATGCAGTATATTCCCTTTTTCTGGCCAAGGACAGTTTATTGCTCATGGGCACGGATGGTCCAGGTATTTCATTCTTCGATTTGAAGAAGGACCGATTGATTGCCTGGGAGGATGTCAAAGGAGTGACGGAAACCATACATTTTAAATCAGTATATGCCCTTTATCAAGATAAGGATGGATCTATATGGGTGGGCACCAGTGGATATGGTCTTATTAGGCTTGACATAGATAGAACGGACAATGGTGTTCGTTTGGTAAACTTTGACCAATACGTTGGAAATACCGGCCATAGTGGAGAAATCAGTAGTAACATTATCTTCTCAATTGTGCCCAAGGATGATCATTTCCTATGGGTGGGGACACGCTTGGGCGGATTGAACCTTTTTGATAAGCAAAAGGGTACTTTCCAAGTGTTCAGGCATGGGGAAGGCAACCCAAATAGTCTTTCCAATGATGATATCCTATCCATGCACAAGACCGACAAGGGGGAGCTATGGATAGGCACAAGCTTTGGGCTTAATCTGTATAAAGGGAATGGGGAATTTATCCATTATACGGTAAAGGACGGGTTGCCCAGTAACACCATTCATGGAATTACCTCGGATTCGATGGGCAATTTATGGGTAAGTACAAATTATGGATTGTCCAAATGGGATGTGGAACAACAGGTTTTTTATAACTACACCAAGGAAGAGGGGCTTCAGGATAATGAATTTGGTGACGGCGCGGCCTATTCCGGCACGGACCATATTTTTATGGGGGGGCGCAAAGGGTTCAATTATTTTGTACCCGAAGACATCAATGTTTCAGAATGGGTACCAAACTTGTTTATAAACCAGATTATAGGACAAGATGGTAGCGAACCTTATTATCGAAATTTGGTGATAACGCCGACATCTGCCTCCGCCCCTACATTAAAATTGAAGCATGACCAAAACTTTCTCAATATTGATTTTTCCGCCCTTACCTTTATCAATAACAATAAGTGCAGATACGCCTATCAACTGAAGCGGTTTGACCCGGAATGGCAGAATATAGGGACACGTACAAACCTTTCTTTTACCAATATACCGTCCGGAGAATATTCCCTTTGGCTCAAATGGACCAATGGCGATGGTGTATGGAGCGCCCCAGTGGAGGCAGCGCGGTTGGAGATTGTCCCCATATTTTGGCGTTCTGGCCTTGCGTGGTCACTCTATATCCTCTTGTTCACCCTTTTCATCCTTTTTATCCTTGGCTATTACCAAAAAAAACAGTCCTTACAGCGCAGTATCCTTATCAGGAAACAGGAGGAAAGAATCCATGAGAACAAACTGGATTTTTTTACCAATGTGGCCCATGAACTCCAAACCCCTTTAACCCTGATGGTGGCCCCGATCCAACGACTGGGGGAAACTGTCCAGTTCGATGCCAGATCAAGAAAGTATTTTGATATGGTGAAAAAAAACACGGAAAGATTGCTTTACCTTACTCATCAGATCTTGGAGTTTCGAAAAGCGGAAGATGGCCATTTAAGGATAGAAAAGGAATATTTCGACCTTGTGACCTTGTTGGATCAAATCGCCGAACTGTTCGATGAATTGGCCTTGAGAAAAAACATCGATTACAACGTCAAATGGTCCCAGAGCCTTTTGGGGTGGTATGACAAGGATATATTGGAGAAGATAGTTTTTAACCTACTTTCCAATGCATTCAAATATACCCCTGTCCATGGAAAGATCGATATGGTCGTGGGAGTTCGGGATAGAAAGGATTTCAAGGAACTTGAATTGAGTATTTCCAATTCTGGTGATGGAATTCCGAAAGATAAGTTGCACCTGATTTTTGAAAAATTCTATTTCTTGGAACGGGATAGGGAAGTGGGCACCAATATGTCAAGGACAGGATTGGGACTAGCATATACCAAGAAGCTGGTAGAGCTATTGGACGGTAGAATTTCTGTGGAGAGTAGCCCTGATACGGCAACAACCTTCCATGTTGAATTTCCTTGTGGCCCATCCGGAACGGACCCATCAAA
>CEVF01306977.1_pt1 | contig 15825 bp, 16 predicted proteins | sample 356441 | NCBI WGS metagenome assembly CEVF01 (sample SAMEA2622765, study PRJEB7988) | marine metagenome | biome: marine biome (ENVO:00000447); feature: surface water layer (ENVO:00002042); material: "saline water (ENVO:00002010), including plankton (ENVO:xxxxxxxx)" | depth 5 m
CATGGTCTTCCTGACCCAAAGAAGTGGGAATGCTATCAGCACTGGCTGGAAAACACAGGCTTTTGTTCTCGCTGGCCAATGCTGCTGAGGTGTATTGCAAAATCATATATCCAGAGTTGATACCGGTATCATTCATCAATAATTTGGGAACGCCGGGACTGTTGCCTTCCAGGGCGAGATAGATGCGACGGTCGGAGATATTTCCAATTTCCGATGCGGCCAAAGCTGCATAATCCAAAGCCATGGCCAAAGGCTGCCCGTGAAAATTACCTCCGCTGATAGTGAGCTCATCATTTACGATGACCGGGTTGTCCGTAACCGAATTGAGTTCGATTTCCAACAATTCCTTGAGATGGAGCCAAGCATTTCGGGAAGCTCCGTGCACCTGTGGTATACAGCGAAGGGAGTAGGGGTCCTGCACCCGTTCGCAATCAATATGATCTTCCAAAATCTCGGAGCCTTGAAGCAGGGTTCTGATTCTTCCTGCCACATGTTGGTTGCCCTTGAATGGACGAAGTTCATGCAGCTCTTCAAAGAAAGGTTTCATGGAACCTTGAAGTCCTTCAAGCATCATGGCACCGATAATATCAGCGTGTTTAAGACAATGCTGCAATTTGTGTACGACCATCACCCCGTGTGCGGCGATAAACTGGGTTCCGTTGATCAGGGCCAGACCTTCTTTTGGTCCCAACTCCAAAGGTTTCAGTCCTACTTGCTCAAAAAGTTCCTGTGTTTTTATGGTTTTTCCTTGAAATTCCACTTTGCCCAATCCGATGAGCGGAAGAAATAAGTGGGAAAGCGGGGCCAAATCGCCGGATGCGCCAACGGAACCTTGGGATGGGACTACGGGAATGGCATCGTTTTCCAAATGCCAGAGCATGCGTTGTAAGGTAGTTTCGGCAATGCCCGAATACCCTTTGGCAAGGGCATGGATTTTAAGAATCAGCATAATTTTTGCCAATTCGTTGGAAATGGGTTTGCCCACGCCCACACTATGGCTCTGTAATATATTGGATTGAAGGATTTTGGTATCTTCTTTGGATATTTTGGTGTTGCACAAAGGGCCAAAGCCTGTGTTGATGCCATAGACGGTATCGCCTTTTTCCACGATGCGCCCTACACGTTGATGACTGGCATTTACATTTTTTAGGCATTCATTGGAAAAAACACCTTTGATTGTACCCTGGGCCAAACCCAAAGCTATGCTTGCCGTTAAATGGTCTTCCCCAAATCGAAATGTTCGGTCTGTTGCCATGTTTTTTGTTTTAAATAAAATTATCATTTAGGTTTGATAATTGCCAATACTAATTTTTGTATTAATCAATAATTATGAATTATCAAATAGAACTCCGACACTTCATATATTTTTTGGCCGTGGCCGAAGAGCTCCATTATAGAAAAGCGGCCGAAAAGCTGTTTATTTCCCAACCTGGATTGAGTACGCAAATCAAACAGATGGAAGAAATATTGGATACGCAACTTTTTATCCGGGACAAAAAAAAGGTAAGCCTGACCCCGGCCGGAGAGTTTCTGAAAAAGGAGGTGGAATTCATTTTAAACCACCTGGAGCAGACCAAGAAACAATTGAAACTTATCGGCGAGGGACATATGGGTGAAGTGCGCATCGGTTTTTTGGGTTCTGCCATGCAAAATGTGGTGCCCAATTTATTGTTGGGACTAAAAGAAAGGTATCCCAAGGTGCATACTACGTTGGAGGAACTTTCCAACCGGGCGCAAATCAATGCGATACTGGCCGACCGTCTGGATTTGGGTTTTGTGCGGTTGTCGCGTGTGCCCATAGGGTTGGAAGTAAAACCTGTTTTTGAAGATACTTTCTCTTTGGTTTTGCCCGAGGAACATCCTTTGGATAAGGGGAATTTCAAGAATATCAATCAAGTGGCAAACGAGGATTTTATCCTCTTTTCCCAAGATTATAGCCCCACGTATTACGACACCGTACTCAGTATTTGTGAGGATGGTGGTTTTGCGCCTAATGTTTCCCATAAATCCGTTCATGCCCAGACCATTTTTAAACTGGTAGAGAACAAATTGGGCATTGCGATTGTGCCGACCACGCTCCAATATGGGTTTCAGATGAAGGTGAAATTCATCGAATTGAGGAAAATTAAACAGCGTGCCGTGCTAAGTATGGTGTGGAAAACCGATAACCGAAACCCTGCGCTTCAAAAATGTATGGATTTACTCATGAAATTATGATAGCAAGGTTTTGGGGAGTAACTTTGGAATTCAACTTAATAGTACATTATGATTTTTGACCTGATCAAGAGAAGAAGAAGCATTTTTCCAGCCCAATATATTGATAAGCCCATTGACAAAGACACTATTGAAAAAATCTTGGAAGCAGCGAATTGGGCACCAACCCATAAAAAAACGGAACCATGGCGGTTTAAGGTGCTCATGGGGGAAAAGAAGCAGGAATTGGGAATATTCCTTTCCAATAAGTATGAAGAACTGGACCCTAACCCAAAGCAGATGAAGATTAAAAAACTGCAATTTAATCCTTCGAACTCTGGAGCTGTAATTGCAATCTGTATGCAACGGGATCCAAAGGAAAGTTTGCCCGAGTGGGAAGAAGTTGCCGCAGTTTCCATGGCGGTGCAAAACATGTGGTTGTGCTGTACCGAACTGGGTATCGGATGCTACTGGTCTTCCCCCGGACTCGTCAAATACATGGATGGGTTTTTTGATTTGGCCCCGGGTGAAAAATGCTTGGGCTTTTTCTATATGGGCTATTATGAAGGAGCTGTTGAGCCATCAAGTAGAACCCCTATTTCGGAAAAAGTGGAGTGGCTGGACTAACTAAAAGTAAATAGGTCACCTGCGTACTTAATTGTCATGTACAGGTAAAAGACAGCGTACAAAGCGGTCACGACAAACTTCATGAAAGTGCCCGTTAAAAATCCCAAAAACGAACCAAAAGCCGCCTTAAGGGCGGTTTCTTTATTGGCTTTGTTCAATAATTCACCGACCAAAGCTCCAATAAAAGGCCAAATAATTATTCCCAAGGGCCCGAACACCGGAACAAAAATGGCGACCAATAGACCTATGATGGTACCCCACATGCCGGCTTTGGTACCTCCGAACTTTTTGGTGCCCATGGCAGGTATTACATAATCCAAAACGGTGATGGTAATGGCAATGACAAAGGTAATTCCCAGAACCCACCAATTATCCGGTACGGCTTTGGTCAAATAAAGCAATAAAAGTCCGACCCAACTAATGGGTGGACCTGGCAAAACGGGCAAGAAGCTGCCCAGTATTCCGACCAGCATCAAAAGGAACCCTAAAATGAGCAATGCAATATCCATAGCTATGTTTTACTTTTAGACAAATGTAACCGACAATTGTTACAAACAAAATCAAAATAAGCCTCTGTCCTTAAATTTTTCATTGGTAAATTTGAAAACAATTACCTAGCGGTGGTGAAAATGAGTAAAACACATACAAAACCAAGAATCATCCAAATGGGATGTGCCATGATGTGTATGTTTTATTTACTTGGACTTTTTAATGGCTTGGTGTTGGAAACCCTGCACGAAGTTTCACATATATTGACTCCATCGACACACCATCATAATTTTGTCTCAGATCATGAGGCTGTTGATTATTCGTCTTTGGAAGCTATGGCCGGCCATTCCCATGAAGCTCTGGAAGCGTTGAAGGATCTATTGGATGCCAATCAACCGGATGAGCAGGAACCAAAGGATAAAATCAGCCTTAAACTGGACAAACACTTTGTGGAGGAAACACATTTAGCTTCTGAAATCAATTTTTTGGTCATTGCCATTAACAATTGGGCCTACCAAGACAAGACCTTTTCTTGTTGCCACAGTGTGACCACACCCCCTCCTCAAAATAGCTGAATTCAAGCTGAACTAATTTTTCAAATGGGTTTTGATTTCGTCACCCTGGACTAGTTCCATGCTCACATGAATATCAGGATATAGATTGTGAGATGCTGAAACCAGTTCAGCATGACATTACATGAGCTTTTTTGATGAATTGGAAAGATTCTAGTTTTCACACAAATCAAATTAAAGAACAACAACATGAAATATTTTATGGTGGTATTGTCCATGGTGTTCATGGGCACGATTACTGCACAAAATTTAAAAGGGAAGCTGGTCGATGAAGCCGGTGTTCCAATAGAAGACGCTGGTATATTTAACAAGACCAGTGGCCAACATAGCCATACCGATGGTACGGGCCATTTTAATCTGGATAGGACCTCGGTGAACGATACCATTTATTTTTCAAGGCTGGGATATGCCACGGAGACCCGGGTGGTGAGTCAAGCTGATTTACAGAATCCACTTACTATTGTACTTCAAGAAAGCACCATTTCTTTGGATCAGGTGGTTTTGGTGTCCGAAGTAGATGCGTTGAGCAGGGTGGTGGACGTGGATTTGAAAACGAATCCCGTCAAATCATCACAGGAAATCTTAAGAAAGGTGCCAGGACTGATTATTGGTCAACACGCCGGAGGCGGAAAGGCCGAGCAGATATTTTTACGTGGTTTTGATGTGGACCACGGTACCGATGTCGCCATCAATGTGGATGGAATGCCGGTGAATATGGTGTCCCACGCCCATGGACAGGGATATGCCGATCTTCACTTTGTGATTCCAGAGACCATTGAGAATGTAAACTTTGGGAAAGGGCCCTATTATGCCGAGCAAGGAAATTTTAATACGGCGGGCTACGTAAACCTAAAGTTGCGAAAAAGTTTGGATAAGAGTTCGTTGTCCACCGAAGTAGGGCAATTCGGAACACGAAGGTTTACGGGGATGTTCAATGTTTTGGACAACCAGAACAGTAATGCTTACCTAGCTTCCGAACTGTATTTAACGGATGGGCCGTTTGATTCGCCACAGAATTTTAATCGAATCAACATTATGGGAAGATATCGCTACGCATTGCCGGGCGATCAAGAGTTACTATTGACAGCATCCCACTTTTCAAGCAAATGGGATGCATCGGGCCAAATTCCACAACGGGCTGTTGATCTAGGATTAATTGGTCGCTTTGGTGCCATTGACGATACCGAGGGCGGACAGACGAGCAGAACCAACTTTGTTTTGAACCATAATAAGAATTTGGGTGCTGGAAAATCGCTCAACACGATGGCATTTGTTTCTCATTATGATTTTGAACTCTATTCCAATTTTACATTCTTTTTGGAAGATCCCGTGAACGGAGACCAAATCAAACAATATGAAGACCGAATGCTGGCTGGGGCCAAAACTGTTTTTCAGAACAGTTCCGCCAGTTTGGGAGGTATGGAGTTCAAATACAATGCAGGAATCGGTTTTCGGTATGATAATGTGGACGACAATCAGCTTTCACATACCGTAAACCGTCAAGAATTGTTGGAGCGCTTGGCCTTTGGTGATGTGGATGAGGTGAACAGCTACGCATTTGCGGGAGCAGCATTTAAATCGGGTAAATTTACGTTTGAACCGGCACTTCGATTGGATTATTTTAGGTTCGACTACATTGATAAAATGAGTGAACTGTACGATAGTCAGAGTGAAGAAAAAGTAGCGTTCAGTCCTAAGTTCAATACCATTTACAGTCCAACAGAAAACACCCAGTTTTTCTTGAAAACAGGCATTGGTTTCCACTCCAACGATACTAGGGTTGTGGTAGCCAACGGTGGCGAAGAAATTCTGCCAGCTGCTTACGGTGTGGATTTGGGAACCATTGTAAAACCAATGGACAAACTGGTGTTAAATGCCACTTTGTGGACTTTGTTCTTGGATCAAGAGTTTGTGTACGTGGGTGATGCCGGAATTGTGGAACCCAGTGGAAAAACCCGAAGAATGGGGCTTGAAGTAGGGGCAAGGTACCAGCCTTTGGATTGGCTGTACATCTATTCTGATGCCAATTTCACGCAAGCACGTAGCACCGAGGAGGCGGATGGAGAGGACTACATTCCATTGGCACCCGATTTTACAATGGCTGGTGGGGTAACCTTTGGAGGCAATCAAGGTTTTTCAGGGGGATTGAATTACCGATACATTGATGACCGACCCGCCAACGAGGACAATTCCATTGTGGCCGAGGGCTATTTTGTGACTGATGCAACCCTAAATTATAGTGTAAACAATTGGACTTTTGGTCTCATTGTGGAAAACCTTTTTGATACGGAATGGAACGAGACCCAATTTGCCACGGAAAGCCGATTGTTCAATGAGCCGACCTCTTTGGAGGAGATTCATTTTACACCCGGCACACCTTTTTATTTAAGGGGAAAGGTTACCGTGACTTTTTAAGCTGCTATCCGCCAGAATACTACGCTGGCGGATTTTTTATCCACTTTTCAACTAAAAAATTAGTTTAAACTAAATATTTAGTTATATTTGTTATGTGTTTAACTAAAAAATTAGTTGAAAATGAAACAGCTCACCAAAGCAGAAGAAGAGGTAATGCAGCTCCTATGGAAAATTGAAAAAGGCAATGTAGCTGCAATTTTGGAAGAATTACCAGAACCCAAACCTGCATACAATACCGTTTCTACCATTGTTCGGATTTTGGAGGACAAAGGTTTTGTTTCCCACGAAAAAGTAGGGAAGGGCCATGTGTATTTTCCCTTGGTGAAAAAGGAAGAGTACAGTAACCAGAGTCTCAATAAATTGATGGAAGGGTATTTTCAAGGGTCATTTTCAAGTATGGTATCTTTTTTTATGAAGAAGAACGATATCAGTCTTAAGGAACTCGAAGAAATCATGAAGAACATTAAAGAGGAAGGGCAATGATTACGTATATCCTAGAGAGTTTGGCGTTTCAATTGGTCTTTTTGTTGACCTACGACCTTTTTCTGAAGAAAGAAACCTTTTTTCAGTGGAACCGCGCATATTTATTGGGCACATTTTTTCTTTCCCTTGTACTACCGTGGGTAAAGATAGAGGCCCTACAAACCACCATGCCCGAAGAATTAGGGAATACAACTATATTTTTCACACAATTAAATGGTGTTGTACTGGGTCCAGAAGCCAACGAAACTGGTTTTTTGCAAAGTCTACCTTGGCCCTATTGGGTATTCGGAGCTGGAAGCATAATGGCTGCAATTTGGTTTGTCCATAAACTGGTTCAAATAAGAAAGCTCCGTAAAAAAGGTACAGTTGTGCATTTTGTGGATTTTACCAAAATCACAGTGCCCAACAGTTCCATGGCGTTTTCATTTTTCAAGAGTATTTTTTTAGGTGAGGGAATCAAAAAAGAGAAGGAGCTCAACATTATGGCCCACGAGTTGGTACATGTTAAACAAAGGCACACATTGGATCTTCTGTTTTTCGAATTGGCCCGAATTGCTTTCTGGTTCAACCCCTTGGTGTACGTGTACCAAAACAGGATTGCCGAATTACATGAATTCATTGCCGATGCACAGGCCGTAAAACGGGATAAAAAAACGCATTATGAAATGCTGTTGTCCGAAGCGTTCAATACACAGAACATCAGTTTTGTCAATCAATTTTTTAATCAATCATTAATCAAAAAACGAATAGTCATGTTACAAAAAGGAAAATCAAAAGCCATATGGCAGTTAAAGTATGTATTGTTGTTGCCACTTGTTTTGGGGATGTTGGTATATACCTCTTGCGAAAATCAAAAACAAGGAGACATAGAAAGTGCAGAACCCCTTTTGCTGGATGAAAGTGTTTCTATGGATCCCAGTGGGGCAACTGACAAAATTATTTTAAATGTAGGAGACCTAAATGCTCTTACCGAATATGAAAAAGAGAAGAGATATCAACTTTTGGAAAAATTGAGGGTGAATAATGAAATCACAACATTGGAAATAGTCGACAAGAAAAATCGTAGTGTCAAATTACAGTTGGAAAAAGGTATGGACTCTACTGACGATTCGAGTTTAGTTTCCTTTTTGGAAATAGTGGATAGGGAAAATGGCATGGTCAAAAATCAAGTGGACGGAGACAGCATCGAAAACAAGGATGGTGCTATTTCAGTACCCTTTAGTTTGATTGATGAGGTCCCGGTCTTTCCAGGTTGTGAGGATGCCGAGGATAAAAGAGCTTGCTTTAACGAAGAGATTGTGAAGCACATTAAAAAACATTTTAATTATCCGAAAGAAGCACAAGAAAGAGGTATTCAGGGTAGGGTCAGTGCTATTTTTATAATGGATGTAGAGGGGAAAGTTGTAGATATTAGAACTAGGGGTCCCCACGAACTTTTGGAAAAGGAAGCTGAGCGAATTTTGTCGAGATTGCCCCAAATGAAACCTGGTGTGCACAAAGGAAAAAAGGTGGAGGTTCCTTTTGCCATACCTATTACCTTTAGATTGCCAACCCAATCAGGGGATAGTTCGGCCAATGACACCAAAGACTATATGTTGGTAAATGCCAGTAAAATAAATAAGCAAGGAAAAGTGTTTTATGAAGGAACAGTAACAGATAAGGAATCTCTAGGGTTGTCAGGGGTCACTATTTCAATAGATGGGAAAGAATCAGGTGTTATATCAAATTTTAATGGTGTATTTTCAATAGAAGTAGAAAACGGTGATGTGTTGAAGTTTCAATATATCGGCCTTCCCAACAAATTGATTAGAATACCCATGAATTAATATCAATAGGAACTTAAATCATTGCCATTGACAGTTCAAGTAAAGGATTTTTACATTCCATTTTTGATTTTGTTCTCGTTCAAAGCCGGTGCACAAACATCGGCTTTGGCCGCTGCCGATAGTTTATATGGTTTGGGCAATTATGCGTCGGCCATAAATGTTTATGCAAAGGTTGGGGACAAAAAATCAAACCTACAGATAGCTAGAGCGTACAATGCCATTGGCAATTATGATAAGGCGATTGCTCAATACAGCGCTCTATTGGATAAAAATCCAGAACTTCAACAGGCAAGGTTTGAATTTGGCAAACTATTGCTGAAAACCAAAAAATATGAACAGGCATTGGAAGCGTTCAATGTCTTGACAGCTTCAAAACAAGAGAACCCCGAGTATTATTATTATTTAGGTCGCACACATGAGTCTGTGAAAAACATGGACAAGGCAAATAAGGCATTTAAAATGGCAGTGGCCATGGATAGCACCCATTTACGTAGTTTGTACGCCTTGGGAAAATATTATGTGGGTCAGGAAATTAAGGATTCCGCACTGGTATATATCGATAAGGGGCTAAGGTTTTATGGGAATGATGTGGCCATGATCAACCTAAAGGCGTTGGCTTATTACAACAATGGAGAGTATGGACCGGCCATTCCTTATTTTGAAAGTTTGTTGGGATTGGGTGAGCAAAAATCCTTTGTTTATGAGAAATTGGCCTTTTCCTATTTCAGAAACTGGGAGCCGGAAAAAGCATTGGGGGCTTATCACAAGCTGACAAATTTTCCAGATAAATTAGCGACTGCTTATGCAGGATTGGGGGAGGTGTATTTTAAGGAAAAGGAATTGGACAGTGCGCAGTACTATATCAAAAAATCCATTGAGGAAAGAATGGTCTCGTTCCCACAGGAATATGCAAGTCTTGGTCGCATAGCCCGGTTGAAGGGAAAGACAAAAGAATCCATGGAATACTATGTAAAAGCTTGGGAAGAGAACAAGGACAACTATTATAATTATTATCAGGTATGTGTTTTGGCTGACGAATACTATAAGGATTCTAAAACCCGCTTAAACTACTACGAAAAGTTGCTTGAAATGTACCCCAATTTAGTACCATTCCTTAAGGAACGAGCCCAAAACCGTATCAGCGAGATAAAAGAGGAAATCCATTTTGCGGGCAACTGATTTCTTCAAAATGTCGTAATTTCAGCCAAATTATTGGGGCTGTCATGCGGAAGTTAGTTTTGTTAATCATTTTTATGGGTTTGTTCGTATCCTGCGAGCTGTTCGAGTCCAAAGAGGACAAGACCCAAAAACTGGTCAATGAGGAGCTTTTGGCCATTGATTGGAACGATGTGGACCAATACCCTCTTTTTGAGGATTGTGACGAAACCGCCCCAAAAGATGCGCAACAGGAGTGCTTCCAAAATGTGATCACCGAGTATTTTTCAGAAGCGCTTTCTGGACTCAAGTTTGAGGTCAGGAACGATTTGAACGATACGGTCTATATCGATTTTTTGATAGATGAACATGGTTTTATCACTGTGTTGAACGTTGAGGAAAAAACCGCTGTTTTGAACGAGATTTCGGATTTTAACAGCAAAATATCCGAACAATTGAACGATATAACCACCGTGGCCCCGGCACTGAAAAGGGGAAACCCGGTAAGCTTACGTTTTAGGCTTCCGCTGGTACTAAACACCTACTGATTTTGGCAACAGAAAAAATTATATTGGGCATAGATCCCGGAACCACGATCATGGGTTTTGGGATAATCAAGGTCATCAATAAGCAAATGCACTTTGTGCAGATGAACGAGTTGATGCTCAAAAAATATACGGACCCCTATACCAAGCTCAAGCTTATTTTTGAGCGCACTTTGGAGCTTATCGATACCTATCACCCCGACGAAATAGCTATTGAAGCCCCTTTTTACGGGAAAAATGTACAATCCATGCTCAAATTGGGCCGCGCTCAAGGGGTGGCCATGGCAGCAGGTCTTTCCAGAGAGATCCCGATTACGGAGTATATGCCCAAAAAAATAAAAATGGCCATAACGGGCAACGGGAACGCCACTAAAGAACAGGTGGCCAAAATGTTGCAAAGTGTGCTGAAATTGAAATCTTTGCCCAAAAATCTGGACAGTACGGATGGATTGGCCGCAGCCGTTTGTCACTTTTATAATGAAGGTAGGGTTGAGGTTGGGAAAAGCTATACGGGTTGGGAGGCCTTTGTGAAGCAAAACCCGGGTAAGATCAAGTGACAATTGCAAATTTTCAAAGATTCGGAATATATTTTCAATGAGATTGCAAAGGGTTTAATCGACTAGGCCGATGAACTTTCGAAAATCATGTTTTCCATCCTAAAAACTACTAAAAGGACTAAATGATCATTGTATATTGTTTACTGTTAATTGACAATTGATGTCTGGGATTTATATTCACATTCCTTTTTGCAAGCAAGCTTGCCATTACTGTGATTTCCATTTTTCCACGCAACTGGGAAAAAAGGAAATTATGGTGAATGCCATTGCGCAAGAGATCAGTATGCGAAAAGCAGAAGTGGATGATGAGGTGGAAACCATCTACTTTGGGGGAGGAACGCCGTCGGTTTTATCAATGGAGGAAATTCAACAGTTGATTCAGGCGGTGTACGACAATTACAAAGTAATTGACCATCCAGAAATCACTTTGGAAGCCAATCCAGATGATTTATCCAATCATCGGATCATGGAATTATCCGAAAGCCCGGTAAACCGTCTCAGTATCGGTATCCAATCTTTTTTTGATGAAGATTTAAAATTGATGAACCGCGCACACAATGCTGGTGAAGCAGAAAAATGTATCCAACAAGCCACAAAGCATTTTGATAACATCACCATCGATTTGATCTACGGAATCCCCGGGATGGACAACGAACGCTGGAAACGGAACATCCAAAAAGCGTTGGATTTTGGCTTGCCCCATATTTCAAGCTATGCGTTGACGGTGGAACCTAGAACCGCCCTTAAAAAATTCATTGAAAAAGGCGTGGTTCCGGATGTGGATGACGAGCAGGCGCAAGAGCAGTTTTATATTTTGGTGAATATGTTGGAAGGGCAGGGTTTTGTAAACTATGAAATCTCGAACTTTGGGAAACCCGGTTTTTTCTCCAAGAACAACACGGCATATTGGTTGGGTAAAAAGTATTTGGGCGTAGGTCCGTCCGCACATTCTTTTGATGGAAAACACAGAAGCTGGAACATCCGGAACAACCCTACCTATATCAAAAAAATCAACGAAGGTGTTTTGCCCATGGAAATTGAGACGCTTTCCAAAACGGATAGGTACAATGAGTATGTGATGACCGGTCTACGAACTGTTTGGGGGGTTGATTTGGATAAAATAGCATTGGAATTTGGGCCAAATTATTTGAACTATCTAAACCAACAATCCAAAAAGTATATGGAATCCCATTTGCTTTTTTTGCAAGAAGGAAAGCTTTTGGTCACCAAACAGGGCAAGTTTTTGGCTGATGGGATTGCTAGTGATTTGTTTTTTGTGGGTTAGCCATGACGGTCCAATCACTCAATTTGAAGGGTTGTAATATTATAGTTAATCTTATGTGGGATTGTTTTCCGAGGTAATCCCTTTCTCGACAATTTCAGTTGTGTATATCATTTCTCTATACTCAACCAAAATTCCTTCTTCCATTAAGCTTGGGAAACTTTCAGGACTAGAAGATACTGGTGAAGGCACATAGTTGTTTGAATTCGAACTGTTTTGCTCGTAATTCATAAGTTCCGATGTTCTTATACTATCCTTCATTTACTTGCAAATTTACGTTGTTTTCTTCGTGTTTCCAACCTTCGAAGTTCAATTGGTTCTCTATTGTTGTTCTTGTGATAGGTGGCATTCCAGGTTGTTGATTTATTGTCTGCGTAGTTTTTATTAAAGAGCCTTCTGTTACATAAACGTCAGTTCCACCGTCAATACTTTCTAAAAGCACTCTTCTACAGCTATAATTTTTTGTTGCTTCAGCACCCAATTCCAAATTTGGGTTGAATGGCTCTAATAATTTTAGTTCATCTCTAATATCATCAAAAACGGATTTTATTATTTCGTATTGTTCGTCATTAGGTTTTTCAATTGTTAGACCTAATTCATCTCTTGCCTCATTCCGATATATTGCATAATCGTGACTTCCAGAGTCACTGCACAAAAATGCCACTATTTTGTCTATTTTCTCTTGTTGATCCGCTCCAAGTTGTTTTTGTAATAATTTCCTTGCCACCATTTGAATCTGAGTTCGTGACCTGTATACATTCCCTAAAACTAAAGGATGAACTTTCTCAGATAAATTTAGTAAAATGTCTTTTAGGTTTTCTTCGTCATTTAATTTTAATTCATTTTTGGCTAGACCAAAAAATCCTTGAATTGATTCAACACTTACTGGAATTCTGGCTTGAGGGTTATTTGGTATTTGAGGATTTTGAGGATTTAACGGGCTATTAAGCGATGGGTCGATTGGGCCTAAAGTTGCCTGTTTTGTCATCATTATATTATCTGCACCAAGACTAATTATTGTTCCTGAACTTCTTGCTTTAGATGGTATAATAATCTCAAATTCGGTACAAAATTGTCTTATCAGATTAACCAAACTCCAAGCAGCCATAGTATCTCCGCCTCTCGTATAGAGTAAAAGACTTATTTTTTGAACTTTTCCAATTTTGTCTAGCTGTTCAGAGAAATACTCTAAAACGTCTGTTGCAATTTGCGTTTCCATTCCCCGTCTATCTCCAGTAAAATAAACGAGTAGCTTAGAGTTTCTATTTTTTTCTAGCCATTGGTAGTTTTCTAGTCTATTTTGAAACATATATTTAGTTTTTCATAATCTCACTTAACTTTAAAGATATGAATTCGATTTAATGAATTATATCGACCGATGCCGAACCAAGTTCAGCACAGGTAAGTGAAGTTAGTATTTTTCTGGTTAAAATTCCAGTTACCCTGGACGGTTGTCTTTTCCTAGTTTACCAAATACTGTTTTTAATTCATAATACTTTTGTTCTTATAATCTCCATCAAAAACACATTTAAATTGGATTTATCCCATGAATTGCCTTAATTACCCCAAACAAGCCCAACATACATGATTGCTACCATAAAGCACAACGCTAGAAACTATAAAATAGACCTGACCAAACCTCTGGATATCTCCATATCACTAAAAGATGGAGACAAAAATGTGAATGCCTGGTATTTGGGTCCACCAAAAATAACCCCACACGAAGAGGACGGTTTTGTGGGGAAGGTCTCGGAAGGAGCCCCGGTCAATTTTAACGATATCTGGTTCAATCCGCACTCGCATGTAACACACACGGAGTGTTTGGGACATATTACCGAGGCATTTCATTCGGTGAACCAAAAACTCGCAACATTTTTCTTTTTGGCCGAAGTCATTACGGTGGCCCCGGAGCAAATGGGCGATGATTTTGTGATTTCCGAAAAGCAGATAAAATATGCCTTGGGCAATAAAAAGCGACAAGCGGTCGTAATTCGGACGTTACCGAATTTGGGATATAAACGCTCCAAAAAATACTCGGATACCAATCCGCCGTATTTAATGGAAGATGCGGCCAAGTATTTGGTTAAAAAAGAGGTGGAGCATTTGCTCATTGACCTGCCTTCGGTGGATAAGGAAAGGGACGGAGGTGAGCTTTTGGCACACAAAGCCTTTTGGAACATGAATGGCAAGCCAAGGCATAAGGCTACGATCACCGAATTTATTTATGTGCCCAATCCAGTGGAGGACGGCACCTATTTTTTAAACCTGCAAGTGGCTCCTTTTGAAAATGATGCCAGCCCTAGTAGACCTGTTTTGTATAAAATTGAAGATAAATAAATGAAAACAACCCTTAAATTGGAAGAGGTGATGATGTTTGTCCTTGGCATCTACCTTTTTGGTACATTGGATTACGCCTGGTGGTGGTTTTTGGTGTTGATCTTGACTCCGGATATTGGTATGGTCGGTTATCTTTTTGGAAACAAAATAGGTGCTCTTTCCTATAATTTATTCCATCATAAAGGGGTTGCCATACTAATTTATCTTGCTGGTGCCTACTTTTCAATACCTTTATGCCAGCTCATAGGGATAATCCTGTTTTCCCATTCATCTATGGACAGAATATTGGGGTATGGATTAAAGTATGACAAAGGATTCAAATTCACCCATTTGGGTGAAATAGGCAATTAAATAATGGGTGAAGCAATAGATTTAATTCTTGGACTGATATTAGGGGCAATACTTATGTATTGGGTGTACTCCCTTTTTAGAAAAAAGAAGAACAAAGAGATTACCGAGCAGCAATCCACGGTAATTTTAAATAAGATCAGAAGTGTGTGCAAACTCGTTTCCGTAGAAGGTGATTTTGCCGAAATCTATCATTACGAGAACACTAAGGACAGTTTCATGAGTCTGTTCCGAAGCAAGAAAAAAGCATTGATCGTGATCAAGGCAAAGGCACATATTGGGTATGATCTGAACAAACTTGATTTAAAGGCTGAAAACGATAAAAAGACGATTGTACTCAGTCATTTTCCAGAGCCGGAAGTATTGTCCATAGAGCCCGATCTGCAGTTTTATGATATCAAAAATGGTATATTCAACAGCTTTTCGCCTACGGATTTGACCAATCTGAACCAAGAGGCCAAGGATCATATCAAACAGAAAATACCACAGAGCGGCCTGATGGAAACCGCGAGAAAAGAAGCTTTGCAAGCTGTTTTGGTCGTGGAGAAAATAGTGGAGACCATCGGATGGAAACTGGACTATTCCGCTTTGGAAATAACAAACAGGGAAAAACAATTTATTGAAGAGTAACTATGAAAACCAAAATTATAACCCTACTTCTAGTAGGAATGATATCTGTTATGAGCAACGCACAGGATTCCGACAAAACTACCTTTGACCATGCTTTTGCGCACACGGTCTATTTTTGGTTCAAAAACCCGGATAGTGAAGCGGACAGGGCTACTTTTGAAGCTTCATTGACCAAATTCTTGAACAGTTCCAAATATGCCAAAACCAAGTTCATTGGCAAGCCCCCAAAGGCAATTCGCGATGTTGTAGACGATTCTTTCACCTATTCCTTGATTCTTTCTTTTGAATCGGCCGAAGACCAGGCTGCTTATCAAAAAGAGCCTCCACATTTAGTGTTTATAGAGGAGTGTCAAGATTTATGGGAGA
>CEVF01306976.1_pt1 | contig 15783 bp, 12 predicted proteins | sample 356441 | NCBI WGS metagenome assembly CEVF01 (sample SAMEA2622765, study PRJEB7988) | marine metagenome | biome: marine biome (ENVO:00000447); feature: surface water layer (ENVO:00002042); material: "saline water (ENVO:00002010), including plankton (ENVO:xxxxxxxx)" | depth 5 m
GCCTTCCTTGAAGCCCGATACATTCGTATCGGGCTTTTTTTGTTTTTGGGCAAGATCATCCATCCCCTATGGCTTTTATTTATTTCATAAAAAAACTCTCCGGTTAGGGAGAGTCATGATTGTTTAGTTGAGATTTATGTGCGTACATATTTAAACTCTAGGTAAATCTCCTTCCCCTTTTAATGGTAAAAAGGATTCTCCCATCAAATAGGTGTCCACATGGTAAGCGGCCTGTCTACCTTCGGAAATAGCCCATACAATTAAGGATTGCCCTCTTCTTTGATCACCAGCGGCAAAAACCCCGGGAACATTGGTTTTATAATCGTTTACGGAAGCTTTGATGTTGGTTCTGGTGTCCAGTTCCAAATTTAATTGATCGGCAATCGTTGTTTCCGATCCTGTAAAGCCCAAGGCCAATAGAACTAGATCACAGTCCCATTCTTTCTCCGTACCTTCCACTTCCTGTAACAGAGGACGTTTACCAGGTTGCTTGATCCATTCAACTTCTACGGTTACCAAGCTTTTTAAATTACCATCACTATCGGTATTGAATTTTTTCGTGGATATACTGAATACACGTTCCGCACCTTCTTTATGTGATGTGCTTGTTCGTAAGCGCATCGGCCAAAATGGCCATGGTTGTTCTTTTGGACGGTCCGGTGTTCCTTTCGGCATTATTTCAAAATTTGTGACAGATACGGCACCTTGTCTAATAGATGTCCCTATGCAATCGGACCCTGTGTCACCGCCCCCAATTACAATCACTTTTTTGCCTTTTGCTGAAATTTCCTCACCTCTAAATGGAATGCCATCCACTTTTCTATTGTTCTGTGGTAAAAAATCCATTGCTTGGACCACGCCTTTGGCGTCGGCTCCGGGTATAGGGAGGGTTCGCCTGACCGTTGCACCACCGCAAAGCAGGATGGAGTCATATTCATTTTGAAGTTCTTTTGCTGTAATGTCTACACCAACGTGAACACCGGTTTTAAATTCAATGCCTTCCTTCTCCATGATCTCCAACCTTCTATCGATGACGCTCTTTTCCATTTTAAAGTCTGGAATACCGTATCGTAAAAGCCCTCCTGGTTTTTCGTCTCTTTCGAAGACGGTTACCGTATGTCCCGCTCTATTGAGTTGTTGGGCAGCGGCCAAACCAGCGGGTCCTGAACCTACTATAGCAACCTTTTTATCAGTTCGGATTAAAGGGGGCTCTGGTTGAATCCAACCATTCTTAAAAGCGGTTTCCACAATATTTTTTTCGATATTCTCGATGGATACCGGGTCTTCATTTATTCCCAATACGCAAGCTTCTTCGCAGGGGGCAGGGCACAATCTACCTGTGAATTCAGGGAAATTATTGGTGGAATGAAGAATCTCGGCCGCTTTTTTCCATTTTCCTTTGTAGACCGCATCGTTAAAATCGGGAATTAAATTGCCCAACGGACAACCACTGTGACAGAAAGGGATACCACAGTCCATGCAGCGAGCTCCTTGGTTTTTTAATTCACTTTCTTTTAAGGGTTTGGTGAACTCCTTATAGTTTTTGATACGTTCTTTGACAGGGGCATAAGCTTCGTTCTTTCTGTCAAATTCCAAAAATCCTGTAATCTTTCCCATGTCTCAAATTATAAGGTTTGCATTTTTTCTTCTTCTAATCTAATAAGAGCTTGACGATATTCTTCAGGGAATACCTTTATGAACTTGGGTAGACATTTCTCCCAATTTTCAAGAATACTTTGTGCCAAAGGACTTAAAGTTGCGTTGTAGTGATTCTCAATCAAACCTTTTAATTCTTTGATGTCCTTATCCTCTTCAACTGGGAGAAGGTTCAATGCCTCTCCGTTGCAGTTTTGTTTAAATGTGTTGTCTTTGTCGTAGACATAGGCTATTCCTCCACTCATACCGGCTCCAAAATTCCTGCCTACGGCACCAAGTATCACGGCAACTCCTCCTGTCATGTATTCACAACCATGGTCACCAATACCTTCCACCACGGCTTTGGCCCCAGAGTTTCTAACGCAGAAACGCTCTCCCGCCTTACCGTTGATATATGCTTCACCGGAAGTGGCGCCATATAAGGTGACATTTCCCGTGATAATGTTGTCTTCCGGTTTTATGGTGGATTTAAACGGTACTTTAATGACCAATTTTGCCCCGGACAATCCCTTTCCAAGATAATCATTGGTGTTTCCATTGACTACCATGGTAAGTCCTTTTGTGGCAAAGGCCCCAAAACTTTGGCCAGCGGAACCTGTAAAATTCAACCTTAGTGTATTTTCCGGTAATCCTTCTGCCCCATAAATTTTTGAAATTTCGTTGCTGATGATTGCTCCTACGGCCCTATCCGTATTATGGATCGGGAAATCCAAAGTGGTTTTCTCTTTTCGGAACAGTGCAGGGTGTGCCTTTCCAATAATTTCAAATTCAATGGATTTGTCTATTTCGTGATATTGTTTTTCGGTGTTATGTAATTTGGTTCCTTCCGGCACATCAATTTGATACAAAATCGGGCTTAGGTCGATGCCTGCTGCTTTATAGTGTTCAATGGCCTTTTTTCTGTCCAATTTTTGAACCTGTCCAACCATTTCGTCTATAGTTCTGAAACCAAGTTTGGCCATAATCTCGCGAAGCTCTTGTGCTACGAAATACATATAATTGACCACGTGCTCCGGTTTTCCTTCAAACTTTTTACGTAGTTCTGGATTTTGTGTGGCTATACCAACAGGGCAGGTGTTCAGGTGACAAACCCTCATCATGACACAACCGGATGCCACAAGTGGTGCGGTGGCAAAACCGAATTCCTCTGCCCCTAAAAGACAGGCAATAGCAACATCGCGACCGGTTTTCAATTGTCCGTCGCATTCCAGTGTCACACGGTTTCTTAAATTGTTCAGCACCAGAGTTTGTTGGGCTTCGGCTATTCCGAGTTCCCATGGTAAACCTGCGTGTTTTAATGAGGTCAAGGGGGATGCCCCCGTACCTCCATCAAATCCGGATATCAAAATGACATCCGCCTTTGCCTTGGCAACACCTGCAGCTACCGTTCCAACACCGACTTCCGAAACCAATTTCACGTTTATCCGGGCTTCCCTATTTGCAGACTTCAAGTCGTATATCAACTGGGATAAATCCTCGATGGAATAAATGTCGTGGTGGGGAGGAGGGGAGATCAGACCAACGTAGGGGGTCGAATTCCTTGTTTTTGCAATGGCTGGATTTACTTTTGGACCTGGTAATTGGCCACCTTCCCCCGGTTTTGCACCTTGTGCCATTTTAATTTGTATTTCTTTCGCACTGGTCAGATAGTTGGAAGTGACCCCAAACCTACCAGATGCAACCTGCTTTATGGCACTGTTTTTCCAATCACCGGTTTGACTTTTATAAAAACGAGCCGAATCCTCTCCACCTTCACCTGAATTGCTCTTTCCTCCAATTCGGTTCATCGCAATCGCAAGATTTTCGTGGGCTTCCTTACTGATGCTTCCGTAGGACATGGCCCCAGTTTTGAACCTTTTTACAATTTCTGTCCAAGGTTCAACTTCTTCGATGGGAATGGGGTCATAGTTCGAAAATTCGAACAGTCCGCGGATGGTCATTAAGTGCTTGGATTGCTCGTTGACCAATTTGGAATACTCTTTATAGGTTTCCGGCTCGTTATTGCGTACCGATTTTTGAAGCATGGCGACACTTAATGGATTGAACATGTGCTTTTCGCCATTTCTTCGCCATCGGTACTCTCCGCCGACCTCTATATCCAGATTAGCGGCTATTTCCTTTGATAGGAATGCTTTTTTATGGCGTTTGGTTATTTCTTTTTCTATTTCGTACAGTCCTATTCCTTGAATTCTGGTAGGGGTGTTGGGGAAATATTTGTCGACCACGGTAGTTTTGATACCGATACACTCGAACAATTGTGATCCACGGTAGGAATTAAGCGTGGATATCCCAATTTTGTTCATTACTTTCAGTATACCTTTTCCAATGGCTTTATTGTAATTTTTGACCGCTTCTTCGAAGGTGTAATCCGTAATGTTGTTCTCCTCGATTTGCTCACCAATGATTTCATTTACCAAATATGGGTTGATGGCACTGGCCCCAAAACCAAATAAAAGGGCGAAATGATGAACTTCCCTTGGCTCCGCAGATTCTATGATTATGCTCAGTTTGGAGCGTTTTCCTAACTTTCTAAGTCCACTGTTCACATAAGAACATGCCAAGAGTGCTGGGATAGGTGCCATTTCGGTGCTTATCATTCTATCTGATAAGATGATGATATTGGCCCCCTCGTCAATGGCATTGGATGCTTGTTCCAGAATACTGTCCAATGCTTCCTCCAACCCATTGTGACCTTTGTTTATTTCATAGAGCATGGAAATCGAGACCACTTTATAATCCGGGCTGGCATCATAATTTTTGATTTTGTCCAAATCCTCTTTTGAAATCACCGGATTTTGGATTTTTAGTTTTCGACAGTGCAGCTCCGAAATATCAAAAATGTTGTGGTCGCTCCCAAGTGTAAGACTGATGTCTGTGATCAATTCTTCTCGAATACCGTCCAATGGTGGATTGGTTACCTGGGCGAAAAGTTGTTTAAAGTAGTTATATATTAATTGTGGCCGTTCCGATAGTACTGCAATAGGCGTATCGGACCCCATGGAACCAATGGGTTCTTTCCCGTTTTGTGCCATGGGCATTATAATGGTATTGATATCCTCTTGGGTGTATCCAAAGGCGGTTCTTCTGGTTTTCAATGGAAATTCACCAAAGAAAACGGGACAATCATTATAAGGGATGTCCTTTAAATGTACCAAGTTCTTCTTCAGCCATTTTTGATAAGGGCGCTTTTTGGCAATGTGCTCCTTGATTTCTTCATCGTTTATAATCCTACCTTCTTCCATGTTCACCAAGAACATTTTTCCCGGCTCCAGTCTTCCATGAAATTCAATGTCCTCTGGTTCCAGTTCCACAACCCCGGTTTCTGAAGACATGATCACATAACCTTGCTTGGTTACGGAATATCTTGAAGGGCGCAGACCGTTCCTATCCAATACGGCACCAATATAGTTCCCGTCCGTAAACGGTATGGAAGCAGGTCCGTCCCATGGTTCCATTAGGCAGGAATTGTACTCGTAAAAGGCTCTTTTGGATTCGGACATGTCCGGGTTTTTTTCCCAAGCTTCGGGTACTAACATCATCATTACCTCAGGTAGTGAGCGACCGGTCATCAATAATAGTTCAACTACCATGTCCATGCTGGCTGAATCCGATTTTGCGGGCAATACGATGGGAAGTATTTTTTTGATATCCTCACCAAACCAATCACTTTCCATCAGTTCTTCCCGTGATCGCATACGCGAAACATTGCCTCTTAATGTGTTTATTTCCCCGTTGTGGCACATATACCTAAAAGGTTGTGCCAAATCCCATGTGGGGAATGTATTGGTGGAGAATCTTTGGTGCACCAATGCCAATCGGGTAACCACTCTCGGATCCAAGAGGTCTTCGTAATATCTACTGATATCTTTGGGAACCAATAATCCTTTGAAGATGATGATTTTGGTGGAAAGACTTGGTAGGTAAAAAAAATCACTTTCCGATAGTTTGCTTTCAATTATGGCGTGCTCGGTAATTTTACGTGCAATGAAGAGTTTGAGATTAAACTGAAAATCGTCCAATGCCTCTCCTTTGGCAATGAAGACCTGCATTACGTAGGGTTCGGTTTCCGAGGCTATCCTTCCTGGAACGGAACGGTTAACGGGAACATGGCGCCAACCCAATAACTCAAGACCTTGTTTTTTTATATTTTCTTCCAGAACCTTAATACAGAAATCCCGTTGGTTCTCTTTTTGAGGTAGAAACACATTCCCAACGGCATAGTCTCCTGCTTTTGGTAGATCAAATGTACAGGTGTCAACAAAAAAGTCATGGGGGATATCAATTAATATTCCTGCACCATCACCTGTTTTACCATCGGCACTTACGGCACCTCTATGTTCCAATTTGTCAAGGATTTCAAGGGCCTTGTGTATGATATCATTGGATTTTATTCCTTTTAGGCTACAGATGAAACCTGCTCCACAGTTATCGTGCTCAAATTCTGGTAAGTATAAACCTTGTTTTTTCAATCTCATCGTTGGCGTATTTCTTCAAAAATATCAAAATAGATGAATAAAACGTAAGGTTTTTAATGATTTGATTACAAATAATTAACGTAGTGAATTAAGTATTGAAAAATATTCAATTTGAAAATTTATGGAATGGCAAATTATCATTATCTCAAAAATGAGTGTATATAACCACCTCTTCCCGGTATTGTACAGAGTGTCCCTGATAATATGAGGGCGTTTGTGATGTGTGTCTTGGTAAAAGTTAGGGTATTTGTCCAGTGAAATGCTGTATTGGAAAATGAACCCCCTCTTTTTGAGAGGGGGTGTGTTTATTTAGTCTTGAAGAATGCCTCTTGAAATAACAATTTTCTGAATTTCGGAAGTGCCTTCATAAATTTGGGTGATTTTAGCGTCCCTCATCAATCGCTCTACATGGTATTCTTTTACATATCCATTGCCTCCATGAATCTGTACCGCTTCAATTGCAGTTTCCATGGCAACCTCTGAAGCATATAATTTGGCCATGGCGCCGGAAAGGCTGTAATCTTTGCCGGAATCCTTGTCGCATGCTGCTTGATAGACCAAATGACGGGCTGCTTGGATTTTTGTATGCATATCGGCCAGTTTGAATGCAATGGCCTGGTGGTTGGAAATTTCCGTGCCAAAAGCTTTTCGCTGTTTGGAATACTGCAGCGCCAATTCGTAAGCTCCTGCAGCAATGCCCAGAGCTTGTGCAGCGATGCCAATTCTACCCCCGGCCAAGGTTTTCATGGCAAACTTAAACCCAAAACCATCTTCACCGATACGGTTCTCTTTGGGCACCTTTACATCGTTGAACAGCAAAGAGTGCGTATCGCTTCCCCTTATGCCCAACTTATTTTCTTTGGGTCCTATCTCAAAACCTTCCATGCCCTTTTCAACAATCAGGGCATTTATCCCGCGATGTCCCTTGTCCTTGTCTGTTTGGGCTATTACTAGGTACACTTCGGCCCTGCCTCCGTTGGTGATCCAATTTTTTGTCCCGTTTAGCAAGTAGTGGTCGCCTTTGTCGATTGCGGTGGTTTTTTGGGAAGTAGCATCGCTTCCGGCCTCTGGCTCGGACAAACAGAAAGCACCAAGAATTTCTCCGGATGCCAATCGGGTCAAATACTTTTGTTTTTGCTCTTCGGTTCCATAGGTTTCCAGTCCCCAGCATACCAAAGAGTTGTTTACGGAAACCATCACTGAAGCGGAAGCATCAATTTTGGACAATTCTTCCATGGCCAATACGTAGGATAGGGTTCCCAAACCACTTCCACCATATTTTTCGTCAACCATCATCCCCATAAAACCAAGTTCTCCCATTTTGCTGACCAGGTCGTTTGGAAATTGTTGGGTTTCGTCACGCTCAATCACTCCAGGTAAAAGTTCATTTTGGGCAAAATCTCTTGCCGCTTGTTGAATCATTAGCTGCTCTTCGGAAAGTGTAAAATCCATAAAACTGAATAATATTTAAAAACTATCTACAAATATAGCTTTTGAATATTATTTTTTTACCAAAACAGCAAAACAAATGAGAATGATTGAATTTTTAACGATATATTTAAAAGTATCTTTTTCCCTTTTACATATTTTTATGCCAATAAGATTATGCGGAAATATTCATTTTGAATATCTTTAGCAACTCAGATAACTACTCAATTAAAATTATTCCTTAATTAAACCAAACTTAACATGGAAACCCTTTTAGTTGTCATTTTTGTAATTGGATACTTGGCAATTACCCTAGAGCATAACCTAAAAATAGATAAACTTATTCCCGCTTTGGCCATGATGGCCGTTATGTGGGCCCTTATGTCATTTGGGATAGATGGGTTTTCTACATGGTTCGATTCAGGGGAACACCATTTGTTGGAAAATTTCAGCACTTTTGGCCATGGCGAAAAAATGGAGCTTTTAGAGGAAACCTTGTTGCACCATTTGGGAAAAACTGCTGAGATATTGGTGTTTCTTTTAGGTGCTATGACCATTGTGGAGATCATCGACTATTTTGATGGGTTTGCTACCATTAAATCCTTTGTAAAAACGAGGAGCAAGAAAAAAATTCTATGGATATTTTCATTTTTGGCGTTTATACTTTCCGCTATCATAGATAATCTTACTGCAACAATTGTTTTGATTTCCATTCTACAGAAAATTGTTAAGGATAGGGAAGTCAGACTTTGGTATGCCGGTTTAATAATTATCGCAGCCAACGCAGGTGGAGCATGGTCTCCGATAGGTGATGTTACGACAACTATGTTGTGGATTGGAAAAAAAGTGACCACCGCTAATCTTATTGAGCATTTACTTTTGCCTTCATTGTTATGTATGGTCATTCCTTCCTTGATAGCCTCTTTTCTGCCTGCGTTCAAGGGAAAGATAGATCCAGAAGAAGAAGAGCCTCTAAAGTCCAGATTTGGGGCAAAAATGCTCTATCTAGGTTTGGCCGCGATCATCTTTGTACCGATTTTTAAAACAATTACACATTTGCCACCATATGTAGGAATGATGCTTTCTTTGGCGGTGGTTTCGACTTTTGCTGAAATCTATAGTAGTTCAAAGTTTTCCATTTCCAATGTGGACCATGAGAGTGATGAGGCATCGCATCATAGTCCTGTCCACAGTGCACTGACTAAAATCGAGTTGCCCAGTATACTTTTCTTCTTGGGTATTTTGATGGCGGTGGCCGCGTTGGAATCTTTGGGCATGCTTTTCAATTTTGCAGAAGGATTGAAGCAGGGAATGCCTTTGATGGGTACTGAAATGGCCGATACCCATGTTTCCGATTTGGTGATTTTGTTGCTCGGTGTTGGATCGGCAGTTATTGACAACGTGCCATTGGTGGCGGCAAGTTTAGGGATGTTCTCTGAGCCCATGAACGATCAGCTATGGCATTTCATTGCTTATTCAGCTGGAACGGGAGGAAGTATGTTGATCATTGGTTCGGCAGCTGGGGTAGTTGCCATGGGTATGGAGAAAATTGACTTCTTCTGGTATCTTAAAAAGATATCGTGGTTGGCTCTTATCGGGTTCATTGCCGGAGCTGTTTGTTTTATGGTGATGCGAAATTTGTTCTAGAAAAATACTTTAGTTCAAAAATCTCCGTTATAATTGCAACTTAAATTGGGGATTTTATATGAATATGTTTCAAGAAGTGACGGAAGGCGTTGAGGCAACTGCCTCTATTTCCGAAGAAAAGACCTTGTCCGTAATAGACCTTATAGTTAACGGAGGAACAGGAAGCATTATTATCATTATGGTGCTTTTTGTTCTTCTGTTTGTGGCCATGTACATTTATTTTGAACGCATTTTTGCCATAAAGGCAGCGTCCAAAATAGATAAGAATTTCATGAACCAGATTCGTGACCATGTCATGAACGGAAAATTGGAAGCTGCAAAATTGTTGTGTGCACAAACGGATTCCCCCGTTGCCCGACTCATTGAAAAAGGGGTGGCGCGGATAGGAAAACCTCTGGACGATATAAATACGGCCATTGAAAATGCAGGTACCCTAGAAGTGTACAAGCTGGAAAAAAACGTAAGTGTTTTGGCCACGGTGGCAGGTGCCGCTCCCATGATTGGTTTCTTGGGAACCGTAATTGGTATGATTTTGGCATTCCATGAAATGGCAAGTAGTGGAGGGCAGGCAGAAATGGGGTCTTTGGCTTCAGGTATCTATACTGCAATGACTACAACGGTCGCAGGTCTGGTCGTGGGGATTATTGCTTACATAGGTTACAACCATTTGGTGAACAGGACCGATAAAGTTGTTCATAAAATGGAAGCCAATGCCGTAGAGTTTTTGGACCTGTTGAACGAACCTATCTAAGAAGGCCATATGAAATTGAAAGGAAGAAATAAGGTGAGTCCTGAATTTAGCATGTCATCGATGACGGACATTGTGTTCTTGTTATTGGTGTTTTTTATGCTTACTTCCAATGCACCCAATGCTCTGGATTTACTTTTGCCCAAAGCAAAGGGCAAGTCCACAAATACGCAGAATGTTTCGGTTACCATTAATAAGGACCTGGAATATTTTGTCAATAATGAGCAGATCAACAAGGAATACATTGAAATTGAATTAAAAAAGGCACTTGAAGGTCAAGAAAAGCCGACAATCATCCTCAGGGCAGAAGAGAACGTTGCCATTAAAGAAGCTGTCAACGTTATGGATATAGCCAATAGGAACAATTACAAGGTTATCTTGGCAGTGCGTCCAAAATAATGTCCTTTTTAGATACGAGACACAAGAAAAAATCTTTCACGCTTACAACTCTTTTGTTAAGCGCACTTCTTCTATTGCTTTTTTATGTCGGCCTCACCTATCTCGATCCTCCCATTGAAAATGGAATCGCTGTAAACTTTGGCACCATGGATTATGGAAGTGGAGAAGTTCAGCCGATGGAAAAAGTCCGGTCGGAACCACGAGAGTTGGAAAGCGAACCAGTACCAGCAGAACAAGCCGAGCCTGTTCAACCAGAAGAAACTGTTGTGGAAGAAGCTCCTGTGGAAGAGGTGTTGACAAGCAACGATGAGGAGACCATCAAACTAAGACAACAGCAGGAAGCAAAGCGCAAGGCTGAGGAGGAAGCAAAAAAGGCCAAAGCTGAAGCTGAACGTATTGCCAAGGAAAAACGGGAGGCCGAAGAGCGCAAAAGACAAGAGCAAGAAGCGAAGAAAAAAAGTGTGGATGCCCTGATCGGAGGTATCGGAAAATCCGATGGAACGACCACGGGCAGCGAAGGTGACGATAACCGTGCCGGAGACAAGGGCCAACCTGATGGCGATCCTTATGCTTCATCTTATTATGGCGCTCCTGGAAGCGGAACGGGTGGGTATGGCCTAAGCGGCAGGTCACTCGCCAACAAAGGTAAGGTGCAACAAGAATGTAACGAAGAAGGTAGGGTGGTCGTTAGAATTACTGTGGATAGAAATGGGAGGGTGATCAAAGCCGAACCAGGTGTAAAAGGAACTACAAATAATGCACCATGTTTGTTGGAACCGGCCCGCAAAACCGCACTTCTCCATAAATGGAACCCCGATCCCAATGCCCCTGCCCAGCAGATTGGTTTTGTGGTAGTAAACTTTAAATTGGGGCAGTGACCTATAAAGAGACTTTGGACTGGATGTTCGGTCAGCTTCCGATGTACCAACAAAAGGGTGCAGTGGCATTAAATGCCAAGTTGGATAACATTGTTCATTTTTGCAACCTTTTACACAATCCAGAAGATAAATTCAAAAGTATCCATGTTGCAGGTACAAATGGCAAAGGGTCCAGCAGCCATATGTTGGCATCCATTCTTCAAGAAGCTGGCTACAAGGTGGGATTGTATACATCTCCCCACTTAAGGGATTTCCGGGAACGTATCAAAATTAACGGAAAGGTCGTCAGCAAGAAATTCGTAAAGGATTTTATAGCGGAACACAAGACTTTTTTCGAGTACAATGGGCTTTCCTTTTTTGAAATGACCGTAGGGATGGCCTTTAGTTATTTTGCTGTAGAAAAAGTTGATATAGCTGTTATAGAGGTCGGGTTGGGAGGAAGATTGGATTCCACCAACATTATTGTTCCCGAAGTTTCCCTGATTACCAATATTGGGATAGATCATACCCAGTTTTTGGGGGATACACTTGAAAAAATCGCATTGGAGAAGGCCGGTATCATAAAACCCAAAGTTCCTGTTGTTGTTAGCGAGACCCAGCCTGAAACGAGAACAATCTTCAATTTGATTGCACATCAACTAAAATCCGAGATAGTTTTTGCCGATAAGGAATCCATTCCGGAATATGAAACCGATTTATTGGGTGAATATCAAAAAAAGAATATCAACGGAGTGGTGGCGTGTATCCATCAGTTGAAAAACTTTGATGTCTCCGATGATGAAATTTCTGAAGGGCTCAAAAAAGTTGTGGAAAACACGGGGCTTTTGGGCAGATGGCAGATATTACAAAATAATCCGTTGGTGGTCTGTGATACGGCACATAACAAAGAGGGGCTTCAATTGGTTTTGAAGCAGGTGGAAAAACAGTCATACGATCAACTCCATATTGTACTTGGTTTTGTAAATGACAAAGATGTAAAATCGGTTCTTGCCCTATTTCCCAAAGAGGCCAAATATTATTTTGTTAAGCCAAATATCCCAAGAGGTATGGATGCTTCTCGACTACAAGAGTTGGCTAAAGAAGAGCAACTCAGTGGCAAGGTGTGCAAGTCCGTGGAAAAAGGTTTGCGGAAAGCTTTGAAGAAAGCAGGCAATAGGGATATGATCTATGTGGGGGGCAGTACTTTTGTTGTGGCGGAGGTAATTTGATTTGTTTAGAGCCCCAAGTTGCTAAAAAAACTGGATTTATAACTTTCCCCTATAGGAATCCTCATGTCGTTGATTACGATACGGTTCCGTTGGACCGTTTTAATACAACTGATGTTTACCACAAAGGATTTATGTACCCTTACAAATTGGTTGGTAGGAAGTTTGTCCAGTATCTCTTTGAAGCTCATAAGGGTCAGTATTGCTTTGTTCGTATTTTTCACATGGATTTTTAAATAGTCTTTTAAACCTTGGATGTATTCAATGTCATCAAGGTTTATTTTTACGCTTTCGTACTCAGCTTTCACAAAAATATACCCTGGGTTTGCTGTGTTTGAATCACCATAGGAAGGGAAGACATTATCGTTCAATTTGGTGGGGGATTTGCGGTAGGCCAAAATTTCTTTTGCTCTTGAAATGGCTTTTATAAATCGATTGTAGGGGATAGGTTTTACCAGGTAATCTATGGCATTGAGATTGAAGCCTTCTACCGCGTATTGCGAATAGGCTGTGGTAAAAATGAACAAAGGAATATTGTCCAATGAATTTATGAAATCTATACCGTTCATTTGCGGCATTTCAATATCACAGAAGATAAGGTCTATTTTCTTTTCCTTGATTACAGAAATTGCTTCCAACGAATTTGTGAAGGTATCCTCCAGTTCAATAAAATCCAATTTTTGGCAATATTCCATGAGCACATCTATGGCCAAAGGTTCGTCGTCTATAATAATACACTTCATGGTCTGTAGTTTTGAGGTTAATTCAAATGGAGTGTCAGGTCCACCAAGTATGTCTCGCCGTCATCGGTAATTTGCAATTTATGGGAATCCGGGTACAATAGTCTTAAGCGGTTTTTTATGTTCTCCAATCCCACTCCTGAGTTTTTGTTGTTTTTCCTGTGCACACCTATCTTGTTCTCCACCTTAAAATGGATGATGTTTTCTTCAATCAGAAAATTGATGCTTACATAGGTTGTCCCCTTAAAGTCCGTCCCGTATTTAAAAGCGTTTTCAATAAAGGAAATAAACAATAGCGGCGGAACCTCTTTTCCCTTGTCCTCTCCAGAAATTTTCAAATGCACATTGACACTGTCAGATAATCGTAAACGTTGTAATTGCACATAATTTTTGATGTATTCCAGTTCTTTGTTCAACGGAACCATGTCCTTGTCCGCCTCATAAAGCATATACCGCATTAATTCCGATAGGGATATGATGGCCTCGGATGTACTGTTGGAATTCTTTACGGATAGGGAGTAAATGGCATTTAGCGAGTTGAATAGAAAGTGGGGGTTTAACTGGGTCTTTAAAAATTGAAGCTCAGAGTTCACTTTTTCATTTTCAACTTTCTTGCGCAGGTCCTCATTTTTTCTCCATTCCACGTATAAACGCAACAAACCGCTTATAAATATCGGGGTACTTAAATTGATCATGATGAACAACTGACCGATAAACCCTGTTGGTCGTCTTAGACCTCTTCCTTCTGGTGGAAAGGGTGGTTCTTTTGGCTCTGGGCTAAAACCAAAATCAATGATCAGCCCTGCAACGGCTATTAAAAGAATACAGATTACGATGTATAGGGCCGTATTTTTTTTTAACAGTAGGCGAGGTACCAAAAAAAAGTAATTGAAGTAAAAAAGAACAACGGTGAGAACCAAACGTACCGGTAGATTGGGAGGTACTTGCCTTAACTGAAAAAAGAACGGAAACAGGAAAAAACCATAGAACAGCGCCCATAGGAAGAAATGGATAAAAAAAAGCTGTATGTGCCTACGTTCAATGGTCATTTGGATGCTTTATGGATACAAACTTAAAACGTTTAGTTGTTCGAGCTCTTCTTTTTTAATATAAGGTTTTGTTCCGGCATTTATTTTTTCCAAAACCAAGTTGGCGACCTTTTGGGCATCTTGGGAAGTTTTAAAAGGTTTTTTGCCTTTTATGGCTGGAATAAATTCTTGTTGGACCAAAAGTTTGTCCCCACTGTATATTTGATAGCCATACCCGCCATCTACCTTTATGATCTCTTTGGATAACATCGGTAGGTCATTGTGACTTTCATTGAAAAGTCGTGTAGCTCCATAAAAAAAGAGGCATAGTAACAATGCAGAGGTAACAATTTTTGTGATGTTTTTCATGGCTATATTTAATTTGAATGGGGTCAAGGTTCTGATTCCTTGACCCCAATTAACACAAACTAGAACTGATTAATTAAAAATCAATCTTCATCATCATATTCTTCAAAAGGGAAAAATTCGTCCAAATCGTCCAAGTAGAGGGTTCCTGTACGCCCCATTCCAATAAAAGCTCTTGAGGAGTTTGAAAAGGCTATGGCATCTTGTCGTGTAGATCCTTCATAACTGGTTTTTTCTTCCCAAGTGTCGGTGGAAGGATCATATTCCCAAACTGTATTGGTGGCACCATTTTGCTCACCACAAGCAATATACCCATAACCGTTGAGTTCAAAGCCTACTGCATTGCTTCTTTCCACATTATAATCATCCTCTTCGTCCAGGTCCAATTTTTTGGTCCAAGTTTCGGTTGAAGGGTCAAATGCCCAGAAATCCTCCAGATAGATCCCATTGGAAATACCTGTTCCGAAATAGACAATTCCATCGATGGTAAATGTCGTGGCAGACCTTCTTTTGTTGCCTCCAAAACCTTCCAATTCTGTCCAAGTATCCGTTGAGGGGTCGTACTTCCAAAAATCTTTCATGTCATTTTCACCATCGTACCCAGTTCCAAAATATCCGTAACCATTGGCTCCGAAAGCCACTGCACTTCTTCTTGTAATACCATCAGGAAGGGAAGCTATTTGGGTCCAACTGTTGGTTGATGGGTCATAGGAGTAAAAATCACCCAGTTCATCCACCCCATCATAACCAGTGCCAATGTAGCCTTTCCCATCTATCTGGAAGCCGACGGCCGCATTTCTTTCCACGCCCGGAAAATCCGCCTTTTGGGACCAATAATCACCATCTATATTATAGGCCCAAAAAGAGTTTAGATAATCATCACCATCATAACCGGTTCCCATATAGCCAATATTATCGATTACGAAACCGGCAACACTGCTTCTGGGGGTACCATCAAAAACAGAACGATCTACCCAATTTCCCAACTCATCATCATCATCATCGCTGGAACAACTATAAAAAGAGATTATAGGTATTGCGATAAAGAATACCAGCTTAAACATTTCAACTGTTTTTTTCATGCGTGACATTTAAATTTTGGCCAAAGTTAATTTTGATGTCAAAGCAAATGGAAAGGAATATATAAAGTCCTTGATTTAACGTATGAATTGGTAAAAACTCTCTACGAACAGGGCTGTAGGGTTTGTCGTGA
>CEVF01038043.1_pt1 | contig 15782 bp, 14 predicted proteins | sample 356441 | NCBI WGS metagenome assembly CEVF01 (sample SAMEA2622765, study PRJEB7988) | marine metagenome | biome: marine biome (ENVO:00000447); feature: surface water layer (ENVO:00002042); material: "saline water (ENVO:00002010), including plankton (ENVO:xxxxxxxx)" | depth 5 m
GAGTATGAACTTGAAGTAACTAGGTTAAAAGTATCATAAATATTTAGATTCATTTGATTCATTATCACCAAAATTGTTATAATAACAGATGATAACATAAAAAATGTTTGTAGTGTATCTGTCCAAACAATTGTCTTGATCCCTCCTTTAAAAGTATAAATCCAGATTAGAACAATGGTGATTAACACTGAAAGATAGAAAGGGAATCCTAATTGGTTAAAAATAATGATTTGTAATACATTGGCAACTAAAAATAATCTAAAAGAAGCACCAATAGTTCTTGATAATAAAAAGAAGAAAGCACCAGCTTTATAACTAAAGTATCCAAACCTATCATCAAGATATGTATATATGGATATTAAATTTTTTTCATAATAGAGTGGTAATAATATTTTTGAAATAACATAATAGCCAACCAAGTACCCTAAAACGACTTGAAAATAACTAAAGTTTGTATTTCCAACCTCGCCTGGAACAGATATAAACGTTACACCCGAGAGTGAGGTGCCAATCATTCCAAATGCCACTAAATACCATGGAGAAGACCTATTCGCATTAAAAAAATCACCAAATTTTGATTTACTTGATGTAATCCGAGAAATAATTAATAATACCAAGAAATAAATTATAAAAATCAGTAGTATAATATTTGTATTCATAATTTTTTTTAAAAAAAAATCAGTTATTTTGAATAAAGTTAAATCAAAACAAATTTTGATTTGATTACATATTAAATTTTCTAATGAGATTACCCACAAAAATTATTGAAGAAGCGGTTAATGAAATATCAAAACTTCCTGGAATTGGAAAGAAAACTGCATTAAGGTTATCACTATTTCTTCTAAAAAAAGATATTGAATTTACAAAAAACATATCTGAAGCTTTAGTCAAACTAAAAGAAAAAACAGAGTATTGTGACATTTGCCATATGATGTGTGAGGAGGGAAATTGTTATTGTAAGAGGACTGATCCATATATAAATAGAGAAATTGTATGTGTTGTAGAGGACACGCCAGATGTATTGGCAATTCAAAATACTAATCACTATAATGGTCTCTTTCATGTAATTGGAGGACTAATATCTCCAATTGACGGAATTGGACCCGAAAACTTAAATATTGATAGTTTAGAGAATAGAGTTAAAAAAGGAGAAATTAAAGAAATAATTTTTGCTTTAAGCCCAACTTTGGATGGTGATACAACATCTTTTTATATATCAAAAAGACTTTCGGAATATAAACTTAAAATGACTACTATTTCAAGAGGTATACCAATAGGAGGAGAAATTGAATATGCAGATGAAATTACTTTAGGTAAAAGTATTTCTTCAAGAATAAATTATAAATTAGAACAATGAGTAAATATGAATCTTCAAGATTGAAAAAAGTAGAGGAATCATCTACTTTAGCAATGGCAGCTTTAGCAAGAGAATACAAATCTAAAGGCGTGGATGTAATAAGCCTAAGTTTAGGTGAGCCGGATTTTAAAACTCCAAAACATATATGTGATGGAGCAAAAAAAGCCATTGATTCTGGTGACTTTTTTTCATATCCTCCAGTACCTGGTTATCTTGATTTCAGAGAAGCTATCTCTGAAAAATTTAAAAATGAAAATAAACTTAATTATTCAAATGATGAGATCATAGTATCAAATGGTGTAAAACACTCCATAACAAATGTTATGTATTCCATATTAAATAAAGGTGACGAGGTAATAGTATTTGCTCCGTTTTGGGTCAGTTACTCAGCAATTATAACTCTGGCTGATGGTATACCAGTTTATGTAAATACACAAATAGAAAATGATTTTAAACCAACTAAAGAACAACTTAATAATGCAATAACTGATAAAACCAAAGCAATAATTTTTAGTTCTCCCTGTAATCCAACTGGAACTGTCTTTACAAAAAAAGACTTGGAGGAGTATAAGGAGGTATTAGAAAATCATCAGGATATAATTATAATATCTGATGAAATATATGAACATATAAATTTTACAAATGAACATTGTAGTTTTGGCTCTTTAGAAAACATGCAAAGTAGAACAATTACAATGAATGGGTTCTCAAAAGCATTTGCTATGACAGGATGGAGACTAGGTTACATAGGAGCGCCTCTACAAATTGCTAAATCAATTAAAAAAATGCAAGGTCAAACAACATCTGCTAATTGTTCAATAGCCCAAAGAGCAGGTCTTGTTGCTCTTATGGCTGGTAATGAATGTGCGCTTGAAATGAAAGCTGAGTATCTAAAAAGAAGAGATATTGTATATGATAAATTAAATGAAATTGAAGGAATAAAAGTAAATTTACCACAAGGAGCATTTTATTTTTTTCCAGAAATTTCAAGCTTTTTTGGGTGTAAAGACTCAAATGGAATTCAAATAAATAGCGCTAATGATTTATCTCTTTATTTATTAAAAGACGCAAAGGTTTCTTTGGTTCCAGGTGAAGATTTTGGTGCTCCAAACTGCATCAGATTATCCTATGCTGCAAGTGAAATTGAGTTAATAGAAGCTTGTAAAAGACTTAAAGAGTCACTTGGTAAGCTTACATCAAATGGGGGTTAATAGTTTTTTCAATAAAATTAAAGACATAAGTGTTTTAGTTGTTGGGGATTCAATGATTGATTCTTATGTGTATGGCGAAATCACAAGAGAATCACCTGAAGCACCAGTTCCAATTGTTAATGTAGTAAAAAGTTTAAAAAAGCTTGGGGGTGCTGGAAACGTAGCTCTTAACCTAAAATCTTTGGGAGCAAACCCTATTCTTTGTTCAGTAATTGGTGATGACGAGAATGGTCAAGATTTATTAAAAATTTTAGAAAAGGAGAAATTAAAGACTGATGGAATTATAATTGATAAAAAGAGGAAGACTACTGTAAAAAAAAGAGTAATTGTAAATAATAATCATATTGTAAGAATTGATGATGAAATAACTGATCCAATTAATAATATGATATTAAATAAAATCAGTAAAAAAATCATTTCACTAAGTAAAGATTCAGAAATTTTAATTTTTCAAGATTACAATAAAGGAGTAATCAGTAAAAAACTTATTCAAACCGTCATAAAAAATTGTTTTGATATTTTTATATCTGTAGATCCAAAACATACAAATTTTAATGATTTTAAAAAAGTTGACCTATTTAAGCCGAATCTAAATGAAATAAAGAAGAATTTTAATATCAACAACACGTCTGACCGAAAATTAATTGAACTAGGGAAAAGATTTATTTCACAGAACAAAATAAAAAATCTTATGATCACTTTATCAGAAAGAGGTATAATAATTATTAATGATAATCAAATATCAAAACATAAAACTCAAATAAAAAAAATCATCGATGTTTCAGGAGCGGGAGACACAATTATAGCGCTTGCATCAATATTATTTTATTTAAAAATACCTCAAAAATTTATTGGAGAAATTTGTAATCTTGCAGGTGGTATGGCATGTATGGAATCCGGTGTTCATACTATTAAATTGAAAGAGCTCATAAAAAATACTAGAAGTAATAATTTAGATTTATATCTTTGAATAAATTAAAATTTAAAAATGAATATAATTTTATTTGGACCTCCTGGAGCTGGTAAAGGTACACAGAGTGATAAATTAATAGAAGAGTATAAACTTACTCATTTGTCAACTGGAGATTTATTTAGACTTCACTTAAATAATAACACTCCTTTAGGCATAGAAGCTAAGAAATATATGGATGAAGGTGAGTTAGTTCCTGATACAGTTGTAATAGAAATGGTAAAAAATAAAATTGAAGAAAACCCTTCATCAAACGGATTTATCTTTGATGGATTTCCCAGAACAGTTAATCAAGCGATTGCCCTTGATGAAATGCTGATTTCAAAAAGTTTAGAAATTGATTATTTAATATCTTTAGAGGTAAATGATTCCGAGTTAATTAAAAGAATTAAAAAAAGAGCGCTAGTTTCTGGTAGAATCGATGACCAAAGTGAAGAAAAAATTAATAATAGAATTAAAGTATATAACAAAGAAACCCTACCCGTTCTAAATCATTATAAAAAACAAAATAAATATTGTTCAATAGACGGTATTGGATCTATTGAAAGTATTTTCAACGAGATATGCTCTAAAATTGATGATTAATGAGCAATCAAAATTTTATTGATCATATTAAGATTTATTGCAAATCTGGTAACGGTGGAAAAGGTTCTTCCCATTTTAGAAGGGAAAAGTTTGTTCCTAAAGGAGGTCCTGATGGAGGAGATGGAGGAAAAGGTGGTAATATAATTATAAAGGGGAACAGTCAACTATGGACTCTTTTTCATCTTAGATATACCAAACATATAAAAGCTGAAAACGGAGGAGATGGTACTGGTTCAAAAAAACATGGTAATAATGGAAATGATATAATTATTGAAGTTCCATTAGGGACTATTATTAAAACAGAAGAGGATAGTAGAGAAATTCTAGAGATTATTGAAGATGGAGAGAAAAAAATACTTCTTGAAGGAGGTATTGGTGGCTTAGGAAATTTTCATTTTAAAAGTTCAACAAACCAATCACCAAAATATAGCCAAAAAGGGAAATTAGGAATTGAAAAATGGGTCACATTTGAGTTAAAAGTTCTTGCAGACGTTGGGCTTGTTGGTTTTCCAAATGCTGGAAAGTCAACACTTCTTTCATCAATTTCAAAAGCAAAACCAAAAATAGGAAATTATCCTTTTACAACATTAACTCCCAATCTTGGTGTGATTCCATTTAAAGATCATAAATCATTTATAATGGCTGATATACCTGGAATAATTGAAGGAGCAGCAGATGGAAAGGGGTTAGGTATTAGATTTTTAAGACATATTGAAAGGAATTCCGTATTATTATTCATGATACCAGTAAATTCAAAAATAGAGGAAGAATATAAATTATTACAAAACGAATTAAAAAGATATAATCCAGAAATGTTAAAGAAAGATATTGTTATAGCTATAACAAAATGTGATTTAATGAGTGAAGATGAACTTATAAAATTAAAAATTAATTTAAAAGAGGATATAGTATTAATTTCAAGTATTACAAATTATAACCTAGAGGAACTTAAAAATATATTGTGGAATAATTTAAATAAAAATTAGCCAAAATGTCATTGTTATTGTTTGGCAAAGATTTTGCAACTAACTAATTAATATGAACAAAAAAGTACAAAAAAAAACCAATACTAAAAAAGGCAAAAGTATAAAGTCTTTGAATAATGAGATTCAAGAATCTAAAGATAAGTACGTTAGATTATATTCTGAATTTGAAAATTATAGAAGAAGAACATCTCAAGAGAAAATTGATATGATTGAATCTGCAAATAAAGATCTATTAAAAGACATACTCCCAATAGTAGATGATTTTGAGAGAGCTATCAACTCTATAGATAAAAACAAAAAAGAAGAATTTGAAGGTTTTAATTTGATTAATCAAAAACTTATTTCAACCCTTGAAAAAAATAATTTGAAAAAAATGATCACGAAAAAAGGAGATGATTTTGATTCAGAATTTCATGAAGCAATAACTAGTACACCATCTGAAAAAAAGTTCAAAGGAAAAATTGTAGATATCATTGAAGATGGATATCTAATTGGAGAAAAAATTATTCGGTTTGCAAAAGTTGTAATAGGAGCATAATGTCAAAAAGAGATTACTACGATATTCTAGGTGTTAATAAATCTGCTTCGAGTGCAGAAATAAAAAAAGCATATAGAAAAGTTGCAATTAAATTCCATCCAGACAAAAATCCTGATAATAAACAAGCTGAAGAAAAGTTTAAGGAAGCAGCGGAAGCCTACGAGGTTCTAAGTAATCCTGAAAAAAAAGACAAGTACGATCGATTTGGACATGAAGGTTTAAGGGGTGGTGCCGGAGGATTTTCTGGTGCCGGAATGAATATGGAGGATATTTTTGACCAATTTGGTGATATTTTTGGTGGAGGTAGCCCTTTTGATAGCTTCTTTGGAGGCGGAAGATCACAATCAAGAAATAAGGGTACTAATCTCAGAATTAAGTTAAAATTAAAAATTCAGGAAATAGCAGAGGGAGTTGAAAAAAAAATAAAAGTAAAAAGACTAGTTACAGCCCCTGGAGTTACATTTAAATCTTGTAGTGTATGTAAAGGAAGTGGGAAGGTTAATAAAGTTGTAAATACTATGTTAGGCCAAATGGTTTCATCTTCATCGTGTTACCAATGTAACGGAACTGGGAAAATCATAGATAATAAACCCCCTGGTGTTGACAGCACTGGATTACAATTTAAAGAAGAAATAATTAAGATTAATATTCCGTCAGGAGTAAGTGATGGTATGCAATTATCTATGTCAGGGAAAGGAAATGAGTCTCCTTCTGGGGGAGTCTCTGGAGATCTTCTCATATTAATTGAAGAAATAGAAGATCAGAACTTTAAAAGGGACGGAAACAATATTGTATATGACCTCTATCTTAATTTTATTGATGCAGTCCTTGGCACAGATATTGAAGTACCAACAATCACAGGAAGAGTAAAAATAAATATACCCTCGGGGACGCAGGCTGGTAAAATTTTAAGATTAAGAGGCAAAGGAATTAGAGATATAAATAATTCAATTTCAGGTGACCAACTTATTCATATTAATATTTGGACACCAAAAAAGTTATCTGATGAAGAAGAAAAATTATTACTCAAACTAAAAAAATCTAAAAATTTTGAACCAAATCCAGGAAAGACTGACAAAGGCTTCTTCGAAAAGATTCGTGATTTCATGAGTTAGACAAATACATAATTATTTAGATTTATATCTAATTATAATATTGTGAAGCTCAACAAAAATGACATTTTAGTGAGATGGGGTTTATCAGCCTTAATAATAATATTTGTTTTATCATTAATTTATTATGGAAGACAAATTATTTCTGATATAAAAGATAGAGAAACTGCAACTATAAAAAGATTTGCTAATTTTTTAGAATACGTTGGTAATAATGATACTAATGAGCTAAACTATTTTGCAGACGATATCTTGATTGAAAATAATTCAATCCCTGTAATTGTAACTGATCAAAATTTTAAAATAATAAGTTTTAAAAATATCGATATAAGCGAAGAAGATATAAAATCAGAAATTAAGAGTTCAGAAATAGTAGAAAAAATGAGATCTGAATATGATCCTATTAAAATATCTATTTATAATGAAAATGATGAAGTGATATCATTGCAATATATTTTTTATAAAAATTCAGATATTTTAAATATTATAATACTTGCACCTTATTACTTGTTCAGTTTTATTTTATTGATATTTCTGTCTCTTTATCTAATATTCTATTATTCAAATAATTCTGAAAAAGATAGATTGTGGACTGGTCTAGCAAAGGAGACAGCCCATCAATTAGGTACCCCTCTTTCCTCATTAATTGGTTGGAACGAATATATTAAAACCAACAAAAAAATTGATAAAGAGATTCTAACAAAGGAGATTGACAAGGACTTAAATAGATTAAATATTATAACTGATAGATTTTCTAATATTGGCTCAAAGCCTAAATTTAAAAATAAAGACTTAAAAAAAGTCATTGAAAAATCAATAGAATATCTTAAAAAAAGAGTTTCAAAAAAGATAAAAACAATTATTGAAATTAAAAGTATTGAATATAATTATAATGAATTACTCTTTAGCTGGGTAATCGAAAACCTTTATAAAAATGCGGTTGATGCAATCGGTGAAAAAGGGGAAATTAAAATTTGCTTGTATGATATCAAGAACAAAATTTTCTTAGACTTTATTGATAATGGTATAGGAATTGATAAAAATAATTTTAAATCAGTATTCAATCCTGGGTTTTCAACAAAAAAAAGAGGTTGGGGGCTTGGATTAACTTTAACTAAAAGAATAATTAATAATTATCATAAGGGGAAAATTTTTGTAGCAAAATCCATTAAAAATAAAGAAACTATTATCAGAATTGAATTAAATAGATAATTAACAAAAAAGTTAGTTTTTTATCAATTTAGACTTTGTAATCAGGTATTTATAATTTATTTTCGCTCTACATTTATTAATAATTAAACCACCTATTCAAACCATGGCAAACACAGGTAAAGTAACAGCAGTAATCGGACCAGTTGTAGATGTATCATTCGAAGAAAATAAATTACCAGAAATTCTTAATGCTCTAGAAATTAAGAAAGATGATGGAAGTGAATTAATACTTGAAGTCCAACAACACCTTGGCGAAGATAGAGTTAGAACTATTTCAATGTCAGGAACCGAGGGACTCAAGAGAGGTATGGAGGTAAAAGATTTAGGCCAACCAATATCAATGCCAATTGGAGATGACATTAGAGGTAGATTATTTAATGTTGTAGGGACAGCTATTGATGGAATTGAGGAGCCAAAAACTAAAGACAGGCTACCAATTCATAGAGATGCGCCTAAATTTGAAGACTTATCAACATCTGCTGAAGTCTTATATACTGGAATTAAAGTTATTGACTTAATTGAACCTTATAACAAAGGAGGAAAGATTGGTTTATTTGGAGGTGCGGGTGTTGGGAAAACCGTACTTATCCAAGAATTGATAAATAATATAGCAAAAGCATATTCTGGATTATCAGTATTTGCTGGTGTTGGAGAAAGAACAAGAGAAGGAAATGACTTGCTAAGAGAAATGATTGAAGCTGGTATTGTTGATTATGGAGATAAATTTAGAGAATCAATGGAAAAAGGATCATGGGATCTCTCCAAAGTTGACAAGAAAAAGTTAAAAGATTCTAAAGCTGCATTTGTTTTTGGACAAATGAATGAACCTCCTGGTGCTAGAGCTAGAGTTGCATTATCTGGACTAACACTTGCTGAATATTTTAGAGATGGTGATGGTAAAGGTCAGGGAAGAGATATATTATTTTTTATCGATAATATTTTTAGGTTTACACAAGCTGGATCAGAAGTATCTGCTTTATTAGGAAGGATGCCATCAGCTGTTGGATATCAACCTACATTAGCGACAGAAATGGGTGCTATGCAGGAAAGAATAACATCTACCAAGAAAGGATCCATTACATCAGTACAAGCTGTTTATGTACCTGCAGATGATTTAACTGATCCTGCTCCAGCAACAACATTTGCTCATCTAGATGCACAAAGTGTTTTATCAAGAAAATTAGCATCAATTGGAATTTATCCATCAATCGATCCGCTAGATTCAACTTCAAGAATTTTAACAGAAGAAGTAGTAGGAGCGGAACATTATAATTGTGCGCAAAGAGTTAAAGAATTATTACAGAGGTACAAAGAATTGCAAGATATTATAGCTATTCTTGGTATGGATGAACTCTCGGATGAAGATAAACTTGTTGTTTACAGAGCTAGAAGGGTACAAAGATTCCTTTCTCAACCATTCCATGTAGCAGAACCATTTACCGGAGTTAAAGGTGAATTGGTTGATATCAAAGACACAATAAAAGGATTTAATATGATTATGGATGGTGAGCTTGATCATCTTCCTGAAGCTGCATTTAATCTAAAGGGAACAATTGAACAAGCTATAGAAGCTGGAGAAAAACTTCTTGCCGAAGTTAAATAATTATTTTATGCATCTTGAAATTTTATCAGCAGAAGAAAAAATATTTAGTGGAGATGTCGATTCAGTAATATTTCCTGGTTCTCAAGGTCAGTTTCAAGTACTTAATAACCATGCACCTATAATAAGTTCACTTCAAAAAGGGAAGATTGACTACATAAAGAATTCTAAAAAAACTAGCGTTGAAATTAAAGGAGGGATTGTAGAGGTTTTAAAAAATAATGTAAACGCACTTATCGAGGTATAACTGACATATTGTCATATGTTATTTCTGGCACAATTCTTGTGTATATCTAATATAAATTAAAAAATATAGTTATGAGTAAAATAATAGGTATAGACTTAGGTACTACTAATTCATGTGTATCAGTAATGGAAGGAAATGAGCCAGTAGTAATTCCAAATTCAGAAGGAAAAAGAACAACCCCATCAATTGTTGCTTTCTTAGACGATGGGAAAGGAGAAAGAAAAGTTGGTGATCCAGCTAAAAGACAAGCAATAACTAATCCAAAAAATACAGTAAACTCTGTTAAAAGATTTATGGGTAAGAAATTTTCAGAGATTAATGAAGAGAAAAGAAATCTTTCATACGAAGTTGAAAAGGGATCAAATGATACTGTAAGAGTAAAAATTGGTTCAAGAAAATATACTCCACAAGAAATTTCAGCAATGGTATTACAAAAAATGAAATCTACTGCTGAAGACTATCTTGGTTCGGAAGTAAAAGAAGCTGTAATCACTGTCCCTGCATATTTTAATGACGCAGAAAGACAAGCTACTAAGGAAGCTGGTACAATAGCAGGACTTGATGTTAAGAGGATTATTAATGAGCCCACAGCAGCAGCCTTAGCATATGGTCTTGATAAAAAAGATAAAGATCTTAAAATTGCAGTTTTTGATTTTGGTGGTGGAACTTTCGATATATCTATCTTAGAACTAGGTGACGGCGTTTTTGAAGTTAAATCCACAAATGGCGATGTTCATCTAGGTGGTGATGATTTTGATAGTATGTTAATTGATTGGATGGCAGAAGAATTTAAAAAAGATGAAGGTATCGATCTTCGAAAAGATCCAATGGCACTTCAAAGACTAAAAGAAGGTGCGGAAAAGGCTAAAATTGAACTTTCAAGCTCAACATCAACAGAAATTAATTTACCGTATATTATACCTGTTGATGGTGTACCGAAACATTTAGTAAAAACTTTGAGCAGAGCTAAATTTGAGCAATTATCTCAAAAATTAGTAGAAAGAACTATTGAACCATGTTCAAAAGCTCTTAAAGATGCAAAATTAAGTGTCTCTGAAATTGACGAAGTTATTTTAGTTGGTGGGTCAACTAGAATACCAAAAATTCAGGAAGAAGTTGAGAAGTTTTTTAAGAAAAAGCCGTCAAAAGGAGTGAATCCAGATGAGGTTGTTGCGGTAGGAGCTGCAATTCAGGGTGGCGTGTTAACAGGAGAAGTTAAAGATGTATTGTTACTTGATGTTACACCCCTATCATTAGGAATAGAAACTTTAAATGGTGTTTTCACTAAGTTAATTGAATCAAATACTACTATTCCCACAAAGAAATCAGAAGTTTTTTCAACAGCAGCTGATAATCAGCCCGCGGTAGAAATACATGTACTACAAGGTGAAAGACCGATGGCCAAGGATAATAAAACAATTGGAAGATTTCATCTAGATGGAATACCTCCTGCACCAAGAGGAGTACCTCAGGTTGAAGTTGCCTTCGACATTGATGCAAATGGAATATTAAATGTCTCTGCAAAAGATAAAGGAACTGGAAAAGAACAAAATATAAGAATTGAGGCTTCATCTGGTTTAACCGAAGAAGAAATCAATAAGATGAAAGACGAAGCAAAAGCAAATGCAGAGTCAGATAAAACAGAGAGAGAAAAAGTTGATAAACTTAATGCGGCAGATGGTTTAATATTTCAAACAGAAAAGCAGCTTAAAGAATTTGGAGATAAGCTATCTGAACCAAACAAAAAGTCAATCGAAGATTCACTGGACAAACTTAAAGCTGTCCATAAAGAACAAAAAATTGACGAGATTGATTCAGCAATTGAAAAGCTTAACAAGTCATGGGAGGCAGCTAGTCAAGAAATGTATAAAGCAACCCAAGATCAACAGGCTTCATCAGAATCTAAACAAGATACAAGTAAATCCTCAAAAAATACTGATAGTAAAAAAGGTGATGATATCTCTGATGTAGACTTTGAGGAAGTAAAAGATGATGAGAAGAAATAGCTAATAATTACAGTTTCCTGGACTTCTTGGAAATGGAATAACATCTCTTATGTTTTTCATACCTGTGATAAATTGTACAAGTCTTTCTAGACCAAGACCAAATCCTGAATGAATTACTGTCCCAAATCTTCTAGTATCAAGATACCAAGATAACTCGGAAGTGGATACACCCATTTCATCCATTCTTGAAGTTAAAAAATCATACCTTTCCTCTCTTTGAGAGCCACCTATAATTTCTCCAACTGCAGGAAATAAAACATCCATTGCGGCCACGGTCTTTTTATCATCATTAGATCTCATGTAAAATGCTTTAATTTTTTTTGGATAGTCTTTAACTATCACTGGGTTTTTAAAATGTTTTTCTACAAGATATCTTTCGTGTTCTGACTGAAAATCAATCCCCCACTCATCTACTTTAAATTTAAATTTACCTTTTTTATTAGGTTTAGAATTTTTGAGGATATTAAATGCATCGGTATATGAAATTCTTTCAAAATCTTTATTAATAATCATATTCAGCCTTTGGAGTAATGATAATTCATTTCTTTGAATCTGTGGAAGAGACTTTTCATCATTTATCTCTAGTTTCTCAAGAAATAGCAAATCATCTTTTGAGTTTTTCAAAACATATTTAACTACATATTTAAGCATATCCTCAGCAAGATCCATATTATCATTAATATCATAAAATGCCATTTCAGGCTCAATCATCCAAAACTCAGCGAGGTGCTTTGAGGTATTTGAGTTTTCTGCTCTAAATGTTGGACCAAACGTGTAAACCTCTGATAAGGCTAGAGCTCCCAGTTCAGCATTTAATTGCCCTGATACTGTAAGATTTACCGGTTTTGAAAAAAAATCATCTTTAAAATCAATTTTATTTTTATTTTTTTTACTTAAGTCTAAGGATGTAACCTTAAACATTTCACCAGCACCCTCTGCATCAGAAGAAGTAATTATTGGGGTATGGATATTGAAGAATCCTCTTTCATTAAAAAACTTATGTATTGAAAAAATAACTGCATGCCTAATCCTAAAAATAGCACTAAAAGTATTTGTCCTTGGTCTCAAGTGTCCCACTTCTCTTAAAAATTCAAAACTATGTTTTTTAGGTTGTATTGGATATTTATCAGGATCAGATTCACCTAATATCAATAATTCAGTTGCCACCAATTCAAAAATTTGATTTTGCCCTTCGCTTTTTACTAACTTACCAGTAATCTCAAGAGATGCACCAGTACTTATATTCTCAAGATACGAACTAGCAAAGCTTTTCATATCTAAAACAATCTGGAGACTATTTATTGTTGAACCATCATTAAGTGAAATGAAAGAAACATTTTTACTTTGTCTTATAGTCCTAACCCATCCTTTAACACATATACTTGACCCTATGGAATCATTATTTAATAAACTTATTTTTGTCCTTTTGCTAGTCATAAAAAATAGAGTGGTAAAAAAAGTATAATTTAATCTTATTTCAAAGAATAGTCTAATTATAATAAATTTGTGTTATAAAATATTTATGATGCAAAGATTAATTCAAAAACAGAGCCAATCACAAAAGCTTTCCCCTCAGCAGATTCAATTTATTAAACTTCTTCAATTATCGAATAGCAATATTGATTCAGAAATAAAAAAAGAATTAGAAGATAATCCAGCACTAGAGGAAAAAGTTATTCTTGAAAATAACGACGGTCAAGAAATAGAAAATCAAGTCAATTATAATTTTTCGAAACAATCAACCAAGCAAAATAATAATTTTTCTAAAGAAGGAAACCTATCAAATAATGAGTCCTTTATCGAAAACTTACAAACACAGGTAAGCTATTTGAACTTAAAAGATGAAGAATTAATGATTGCAAATCAGATTATTGGTACATTGGATAATGATGGTTACCTAAGAAGAGATTTAGAATCAATAATTGATGATATTGCATTCTCAGAAAATATTGAGTTTAATATAAATGATATTAAAAGAATTTTAAAAAAGATTCAGACATTGGAGCCAGCTGGAGTCGCCGCAAGAAATTTAGAAGAATGCCTCCTTTTACAAATTAATAGAAAAGAAAGTTTATCAAGAGTTGAGGATATTGCAAAAAAAATTATTGCAAATACTTTTGAGTATTTCAAGAATAAACAGTTTGATAAAATATATGAAATATATAATGTAGATAAGAAAATTCTTAACAAGTCTTTCGACTATATCAAATCTTTAAACCCTAAACCAACTGGAGGGCATGACGATTCAAACTTAACAGAATATCTAATTCCAGATTTTATTATTAAAAAAGAAAATAATGAGCTCAATGTATTTCTATCCTCAGAAAATAAAACAATAGGTATTAATAAAAGCTATGTAAATATTTATGATGATTTAAAGAACAAAAAAAATAAAAATAAAGAAAACAGAAAGTCTTATGACTTTATAAAACAAAAAATACAATCAGCTCAATGGTTTGTTGATGCAATTAATCAAAGAAATAATACACTGCTAAAAACAATGAAGACAATTGTTAATCTTCAAAAAAAATTTTTTGAGGATGGAGATGAAAATGAATTAAAACCTATGATCTTAAAAGATATAGCTAATGTAATTAAGATGGATATATCAACTGTTAGTAGAATAGTGAGGAGTAAAGTTGCACAGACTGAATATGGAATCTTTCCATTAAAATATTTTTTCTCAGAATCAACAATAAAAAAGGGAGATGATCTTGTAAGCAGTAAAGTTGTAAAAAATAAATTACTTGAAATAATTGAATCAGAAGATAAATCAAATCCATACTCAGATGAACAAATAGAAAATAAATTAAAAGAGAATGGGTTCGAAGTTGCTAGGAGAACAGTCTCAAAATATAGAGAACAATTGAAAATTCCTGTAGCAAGACTGAGAAAAAATTACTAAAAAACTGAAAAAGATATACCAAACTTACTCAAAGTAGGATTTAATGATGTATATAATGGTAAAGAGTCATCTTTAAACAGATTCGATAGGTATATTTTATAGAAAATATTAAAGTTCCCTGAACCTACTTGAAGAGAGAACCCATACTTAAGATCGTTTAAACCAAAATCCTTCTTTATTTTAGAATGATTCATAACATTATTAACTTTTTGTTTAACCTTAGTAGAGGAATTTATCAAAAAACCAATTTCAGCACCTATACCTACAAAAAATCTCCCTTTATCAAAATCACCGGAACCAAAATAATATTTAAAATCTATAGGTATAATAAGATGAGTGCTTTTTAAAGAGTTTTTTAATGGACTAAAACTTAATGAATCTACTATAATTTGATTTATACCATCATCATCTAATACCTCAGATAAAATAACATCGTTAGTAAATGACAACTTATCTGAAGAGAAACCAAGACCAGGGTTAATTGAAAAGTTAGTTCCAATGAAAAAAGGTTTTGAATAATATATATCAAAGGATCTAGAAGGAAAAAGCTTGGTGTTCATTGATTCATCAGCATCAGCTAAAGAATTAAAACCTAAATTTATTTTTAAATATCCTGGAATATTAAAACTTGATTTGGTACTTACAGATTTGATTGTATCTGTTTGACCATTTACCGAATTGAATCCAATTAATAATATAAATAAAATACAGAAACGCATATAAAATATTTAATTGCGCAAAGATAACTCATATAATGACAAAGTGTAAAATAAAAGAGAAAAGTACTTATTATTAATTATTAGATTTGCTTATTGATGGACTCGTAGCTTAACTGGATAGAGCACCTGGTTACGGCCCAGGAGAGGTTGGGGGTTCGACTCCCTCCGAGTTCACTTTTTGTAGTTAAATGTTTTCATTCAGAATTTTTTGTAATTCTTTATACTTCATTATCGCCTCCTCAATACTTAAATGAAATGTTTTATCAAGTAATAATTTGGTTTTATTACTATAAACAATGTTTTTCGAAAATACTATCTCAAAATCTGCTGGCTT
>CEVF01028952.1_pt1 | contig 15752 bp, 16 predicted proteins | sample 356441 | NCBI WGS metagenome assembly CEVF01 (sample SAMEA2622765, study PRJEB7988) | marine metagenome | biome: marine biome (ENVO:00000447); feature: surface water layer (ENVO:00002042); material: "saline water (ENVO:00002010), including plankton (ENVO:xxxxxxxx)" | depth 5 m
GTTAAATGGGATCTAAGGAAAGCAGATAATTATGAGTGCTACGATGACTTTGAATGGAAAATAGCTTATGAGCTAGAAGGTGATTGTTATGCAAGATATAGAGTAAGAGTTGAAGAGATGAGACAATCATTAGGAATAATTCGCCAAGCATGTGCAATGATTCCTGGCGGACCTACTGAAAATCTTGAAGCAAAAAGAATGTCTACTTCTGATAAAAAAGATGAGATTTTTGGATTAGATTATCAATATATTGCAAAAAAAGTTGCACCAACATTTAAAATACCCAATGGTGAACTATATACTCGACTTGAGTCTGGTAAAGGAGAAATAGGAGTTTTTATTCAAGGTAATAATGAAGTTACACCTTGGAGATTTAAAATAAGAGCTGCAGATCTTAATAACCTACAAATTTTGCCACATATTCTCAAAGGAGCAAAAATAGCTGATATTATGGCTATTCTTGGTTCAATTGACGTAATTATGGGATCTGTGGATAGATGAACTCTACAAATGAATTCTGATGATTGGTTAGTTCTAGAAAGAAAAGTAAGATTTGGAGATTGTGATTCTGCAGGAGTGCTTCACTTTCATAATCTACTAAGGTGGGCTCATGAAGCATGGGAAGAAAGCGTAGAAAATTATGGTATCTCTTTATGTAAAATTTTCCCCTTCTCTGAGTCAAAACTAAAAATTGCTCTTCCAATTATTAATTGTGAAGCAAGATTCTTTTGTCCTATTAAATTAGGTGATCATCTAAAGATGGAAATTATGCCTAAAAAGATTAACAATAATTTATTTAAAGTAGAAATATTTTTTTTTAAAGAAAAAATTAAATGTGCCCAAAGTACAGTAATTCATTGTTCAATAGACTCTAATTCAAGGAAAAAAAAATTAATACCAGAAGAATTACAACTTTGGATCGAAGCTTCAAACTTAAATAATAAAATTAGTCAGTGTTAGTTATTCATGTCATTTCTTTCCAATTATTTTTTTCTTTTTTAAATTTTTTATTTGATTTTGAGTAAGGAATCCATCTCAGAGGTCTTTCATGTCTCTCCCATTCACTACTAATATCTCTTAAGTGATTTAACGATTTTATAATTTGTGCTGGATTAATATCTTTTTGAAAATCAAGAATAACTTCATATCTTTTACCCCATTCAAAATCTTCAAATATTGAGATATAAAAATCATGAATTGGAAAATTTTCTTTAAAGATCAATTTTTTCACTTTTAGTTTTATCAGATCAGGAAAAACTGTAATTCCTCCAGAAGTAAATGCATTATCACTTCTACCAAGAATATTTAGGTATTCTGTCTGATTTATTTTTATTAATTCTCCTAAATCTCCACTTTCCCACCAACCATGTTCATTTTTAAAACTTCTCAATCCAGAATTACTTAATAATTCTATTCCAATTCTGTCACCTTTTACCTCAATAATTCCCTTCTCATTAATCTTTATATTAATGTCTTTAAATATCTCTCCAACAGTTTTATTACCTTTTAAGAAGTCTTTAGATTTTAAGGATGAAATCATTGCAGTTGTCTCTGTAGATCCATAACATGGAGAAATTTTTATTTTTTCTTTAATACATATTTCAGCAACTGCACTATTTATTTGTGCACCTCCAACCCACACTAAATCGAATAGTTGGAGCCACTTAATTCCGTTTTGACTTGATAAAAGTCTATATAACTGAGTTGGAACCATTGAAGTTATTAGACACTTTTTTTTTAAACTTTTATTTGATTTTGTTTTTTCTAAAAGATATTCCGTTCGTTTTATTAACTTTGGAGATATATTTATGAATTCACAGTCCCATAAAATGCTCCTCCAAAAAGACATGACCCCGCTTATGTGATTCAAGGGTAAAGTGTTATAAATGATAAGTTCATCTAAAGTAAAACCTTGTTTTTTTAACCATTCACCGGATAATTTTGCCGATTGATCAAGGTTTTGAATTGAGTGAATACATTTTTTGGGTTTATTTTTACTACCACTACTATTTAGTATTAGTCCAGGTCCTTCATAATTTATTTTTTCTATCAATGCATCTGATTTATTTGGTTTATTTTGTATATAAATAATTTTTTTCTCTCCGATAAAGTTTAATATTTTTTTGAAAGATTCTTTTTCATTCTCCAGGTAAAAATTATGTACTTTTTGCTTCATAAAAATTCCCAAATTAAATCTGGATTACTTGAAAAAAGTGAATTATTTGATATTTGGTTTAATGCAAGACCAGGAACTTTAGGAGTAGGCCCTTTTTGTTGAAGCAATGAAAAGTGATAAAGCATTCTAAATCCTATGCCAGTTTCAAAAGATGTACTTATAGATCTATAGGCTACTTTATTATTCAACTCTTCAAAAAGTTTTATTGGATTTCTCTCTTGAGAGGGTCTTCTGATTTGCCATCCGTTCCAAGTATTAACAAGATTTGGATATTTTATTAATGATTCATCAAGTGCTACAGGTACCTTTTCATTAAGTGCTATTGAACCTTCAATATCATCATAATCAAGGGGTTGCTCAAGCCAATCTAAATTCTTATTGTCTCTTAATATATCCGCCCATCTTATTGCAATTTTTCTACTCCAAGAACCATTAGCATCAAATCTTATTTTAATCTTTTCACTAACTTCATTTAAAATCTCTTCTAAAATTTTCTCTTCATATAAATTGTCATTAATTCCGACTTTCCATTTAATAGTAATAGTATTATTTTTAAATTTACTTTTTTTATTTAATTCCTTAAATTCCTTTAAAATATTATTGGGGTTAATAAGTATTGCAGTTTGATGAATATCTTGAAAATCATATGATCTGTCAAATTTTAAAACATTATTCATCTCAGCCATAGCAGAATTTATACCAGATTGGACACAGGGGTGGAAATTTTCTATTAGTTTATTAAGTTCTTGTTCATATATATATTCTGGAATTTGGTTCAATTGCATTTTGCATAGCTTTATTACATTTTGATCAAGAGGGGTGACCTCACCATAACCATAAATATTATTCTCATTTTTTAACTTTATAATCCAACCTTTTTTAAAATTGATTTGTCTTCTTGAATTTTTTACTGAAGATAATAAATCAAATGAAAAGATCTTTTTCTCAAAATTTATTTTCATTTATTTAATAGGAAATTGAATAATAAACCTATTATTAGACCTAAACCATTAAGGGTTTGAAATTTGATGGCAATAAATTTAAGTTTTTTTAATCTATCTGACCTAGAATGAGAAGTTTTTAATAGGTTTATTAATTTATAAGCATAAGGAAAACTTATTAGATAGAGAATACAATAAGGAGGCAGGAAATTAATGAGAATTACTATTAATTCAAAAATATAAATTATTAGAATAATCCAAGGTATTAGAGATGATGCATTCTTAAATCCTAATAAAACTAAAGGTGAGTTTTTACCATATTTTTTATCTTCTTTTAATTGATGAAAATGAGAACAAAATAATACTAATGTTATTGCTAATGATGGGCCTGTGCCTAATAGTAAAGATTCTTTCCATGGAATTCTAAATATGAAATCATCGCCTGGGTTAAAAGCAATTAAAGCTGCAGAGTGAGCTAACGGACCGAAAGCTAACCAGCATAATGGTTCTCCTAGACCAATATATCCTAATCTGAACGGTGGACCTTGATAAAGATAGCCTAAAGTACATGCTGAACTAACTAAAATTATAATCGAGCTACTTGTGGACAATGATATTAAATAAATTATTAACAAACCCAAAAATAATGATAAATAAGCAATTAATGAAATAATTTTTTTACTCTTTACAAGATTTACTATTGAGTGAAACTTAAATTCATCAATTCCAGTTTCCGAATCGAATAAATCATTTGTTAAATTTTCCCAAAACAATATTAGTATAGATGCTATTGAGAATGCTAATAAATTCCCTACACGCAAATTTAGGAAATTACTAAGATTAAATGCCGCTGAAATAAGAATTGGAATAATTACTACTGAATATAAAGGCCATTTGATTGCTTGTTCCCATAATTTTTTTTTATATTTATCCATTCCCAAATTTTTTATGAAAGTAATAAGATTATTTATATATATATTGATTTAAATTAATTAATTTAGTCAATAACTTTTTCATTTTGATAGGCAATGCAAAATAATTTAACTTTTTCAGATTTTGTAAACGATATTTATAACCAATTTAATGACGAGAATTTAAATAACTCCTTAGTAAGTGTTTGTATAGAAATTCCTCCAATAGATATTTTAGAGATTTATAACTATTTTCAAAATCTTTATCCTTTTTCTTTTTTTTGGGAAGAAAATCATCAATTGTCTTTTATTGCTCTTGATAAATGTGAATATAAAACTTTAAATGGACCAAATAAATATTCCATGGCAAAGAAGTTTTGTGATGAAACTTTTAAGAATTTGATTAATTTAAATAAGAGTAATGATATTTATTCATTATCAAAAATAATTTATTTTTTCTCTTTTAATGATTATGTCAATAATAAAAGTTTAAATGAAGTTCCTTTAATGGAAGCAGTTTTACCTCGAATTCTAATTATTAAAAATGATAATAAAGTATGGTTCAGAATGCATTCCAAGGTTACTCATAATTCCTCTTTAAAGAAAATATTAGAAGAATTTTGGTTTATAAGAAGTAGAATTATTCAAAGAGAAGTTCAATCTAAAGAAGAATATTTAAAAGACTTATGTATCAATAAATTTAATTACGAGTTTGATAATAAAAAAGAAAAACTTAGGGAAATTATCTCTAAAGGTATTCAATTAGTAGAAGAAGATGTACTCGAAAAAATTGTTTTGTGTACTAGGTTATCTTTTAATATTGAAAATAGAATTAATATCTATAAAGTATTAAAAAATTTTCAACTTAATCAACCAAATAGTTGTAGATATCTTTGGAAAAGATCACAAGATGACATTACTTTTGGTGCTTCACCTGAAAAATTATTTTCAATAAAACAAAATAATCTCTTGTTAGAGGCAATTGCTGGTACATCAAAAATAAATAATGATAAAAATTTATTATTGAAAAATTTAAAGAATCTTAATGAACATAATTTTGTGATTAATTACTTAATAATTTCGCTCAAAAAATTAGGGATTGAAAATTATATTAAAGATAAATTAAGAGTGAAATCGTTTGGTCAAATTTCCCATTTATGTACTTCTATTTCTGCAAATGTCGATGATATTTGTCCTTTTAAATTATTAGAAATATTACATCCTTCACCAGCTCTTTCAGGATTTCCAAAAAAAATATCTTTAAACTGGATTGATATTCTTGAAAATTTTTCTAGAGGCAATTACGCTTCTCCAATAGGTTGGGTTGATTCTAATAGAAATGCTGATTTTAGAGTTGCAATAAGAGGAGCTAGGATTATTAATAAAGTAATTGAACTTACTGCAGGTTCTGGAATTATTAAAGGATCTACTTCGAAATTAGAGATTGAGGAAATTAAACTTAAATTTGAAACAGTAGCAAACGAGATTTTTACCAATAAGGCTAATTTATAATATTTAGTAATTCTTCAATTACTTCATCAGATACTAGTTTATTTGATAAATTTTCTATTTCTCTAAGTCCGGTTGGACTTGTGACATTGATTTCGCTTAACATTCCGCTTATAACATCAATTCCTACAAAAAATAAACCTTCATCTTTCAGATGTCTAGATATTTCAAAGCAAATTTTTTTTTCTTGCGCATTAAGATATGATTTTTCTGCTTTTCCTCCCATTGCTAAATTACTTCTAAAATCTCCAACCTTAGGGATACGATTTATAGATCCGAATGGCTTTCCATTTACTATAATTATTCTTTTGTCTCCTTCTATTACTTCCGGTATAAATTTTTGCATCATTACAGGTAATTGTTCTTGTAAAGTAATTAATTCTATTAAGGCTATTATTCCTGGTGAGTTCTTTGTCAAACGAATAACCCCTTGTCCTCCTTTCCCTCCTAATGGTTTCACAACTACATCTTCATTGATTTGTGCGAAATTAATTAAATCATTTACCTTACTAGCGACAATTGTTGGAGCCATTAAATGACTGTACCTAAGTGCTCCTAATTTTTCATTCCAAGCTCTTAATGAGGATGGTTTATTTATAACTTTTACGCCTTTCCTTTCTGCCACTTCTAAAAGATGTGTCGCATAAAGATAACCTTCATCAACAGGTGGATCTTTTCTCATCCAAATGCAACTAAATTGTGCCAAAGGGATGCAATCATTTTTAATGATTTCTACCCATGGATTAGGTTTAATTTTTAAAGATGATGCCCAAACTTCATCACCTCTGGCCTCCAGATCTTGGGGGGTACAGATCCATACTTCAATATTTTTTCTATCAGTAGCTTGCATTAATGCTGCTGAAGAATCTTTTGATTGATTTATATTTTTTATAGGATCTATAACGAAAAGAAATTTCATACTTTCTAACTAAATAATGAGTCTAATTCATTATTTTTCTCCAACTCAAAGAGATCATCACATCCTCCTATACCTTTGTTATCAATAAATATCTGTGGAAGAGATCTTCTTCCATTCGCCCTTTCGCTCATTTTACCTCTAGCTACTTCATCACCATCTATTTTATATTCAGTGAAAGCAATATTTTTCTCTTTTAGCAATGATTTTGCCTTATTACAAAAGGGGCAGTATTGCCATGTATAGATTTCTACTTTAGTCATTTTTTAAATATTATTTATTTTATACTATAAAATATTTTCGGTTGTTAGATTAGTAGTAACAAAAAAATCCTATCTTGATAGAACTAGCAGAATTTAAAAAAGATCTTTCTGAATTAACAAAGCGCCTTGTAAAGGCACAAGACTGTCTTTGACATGCCAAGATTAAAAGCCCATAGAAAAGAATTAGAGCAATTGGCTTCTTCTCCTGATTTTTGGATCAATCAAAATGGGGCAAAGAAACTTATGAGGGAATTAGATGATACAAAAGAACAACTTAATTTAATAAATCATTGGGAATCTTTAATTAGAGATGCTAATGCTTCTTTAGATCTTTGCAATTCGAATTTTGAATTAGAACTGATTGAAGAATCACAGTTGGGCCTAAAATTATTAAGAGAAGAACTTGATAGATGGGAATTTCAAAGATTGCTAAGCGGTGAATATGATAAAGAATCCGCCATAGTTACTATTAATGCTGGTGCTGGCGGTACTGATGCTCAAGATTGGGTAGAGATCTTGTTAAGAATGTATTCAAGATGGTCAGAAAATCATTCTATGAAATGTGTAATTAATGAAATTTCAGAGGGAGAAGAAGCAGGTATTAAGAGCGTCACATTTGAAGTTCAAGGGAAGTATGCTTATGGTTATTTACAAAATGAAAAAGGTACACATAGATTAGTACGTATATCGCCCTTTAATGCAAATGGTAAAAGACAAACGAGCTTTGCTGGTGTTGAGGTTATGCCGAAATTAAATGAGGATATTTCTTTAGAGATTCCAGAAAAAGATTTAGAAATTACAACTAGTAGATCTGGGGGAGCTGGTGGTCAAAATGTAAATAAAGTAGAAACGGCTGTTAGAATTACTCATTTACCTAGTGGAATTGCAGTTAGATGTACTCAGGAAAGATCGCAATTACAAAATAGAGAAAAAGCTTTGATAGTTTTGAAGGCTAAGCTTTTAGTTATTGCAAAAGAACAACGTGCATCTGAAATTAAAGATATTAGGGGTGATATGGTAGAAGCAGCATGGGGAAATCAAATAAGGAATTATGTTTTTCATCCTTATCAAATGGTTAAAGATCTAAGAACTATGAAGGAGACAAATAATTTAAATGGTGTTTTGAATGGAGATCTGGATCAATTTATTTATGAATTATTACGTCAAAATATTTCTAAAAAATAGTTTAATATACTAATAAAAGATATACAAAGTGAAATTGGGAAAAAAAGTTTCAGCTCCAAGTTTTATTAAATTAGCGATGAGGAATATGGTCAGAAAAGGCTCTAAAAGTATTTCTCATTTTTCTGTAACATTTTTATTATTAATTAGTTTATTAATACTTTTATCTTTTTTAGCTAAGCCAAATATTCCAGTTTAAGGTATATGAAATCAAAGATAAATTCTTCTTTTGAAATAGATTTAGTATTTAATTATGACCCTCAACTAAATAAATCTTTATTTTTAAATGAAAAACAAGATAATTTAATTTTTGAAATATATTTTTGGGAAAAAGTATTTATTCTATGGATCGAAATAATTATCAATCAAAATCAAAGTGCATTGCCAAAATTTATTCTTAATAAGAAAAATTTTTCACTAAGTTTTGAAATTGTAGATAATAAAAAAATTGCTAATTTAAATGAAAATTGGCTCAATAAATCTGGCCCTACTGATGTTCTTTCTTTTCCAATGATTTCCGAAGAAGATTGTTTTCATAATTTATCTGTCATTGAATTAGGAGATCTATTTATATCATTAGAGGTTGCTCTAAATCAAGCATTAGATTATAAACATAGTTTGAAAAGAGAAATGCTTTGGCTTGCTAGTCATGGTCTGCTTCATTTATTAGGATGGGAGCATGTTAATAATTACCAATTAAATAGAATGTTGAAACTTCAAGAATATTTAATTTCTAAAGTAATTTAGATCTATTTTATGCTTTTTAGAAAATTGAAATGATTAAGAAAATTTATTTATCCAAAATCAGTAAAAAGTCTTTTCAAACTTCCAATAACTTGTTTCAAAGTTTCAAATATGCATTTGCGGGGATTGTCTATTGTTTTGCTTATACCAGAAATTTTAGGATACAAATATTTTGTGGATTATTAGTTTTAATAAGTGGAATTTACTTTAATTTAAATCCACTTGAGTGGCTATTAATATCAGCCGCAATTAGTTCAGTGTTAGTTCTTGAATTGCTCAATACTGCAAATGAATCAATAGTTGATTTAATTGTAGATAAAAAATTTAGAAAGTTAGCTAAAATTGCAAAGGATTGTTCGGCCGCAGCAGTATTATTAACATCTTTAAATGCAACATTTGTTGCTGCATATATATTTTTACCTAAAATAAAAATATTATTATTTAATTTATAGAAAATGTTTTTGGTGATAGATAATTATGATAGTTTTACATATAATTTAGTTCAGTATTTAGGGGAATTATCAACTGAATATAAAGTTGCTCAGGATATCTTAATTAAAAGAAATGATGAAATCACATTAGAAGAAATTGTAAATATTAAGCCTCAAGGAATTTTGCTTTCGCCAGGACCAGGTAATCCTGATCAGTCTGGTATTTGCTTACCTATTCTTAAACATTTATCTAAAGATATACCTACTTTGGGAGTTTGTTTAGGGCATCAGGCTATAGCTCAGGCATACGGAGGTAAAGTTATAGTAGGTAATCAATTAATGCATGGAAAGACATCTAAAATTTTTCATAAAAGAAAAGGATTATTTCGCGAAATTGAAAGCCCATTTATAGCTACGAGGTATCATAGTTTAATAGTTGATTCTGTTACGTTACCATCATGTTTTGAAGTAACTGCATATTTAGAAGATTCAACAATTATGGGTTTGAAGCATAAAAAATACAGTCATATTCAAGGAGTCCAATTCCATCCTGAAAGTGTTTTAACCCAATTCGGACATCAATTAATTAGTAATTTTCTTAAAATGATTTAATAGGATGTACTAATAATAAAAAGTATTATGAAGATTAAAATTAAAAAACTATTTTTATTTATATTATTTGGATTGTTTAATCCTACCTTATTAAATGCTCAGGAATTACTAATTACGAGTTTTGGTTATAGTAATTTTTTAATTGAAGGCGGTGGATTTAATATCCAATTAAATCCGTTTAAAGCAACTGGCTGTAATAAGAATTTAAAAGAAGTAAACGATATAGAGGTAGATTTTATTATTGCTAGTTCACGTTTAGATGATGAAGGTTATAACCCAGCGAATAAATTGATGTTTTTTAATCCTGGAATTTTTAAAGTTAATAATATAATATTAAGTGGTATCCCAGTCCCTCATGATCGATTAAATGGTAGAAGATTTGGATTCGGGACTGTATGGAATTGGAATCAAAGTGATTTTAAGATAGTTCATATGGCAGGCGCAGCAGGAGAAATTAGTATAGAGGATGAAATATTATTGGCTCGTCCAGATATTTTATTTATTTCTGTTGGTGGAGGTTTGAAATCTTATGATGGTTTAGAGGCTTCAAAAATGGTATTAAGGTTACAACCTAAAATTGTTATTCCAGTCCATTATTTAAAAGAAGGAAATTTGATTGAAAATTGTGATTTATCTACTAAAAACGAATTTCTCAAAAATATGTCAGATTATAATATTAAATATGTAGGGAATTCTTTTGAATTCAATAAAATAAACTTGATTCAGAGATCGATTTATATTTTTGAGTAATTATTTATAGATCTAGTTCACTATAAATATTCCAAAAAAGATTCATTTGTTCTTTAGTGCCAATACTTACCCTTATAGAATTTTCTATATCTTTTTTATTTCCCATATTCCTTACTAGTATTCCTTTTTTTCTTAACTTAATTTCTAATATCTCAGGTTTTTTGTTTGGCCAAATTAAGAAATAATTACCTCCACTAAAATGACTCCTTACTTTTGATTTATCGAATTTGTGCATAATCCATTCCCTCGCATCTTTAACTTCCTGAACATATTTTTCAATATAAGATAAGTCATCTAATGCTGCCAAAGCAGCAGTAACTGCGAAGCTATTTACATCATAAGGGCCTTTTACTTTATCAATATTTCTTATTAATTCAGCATGACCAAATGCAAATCCTATTCTTAAACCTGCTAAACCAGCAGTTTTAGAAAATGATTGGATTGAAATTATATTTTTGTGCTCATTAAAATTTAATTTTTGTAGAAGGCTATCCCCATAGAATTTTTCATAAAGCTCATCTATAACAAATAAAGATCTCTTATTATTATTTGCAAGTTCGACTATTATTTCAGATTTTAAAACAGTACCTGTTGGATTATTTGGATTACATATAAAAACTAATTTTGGTTTATATTTATTTAATTTCAGCTTAAAATCCGCTATGGGGAATGCAAAATCCTCACCAATATATTCTGATGTTATGGTATCCATACCTCTCATTGTTGCGCATGGAGAATAATATCCAAATGTAGGATTAGTTGTTAAAAATAATTCACCTTTTTCTCCATATGAATTAAAAATTGCGTTAATTGCTGCATCTGCGCCATTAAATATACCTATTTCACCAATCTCGAAATCTTTCCAATTTAAATAAGTTTTACATAATTTATTTTTTAATTCATTGTATTCTGGATAAATAGAAATCTCATTAGATTTCATTGCTTGAATCGCTTCTATTACTTTTGGGCTAGGACCAACTGTATTTTCATTAAAATCAAGTCTTAATAAATTTCTTCTATTTTCCAGAGGAGCAGAATAGGTTTGCATATATTTAATTTCTTCTCTTGGCTCTGGAAAAGAATTATTTAAATCTTTTAAATTTGACATTACATCCTTTCTAGAGTTTCAATTCCGAGAATATTTAATCCTAATTCTAGTGTTTTTTCTGTTAGAAAACATAATGCAAGTCTGGAATTTTTAATTGCTGTATCTGCTTTTAGAATATTTAAATTATCATAGAATTTATTAAAAATTTGACACAGTTCAAATAGATAATTACATAATCGATTTGGCAATAAATCATTCTCAACGGAAATAATTATTTCGTCAAATTTAAGTAATTTCTTTAAAAGTGACCATTCTAAAGAGTTTTCAAAATGTATATTGTTGTATTGAATTGGATCTTTTTTTAAATTATTTTTCCTATTTATTCCTGAAATCCTAACTAATGAGTAAAGTAGATATGGAGCAGTATTTCCATTAAAAGCTAGCATTTTTTCAAAGCTAAATTGATAATTTGTAATTCTATTTTGACTTAAATCTGCGTATTTTATAGCACTTATTCCAATAACTTTGGATGTATGCTCTATAAAATCAACCTCCTCTTTTCGATTTTCGTTCGATATGCGATTAATTAGGTCTTTTTTTGCTCTTCTTACTGCTTCTGATAATAAATCTTTTAATCGAATTGTTTCCCCTTCCCTAGTTTTAAGCTTCTTTCCATCAACTCCTTGAACTAGGCCAAATGGCACATGATTAACTATGCAGTTTTTGGGAATCCAATTTGCTTTATTCGCTACCTGAAATATTGAGGCGAAATGAGTTGCCTGACCATGATCAGTAACATATATTATTCTATTTACATTATCTCCATCTGGTCTTTTTTTGAATCTATACCTTATTGCAGCAAGATCTGTAGTAGCGTAATTATAACCACCGTCTTTCTTTTGAATTATGAGGGGTAATGGTTTCCCTTCTTTGTTTTTAATCCCTTCTAAAAAAACACATTGAGCTCCTTGATCTTCAACTAAAATTTTTTTACTTTTAAGTTCTTCAATAACATCTTTTAGAAATTTATTATAAAAGGATTCTCCTCTCTCTAATATATTGATATTAAGGATTTCATAAATACTATTAAAATCCTTTCTTGATTCATTGCATAATAATTTCCATGCAGATATTGAATCCTTATTACCACTTTGTAATTTTACAACTTCTTTTCTCGATTTTTCTTTAAAAGCATCTTCATTATCAAATCTCTTTTTTGAAGTTTTATAAAATTCAACTAGATCTCCTAGATTTATTTTATTTGCATTATTAAGTGCTTCTGGAAATACATCTTTAAGTTGAGTAATTAACATGCCAAATTGTGTACCCCAATCACCAATATGATTTATTCTTAATACTTGGTAACCTCTGAATTCAAAAAGTCTTGAAAGTGAATCACCGATGATAGTTGATCTTAAATGACCAACATGCATTTCTTTTGCAATATTTGGACTAGAAAAATCAACTAATATCCTATTATTTGTTGTTATGAGTGGGATTCCTAATTTTGAACATTTAGAGTTAGAAATTAATTGATTAATTAATACTTTTTCTTTTAATTTTATATTAATAAAACCAGCTCCTGCAATTTCACAGCTCTCGCATAATTTTTGTATTCCTTCAGTTTTCCAAACAATTTCTAAAAATTCCTCTGCAATTTCTCTGGGATTCCTCTTATAAATCTTTGATAAAGTTAAACAAATATTTGATTGAAAATCACCAAATTCTTCTTTTGAAGAATTGGTAATTATATTATTTCTGATATGTTCAAACTCAGAGATTTTATTATTCCTTAGAAGACTCTCTTGAAGCGAGCTTTCAAAATATTGTTTTAAATCATGATAAATTACTAGCATTTAAATTAAGATATTGTGATTTTTTGTATTCATTTAATTAATATAACGCATGCTGAAATCTGACCAATTACTCTTGGTCGTGGCAGAGCTAGTTGAAATATAATCAATTCCATCTATTAAATAATTTTCTATTTCTTCTGGTTTTATACCTGAAACTTCTATCACAAGTCTTTTATAGTTTTTGGTTCTCATATTATTCATAGATAAGCTTCTTAATTCTTGAATTGATTCTCTTAATTTTTTTGGATCTATTTCGTCCAATAAAATACTATCTGCACCTGCCAAAATAGCCTCTTTTGCCTGATTAATATTTTCTGCTTCAATTATTATATGAGTAGTAAATGGACTTTGTTCTCTGATTTTATTAACCGATCCTTGCAAATCATCACTCCAAGCTATGTGGTTTTCTTTGATCATTGCCGCATCATACAGTCCCATTCTATGATTAAATCCTCCTCCGCAACGAAATGCATATTTTTCAAAGTATCTTAATCCAGGAGTGGTTTTTCTTGTATCAGCTAATTTGATATTTGATTTGCTTAATTTTTGAGAAAGTAATTTAGCATAAGTAGCGATTCCAGATAAGTGCATTGCAATATTTAGAGTTATTCTCTCACTTGCTAATAAACTAACTGTTGGCCCATTTAACTCTAAAAGTTTTTGATTCTGAGTAAAACTCTCGCCATCTTTAATTAATAAATTTAGTTCAATTTTTTCATCAATTTTTCTTAGAATTGTTCTTATAATTTCGCATCCACAAAAAACTCCCTCTTTTTTAGCAATCCAATTTGCCTTACCATATTTTGAGGTAACTGCTGGATGCGTTAAATCTCCATTGCCAAGGTCTTCTTCAATCCAAATATCTATAATTTTTTGTAATTTGGGGGATTGCCAGTTCACGATAAAATATTTGACTCATATTATTTTAACTTTAAAAATATATTTAAATGTTTTAAACATTAATAAATTATCCCTATTTCCCAATACAAAACTTTGAAAATATATTATTCAGTAATTGTTCGGTTAATTCTTGACCTGTTAATTTTGAAAGATTTTTAATCCCTTCTCTTAATTCAATAGAAAGAAGATCAAATGGTAATTGATTATTAATTATTTCATCAGTATCATTAAGATTCCCTAAACAGTCTTTAAGGTTAGCAACTTGACGCTTATTTAAGAAAATCTCAATATTTTCTGTATTCTGTTTCCCACATTCTTTTATTATTTTTTTAACTAATTCCATTTCTCCATATCCCTCCTTTGCGCTAATTTCAATAGTATTGCTCAGATCATTTTTGTAGGCACTACTTTTTTCTTTGATAAGATCTTTTTTATTTCCTAATATAGTTATTAATTTATGTTTAGGTATTTTGTTTATTATATTTTCATCTTCCTTATCAAAACCTTCGTTTAAATCATAAAGATAAATAACATAATCTGTTTCAGAAATCATTTTCATACTCTTTTGTATTCCAATATTTTCAATTAAATCTTCAGTCTCCCTGATTCCAGCAGTATCAATTATTCTGATAGGAATATTTTCTAAAACTATATTTACTTCAATAATATCTCTTGTTGTACCTGGGATTTCTGTAACGATTGCCTTATTTTGTTTTGATAGTAAATTTAAAAGAGAACTTTTTCCTACGTTTGTTTTCCCTATGAGTGCAATTGATATTCCATTATGTATATATTCATTTCTTTGAGAATTTTCTATAAGCACTCCTATTTTTCTTTTGATTAATTCAAGATTTTTATGGAATTCTTTATAATTAAATTCTTCAAAATCCTCATCAAAATCTACTCTTGCTTCTATTTCAGTTAATTGATTAATTAAGTCTTCCTTAATATTTGTTATTTCTTTTTTTATCCCTCCTCTAATGCCATTAAACGCTATTTCTGCAGCACGTACATTTTTTGAACATATTAATTGATTTATTGCTTCAGCTTGGGTAAGGTCAATTTTCTCGTTTAAAAATGCTCTTTGACTGAATTCGCCGGGATTAGCGATTCTTACTTTCTTATTTCTTAAAAGTATTTCTAAAACTCTATTCACGATAATAATTCCACCATGGCAATGGAGTTCAACTATATTTTCACCTGTAAAGCTATTGGGTGCATGCATTGTCAAAATTAAAACTTCATCGACTAAAGTTTTTTCTTCATGATCATTTATGTATCCATGAAATACTCTATTAGGCTCCCATGCATAAATAGAATTGGTTTTTACGATTGATCTACATGAGCTAATCGCATCTTCTCCAGAAACTCGAATAATTGCAACGCCGCCTTGTCCTAAAGAAATTGCTGATGCTATTGCAGCAATTGTGTCTTCACTTGGCATTATTGAATTCATTACTCAATCTTTATAATTATTAAGTAGTATTATCTAGTGGATTTTCTTTTAAAAAAA